>Ga0302197_10002800_pt1 | contig 16046 bp, 12 predicted proteins | sample II_Bog_N2_1_FD_193526 | JGI IMG/M metagenome (GOLD analysis project Ga0302197, IMG submission 193526) | Peat permafrost microbial communities from Stordalen Mire near Abisko, Sweden - II_Bog_N2_1 | ecosystem: Environmental > Terrestrial > Soil > Wetlands > Peat | place: Sweden: Abisko...
CGGAAAGAGGAAAGGTTCAAAGTCGAGCGTGCCGAACTCTTCGTCGTGGAGGCGGGGAGCTTCATTCTCGGTGGTGAAGTAGTAGCGCCTGCCTTCCGCAGTGACCAGCAGCGCGGCTACGCCGGTTTCGCATGGGGTGAGGACACGAAGCTCAACCGCACCACCAGTGACCCACGCGACATTTTCATTGCGGCGAATGAGAACGCCGGCAAGGCCTTGCGCTTTCATCCATTCAACGAGCTTTTCGTGTTTCGCGTCGAGTTCGGCATTCCAGACGGCTTGCGGAACGATCGTATTGCCGCCGACGATCAGGCTTTTGGTGATTCTGGCACTCATGGTTGTCCCTTCGGGACAGGGACTAAGGGACTAGGGACATAGGGACTAAAAGAATGCATGACCGCGGCGCGATTGCATTGTAATGGCGAATTAACTCTCTAGTCCCTAGTCCCTACGTCCCTAGTCCCTGCTTTACTAATCTTCCAGTTCGGGGTGGTAGTGGCTTTCCCAGCCCAGGTAGCGGACGGAGGCTTCGTGAATGGCCTTGGACACATCGCTGAAATTGGCGGCTACGTGGTGCTCGAAGCCTTCCCGGCAAATATACTTCAGCAGTTTCTGCAGTTTCGGAATTTCCGCCACGCCCGCGCCGCCGAAAGTGGTAAGCGGATCGTCGGTGAACCGGCCCGCACCGGTGTAACCGCGAATGATGCCGCGCCGATCGTCGGTGGAGTAGCGCGCGTAGCTCATCTCGCCCGGCTTGACTAAGCCCTCGCAGGTACCATAGGTGTTTTCCTTGCCCACCGTGCCGGCAATGATCTGCTGAAAGTCCATCTTCACTTCCTTGAAGAAGTGCTTGGGCAAGTTAGAGCAGTGGAAGCAGACGCACTTGTTGGGATCGCTGCCGTAGTTATTGTTCCAGTCGAGCAGCGCAGAAGGAGTGCCCGAGGCCAGCGCAAGCATGTACATGCTCAGGGTGCCTGGGACATCGACTTCACAGGCCGAAGGGATGAGATTGTTACTCATCATGCTCATCACGGTGCAGGGCACCACGCCGAAGAACTCCTCCATCGAAGTCCAGCACTGAATTGCGCTGATCGTGGCGTTAGTCTGCTTCATCCAGCCATCAATGACCGCTCCCAGCTTGGCCATCTTGAGCAGCGCCGCTTCGGGCACGCCCGCAGTGGTGACATAGCTCTTGATGGCGGCCAGCTTGGCCTGGGCCGCGTCGTCGTGATCCTTCATGCGATTGATGCGGCCGAAGACTTCCGACAGATCGAGCGGCTCAATGGAGATGCCATTGGTCTCGAGGATGCGCTCGGAGTAGCGGACTGTATTGAAGGCCGCCGGGCGCGCGCCGATTGCGCCGATCTTCAAGTTCTTGAGGCCTTTGACGATGCGGCAGACGGCGGAGAACCATTCGAGATCAGCCTTGAACTCGGGCGACGTGAGGCTCTCAGTGTGCAGCGTGGTAAGCGAGTAGGGAATTCCGTACTGCATCATGTTGTTACACGCGCTCATTTTGCCGCAGAAGCTGTCGCGCCGAACGGCAATGGTCATGTTGTCGGACTGGTCAGGTGTGGCCTGCACCAGCACCGGCACCTTGAGGCCGGAGAGACGGATGGCGTCCACAATGCCGCGCTCTTCACCGAAGTTGGGCAGCGTGACGATGATGCCGTCAATCTCTTCGGCGTGCTTCTTGAAGAGCTCGGCGCAGCGCTGCGATTCGGTGTATGTTTCTACCGCGCCATGCTTCGATTCTTCAGGGCCGAGGACGATTGCTTTTGCGCCCGCGGCTTCAAGAACAGAGATGATTTCTTCACGGCCGGTTTTGGCCAGATGGTCAGGAAAAAAGCCACGATTCCCTACGACGATTCCAAATGTCATGATGCGTTGTGCTGTCATTTCTTACTTGCTCCTTCATTGTTACGAAACTTGGTGTGCTGGGGAAATTATGAATTGGCTCGGCTGGGCCGGAAACGAATGAGGTAGAAAAGGCCGACGACTAACATCAGAGCGCCCCACCATACGGAGGCGTGGTAGTTCTGCACCGCCATGGTTCCAGTGCTGAGTTCGTAGAAGCCGTAGCCGAGAATCAGCGCGCCATAAACGGTGAGTAGAACGCCAATGAAGAACCAGATCGGAATGGCGGACGAGTGCATGGGTGCTCCTTACCAGAAGTAGATGTTGAGGGCGAAGAAGATTACGATGGCGATCACCGTCCAGAACCATTCGTTCTTGTACAACGGAACGGGCTCTTCGGCGGGTAGCGGGGTTAGGCCATAGACCACGCTGGCGAGCTCAGAGAGTGGCTTCGGCTTGGTAAACAGGCTCACAATCACGTTGACGCCGACCGATGTTGTCACCGACCACAGGGCGCGATACATGTTCTCGGCCATGTCTTTCGCGTCAGGTGAGATGGCAACATAGCGCAGCGCGGAGGGATCTGCCTTGACCCAGGCCCAGAGGCCAATGGAGGTCAGTGTGCCGATGAGCAGGCCCCAGAATCCGCCCTCCTTGGTGGCGCGCTTCCAGAACATGCCGAGCAGCACGACGCCGAGAAGGGGCGAGATAAAGAAGCTGAAGAGTGCCTGCACATAATCCATGATGCCGGCGGCATGCATGACCAGGTACGCTGCGCCAATGGAGATGACCACGCCGACAATGGTCACTATGCGGCCGACAAGAACGTAGTGCTGGTCGGGAGCATTCTTGACGATGTGCGGCTGGTAGATGTCGTATGTGAAGATTGCGGTGAAGGCGCTCACGTTGCCGGCCATGCCGCTCATGAATCCAGCGATGAGTGCGGTGATGCCGAGGCCTAGCAAGCCTGGTCCAAGATAGCGAACCATCATCAGCGGCAGCACTTCGTTGTAGCTATGCAGGCCTGCGCCAGGGTTTGCGGCGACCACGTTTTCGCCGACAAGGTGCATCAGACTGCCATCGGGGTTCTGCAACACCACCAGACCTAGCAGGCCCGGAAGGATAACGATGAAGGGCACTGCCATCTTGAAGAACGAACCGATGACCGGCGCCAGGCGCGCCGAACGCAGACTATTTGCCGCGAGCACGCGCTGGACAACAAGAAAGTCCGTAGTCCAATAACCGAAGCTGATTGCGAATCCGAGGCCGAAGACGATGCCGGTCCAGTGAATGCCCATGGGGTTATCGGCGAAGTGGCCCATGCTGCGCCACATGTGCGTATAGTCTCCGCCGGGGGTTGCGCCGTTGGCAATGTTCTGTGCCAGGCGAGCCTTGAACCCGCTCCAGCCGCCGGTTTCGATGAGGCCAAGGATCGGTACGAGCAACGCACCGCCCCAGATGAGAACGAACTGGAGAACTTCATTGAAGATGGCCGAGCGCAATCCGCCGAGCGCGACATACGCGGCAACCGCAAGCGAGCTGACGATGATGGAGAAGTTCAGATCCCAGCCGAGAACGATCTTCATCACCTCAGCCATGGCGAACATGTTCACGCCGCTCATGAGCACGGTCATGAAGGCGAAAGAGACAGCTGCCACGGTGCTCGAGCCCTGGCCGTAGCGGAGTTTGAGGTAGCCGGGCACGGAGTGGGTTTTGCAGACGTAGTAGAAGGGCATCATGACCATGCCGAGGAAGAGCATGGCGGGGATGGCGCCCACCCAATACCAGTGCGCGGCCAGGATTCCGTACTGGTACGAGGAGCCGGCCCAGCCCATGAGTTCGAGCGAGCCAAGGTTGGCGGAGACGAAGCTGAGGCCCGCGATCCATGCGGTCATTTCGCGTCCGGCCATGAAGAACTCTTCGCTGGTATTGGCCTGGCCTTTCAGGTAAAAGCCGATCCAGATAACCATGACGAAGTAGATGGCGATGACGGCCAGATCAAGCAAGCTGAGATGCGCCAGTGAGGAAGCGCCTGTGCCAGCGAACGCAGCGGTCAGAGTCGGCAGACCGGCAGCGAGGTAGGCGGGGACCAATTCGAACATTGAGTCACCTGGAGAGAGTCAATTCGTCCGGGGGGCGTGTGGACGTTCGCACCTAAGTAAATGGCTTTACTCAACCTGTTGTCAAGCGGGAAACAGGGCGGCGGCGGAAACGAAGCGAAGTCAGACGCCATGCACCGAAACTCACCAGGCGGGGCGTGAAACGCAAAATGGAGGCAGGCAGTAATCGTTTTCCGGCAAGTTCGCAAGAAAACGCCCCGCAAAAGCCCAGGTGACGCCCCTTGTGAAGCGTCCTGGCGTCTGCAATTCAAGCTTTGACTTTAAGAATCTAGGCGGCCCGATCCCCTATGGCCTGGGGAGTCCAGGCGGGATGCTCCCGTTCCACGTGGGTCCTGAACTGATCTTCGAACCAGACCAGATTCTGGGCGGCGGAGGTGATCCATCGCCCGCGAAGCGGCATTTCTTCTCCGCAAGCGGAGCATTTGGCAGCCGCGGGATAGTCGTTGATGTCCCGGATGACAGTGAGCTTCGGCTTGCTTATCAGATGTAAGATGCCCAACGATGCGGTGCTATTCGATTCCGAAGCCATTGATTTCTCTCCAAATAAAATTCCCGGGGCAGACCGGGATGATGAATGCCCACCCAATGAGATGCCTCTTGGTTCGATTCCGCTGCCTTCAGGCTTCGGACAGAATCTCTGGCGCCGACTCCGCTGATTCGCCTGAAGCCATCGGCGTCAGCAGGGGCCATCCCTTCCGCAGCACATACTCCAGCCACGCCCCGGCCATTTGCGAAGTGAGGACAGCTGTCACCACCAGTGTGGTGTAGAAGGTCGAGCTGATGATTCCGGCGTCGAACGCAACACTCGCCAGCACAATGCCCGGCCCCCCGCGCGCGTTTGTCGTAATGGCTAGATTCACGAGGTCCAAACCGCGAAATCCCGCAAACCGCGCGGCAAGCGAAACGGAAAATACCTTTACGATGCAGGTCCCGGCCAGGAAGGCAGCGATCATCCAAAGAGACACGCCTCGAACCAGATCGAGTTTCAGGCCGACGACCGCGAAGTAAACAGGAATGAAAAAGGCGAAGGAGACTTTGCCGATGGCGTCAAGGGCCTCAGCGAAAATGCGGCGCTTTTTATGCACCACGGCGAACCCCGCCAGGAAGGCTGCGAACACCAGGCTGATGTCAAGCGCTCCAGCAACGGCGCAGTAGGCCAGCAGCACGGCCATCGCGTAGCCTACTGGAGAATGCGTGGCCAGCACATTGAATCGCGATTTGTTGATGCGCTTGATTGCACGCGGAACAATGGTGAGGCCGAGGGCAAAGAAAGCAACAGTCGTCACCAGGTGGTAAGACATGGCGCGCGGATCAAGAACGGCTTTTCCCGCCATCGCCGTAGCCACCGCGAGGGCGAGCCACAGAACGATGTCCTCAAGAACAGCGACGCCGAGAACCAGCCGCGCAAACCGAGTGTGAAGGATTTTCAGATCGGCGAAAATCTTTGAGACAACTGGAACCGAGGTTACGGCCACGCCAACGGCAAGAATAATGGTCAGCGAGATGCGGTTGCCGTTTGGCCCCGCCAACGATGGCCGGATCAGCCAGGGTGCGAAGAGCAATCCCAACACGAACGGGAGCCCGGTGCCGACAATAGTAAGCCAGCCAACTTCGCGCCGCTCATCGCGCGTGAAAAGCTGCTGCGTTTCCGCGCCGGCAAGGAACATCAGCAGCAGCAGACCGAGCCAGTAAACGAAATCCAGAATATTGCCCTGGTGCTTGGCGCTTTCAATAAAATGGGCGGCAAATGGCAAGCGGCCGACGAGTGCGTTCCCAAGAACGACTCCGGCAAGGATTTCGCCAACGACCTTCGGCTGCCGCATTTTCACGAAGAGCCAGCCCAGAAACTGTGCAAGGCCCACCAAGAGCAGCAGGAGAAAGAGAACCTGGGTCAGTTGTGAGTTTGTCATCTCTTAGGCTCGGGACAGGTTGAAATTTCGTGCACTGAGGAAATTGGATGCCGCCCCGTCCGATTCGTTTGTCCCGGCTCGATATAAGCGCTTTTTATATGAGCCATTTTGTTTTGAGCGAAGTACTTCGAACTACTGGCCATACGCAGGGAAACAGCACCTCGACCGGCATTTCCCCCTTGTCATCTCCCGGCAACGAATGTACCTTGAGGTATGGAACCCCTGTTTCCCATCTCAGGCAATCCAGATAGCCCTTTAAACGCGTCGCAACGCCGCGGTCATTCATCCTTTGCCCAAAACCAATCCGCACCAAGGAGTCTTTCCTATGAATCCTGTTGTCGATCCTTCTGGTTGTAGTGGCCTTTCGCGCCGCTCGTTCTTCCGTTTCGCTGCCGGAGCATCCGCACTGGCCAGCCTGCCCATCCTGACCGAATCCCGCCTGGCGATGGCTGCACGTCCTAAATTCGCCGACCCAAACAAAGGAATTCATATTGACGCCAACGAGAACCCGTTGGGACCCTCGCAGGCCGCGCGCCAGGCGATCTCGGACATTATTCCCAAGGGCGGCCGTTACGAGTTCACCATGGAATCGGACCTGTCCGAGACCTTCGCCAAGATCGAAGGCCTGAGTCCCGAGTCCGTGATGCCGTTTGCCGGTTCGAGCGACCCGCTGCATTACACGGTGCTGGCGTTTACCGACAAGAGCAAGCCGCTGGTGATTGCCGACCCCGGCTATGAAGCGCCCATGTGGGCTGCGCAGGTTTCCGGTGCGCCTGTCATCAAGGTGCCGCTGTTGGATCCGACAGGCGCTGCCTCGCACGATATCAAGAAAATGATTTCCGCCTCGACGACACCCGGCGTGATTTATATCTGCAATCCCAACAATCCCACGGGCACTTGCACGGCGCGCTCGGACATTGAATACGCGGTGGCGAACCAGCCCAAGGGATCGATCCTGCTGATCGACGAGGCGTACATTCACCTTTGCGATGAGCAGAGTGCGTTGAACTTTGTGAAGGATGGCAAGGACGTGATCGTTCTGCGCACCTTCTCAAAGCTCTACGGAATGGCGGGGATCCGCATGGGCTTCGCGGTTGGGCGGCCAGACCTGCTTGCCAAGTATCAGCAGTTCGGCCAGAACTCGCTGCCCATTACCGCGCTGGCCGCGGCCAAAGCCAGCCTCACCGATCCTGACCTGGTTCCGGCGCGCCGCAAGATCATTGGCGATATCCGCCGCGAGAATTTGGCCTGGCTCAAGTCGCAGGGATATGCCTGCACGCCTTCAGAGAGCAACTGCTTCATGCTGGATGTGAAGCGGCCGGGCAAGGAAGTGCTGGCGGCGATGGCGGCGAAGGATATCTACATCGGCCGCATCTGGCCGGCGTGGCCAACGCAGGTGCGCATTACGGTGGGCACCGCGGACGAGATGGCTGCCTTCCGCAAGTCGTTTACGGAAGTGATGGCCAGCCCGACTGCCGGATTGAAGGCGCCGAAGCTGCCGGGACGGTTGGCGGAACGGCCGTTTACGCACCTGTCGTAAAAGCAGTGGTTAGTGATTAGTGGTTAGTGGTCAGTTTCGAACTGCCACTTTGTGCTTGACTGGCCACCATTAACGATGAGAACCCCGTCCTTGCGACGGGGTTTTCTGTTGCCTCCAAGGCGGAATTCGCCCCGGTTGTGTCTCAGTTTGAACTTTGGCTTGATCACACCACGAGAATTCCTGTGCAGCTTCCGATTTGGCGACCATACGCTTAGGGTCAAAATTGGGCGGCTTCTCACTTGCCGTATGTGACAAGCAGTGCGAACTTACGCCGGTATTCGCTTCTCCTGAGCCAGTGGATTTCCTGAAGGTCGGTTCCTGTATACGCAGAAGAAATAGATCAGCGCCCCGATACCACTGGTTGGTATCAGCAGAAGCAGCCACAATACTTTCGACCAAACCCGCATTTTGCCGGTGAAGGCACAATCCCACATCATCCCGAACCACAGCAAGGTCGCGCCAATTCCGAAGAAAGCGCCAATCAAGAAAAAAGGCAGCAAGGCGAGGTTCGACCATGTTTCGAGCATCGTGTAGAAGGGGTTTATCCGGAAAGCAACAAAAATCACGTTCAAGGCCATTAATAAGCCGAGAAGAGCAACAGTGCCGACAGCTACAACGCGGTAAAAAGCTCGGAGCATTATCGATTGCCCATCTCAAAGTAATTCATTGATAGATGATAATCCGAGTTTCTGCTGTATTGCCGGCGATTCGGAAGCTACGTCTTACTGCCGAACGATCGTGGAAGATCAGCACGGCTGTTTAATCCCTGACGAGTTCCATACTGAGTCCCTATCCGCCTCGCCTTTCTGTTCTTCCCACCGTCCAAGATGATATGCTGCCTGCGCTGAGAAAAGCGATTTACGCAAGGGGTGAACGAGCATGTGGTTCCTGGGAATGGACGTGGGTACGGGCGGCACACGCGCCGTGGTTGTGGATGAGACAGGCAAACTGATCGCCGGAGCCTCCAGCGAACATGCCCCCTTCAAAACGGCTCATCCAGGCTGGGCGGAGCAGGACCCTGAGGATTGGTGGCGGGCAGCTCAGGAGGCTATTCGCGTTGCTCTCACTGCCGCTCCAGAGCCGCACCAACCCATCTCCGCCATCGGACTCACGGGCCAGATGCACGGCGCCGTCATGCTTGACGAAAACGGAGCGGTGCTGCGGCCTGCGCTCATCTGGTGCGACACGCGAACGCAACCCGAGTGCGATTGGCTGACGGAAAAAATCGGCTACGAGCGCCTGATCGAACTCACCTGCAATCCGGCGCTGCCCAACTTCACCGTCACCAAGATTCTGTGGGTAAAGGAGCACCAGCCAGAGATTTTCGCGAAGATCCGCCACATCCTGTGCCCCAAGGATTACGTGCGCTACCGCCTCACGGGCGAGTTCGCCATCGACGTGCAAGAGGCCTCCGGGACGCTGCTGCTCGACGTGACGCATCGCCGCTGGTCGAAGGAAGTGGCCGAGGCTGCAGGGATCGCCGAAAGCTGGCTGCCCAAGGTGTATGAATCACCGGAAGTGTGCGCGCGGATCAGCGAAGCCGCGGCGGGGCTGACAGGGCTGCCTGCTGGCGCGCCCGTTGTTGCCGGAGCGGGAGATCAGGGTGCAGGCGCTGTCGGAATGGGGATCTTGCAGCCGGGTTCGGTATCGGCGACTATCGGAACCTCAGGCGTGGTGTTTGCGGCAACGGCCGCGCCCACCAAGGATCCAAAGGGTCGGTTGCATACCTTCTGCCACGCAGTTCCGGGCCTGTGGCACGTGATGGGCGTGACCCAGTCGGCAGGGCTGAGCTTCCGCTGGCTCAAGGAGACGTTCTTCTCCGGCTGGAATTACGACGATTTGACCGCCGCGGCTGAAAAGATTCCCGCAGGAAGCGAGGGCCTGGAATGGGCGCCGTATCTGCTCGGGGAGCGGACACCACATCTTGATCCCGAAGTACGCGCAGCTTTTGCGGGTATTTCCACCATCCACACCAGCTCGCATTTCGTTCGCGCAGTACTTGAGGGCGTTGCTTATTCGCTGAATGACACTTTCACATTATTTGCCGATCTCGGCATTCCGGTCAGCGGAATTCGGCTCGGCGGCGGCGGTGCGCGCGGACCACTTTGGCGCAAGATTCAGGCCGGAATTTACGGCCACGCGGTCGAGGTACTCACGGCGGAAGAAGGCGGCGCATTCGGATCGGCCCTGATGGCCGGTGTGGGTGCGGGACATTGGGCCAATCTCGACGAGGCCTGCGCGCAGGCGATTGAAGTCGCATCGCGCATTGAACCGGATGAGAGCGATCTTGCGGCTTACAAAGCTGGATACGCGAAGTGGCGGAAGCTGTATCCGGCGCTAAAGAGCTTGCGGTAGTGCGAGCTGACAATGAAGTGTTTTGTAGACAATCTGCGGTTTGAAGCGCAGACTTCTTGCAATGCATTCCAAATACTTCTTACTGCCTCTATTGCTAAACGCAGCAATCCTTAGCGCTCAGCAGCGAGTCGATAAATCTGCCGCGACTCCGCAAGTAGCAGCCGCAGCCCCGACGCTTCCCAAAGACCCATCAAAGATGGCCGATTTGATCCGCGGCAGCTATTATCACCCCGACGATTTGACGACGATTGACTGCTCTATCTCGGTCGACTGGGTGAAGTTCCTCGGATCAATGAAGCAAACCGTGCCGGATGAACGGTTGAAGCTGCTGAATGGCCTAAAGGTTCATTCGCATGCAGTGCGGGGAAAAGCTCCCGAGCTTACCTTTGATTGGGCGGGAGGCGAAATCACGACTAAAGAGCAAATGGAGGGCGGAATGAAGCAAATCATTGGCGGCTTCTACCAAACCTATTGGTCACTCTTCGGCTCAAGCCTGGTAAAGACAGGCGAGGAAGTCAAAAAGATCGATTTGATGCCGGATGGGTCCGCCAGTGTGAATCTTTCCAGCGGGGATACCGGACTTGTTGCCACCGTGAGTCAGGATGGCAGCCCGACGCACATGGTACTTGATTCTCCGGCGATGAAAGGGACAATCGATCCCCAATACGTTGCGTCTCCGCATCCAATTCCGGGCGACTTGCGGAGATTATCGAGCATAAAGTTGATTGAGCAGATCGGGGAGTCCCACTTCAACGTCGATATGACCCTGGACTACCAGGACGCAGGGGGCTTCTCAGTTCCCAAGAATGTTTTGTTTGACGTAATAGGAGCCTATGCAATACCTATTGAATTTTCAGCCTGCACCACCGCGCATGCGGAAAGTACGCACTGAGATCACTCGAGGAGTCAGGGGCGGGACCTGCGCGATGGACGTACTTGAGGGGTGAATATGAGGCTAGTAAAAGTCCGCAAACACAAATCCGTCCCGCTCTACGATTTCCCCTGCCTCAAGTTTTAGCGGCGCGGTAAACATCGGTCCGGCATAAGCACAGGTATGAAACTCGCCCCTTTCTGCGCAAGGATCGGTGCCCGGAGGCAGATCCCGCAAAAGTGACGCATCAAAATCCCGCCCCGCAAATGAAGACGGCAACTGCTTCGGATCCACACAAGTCAATTTAGCCCGCAGCCCGCCCGCAATCATCGTCCGAGCCAGCTCGTCGGTGGGAATCTCCCATAGCGGAAACAGCGGTTCCAGCCCGGTTGGCTTAAGTTTTTCCTCCCGGTAGGCCCGAATATCCGCCAGAAACAAGTCGCCAAAAGCTATTGCGTCAACGCCCTCGTCGACCGCTCGCTGGCAAGCCTCTGCCATCCGCGCTTCGTAAATCTCATTCGAGCAAGGCCACGGCAGCGGCACAATCCACAGCGGCAACCCGGCCGCTTCCGCCTGCGCTTCAAGTATTGAATGCCGTGTGCCGTGCATGGCCACGCGATCGAATTCCGCATTCAGCGTAGTCAGCAGTCCGACCACCTCGATCTCTGGCTGCTGCCGCAAAACATGCAGCGTCCAAGCGCTATCTTTCCCGCTGCTCCACGACAAGAGAACTCGCTTCATAAACTGATAGTATCTCCACTTCATGCCATAGAATGACTGGGACGCATCCAACCTGACATAGGAACCTGTGTGACAGCGCAATCTGACCAAAAGAACGAAACCGACCGTTGCCCGAAAGTGGGCAATGGAGCGAACAGGCTTTTCGGGATCGGCGAAATGGCCGACCTTACGCGCGCGTTCGATTGGACCCAGACCTCGCTCGGGCCGGTGGATCAATGGCCGGAGATATTGCTCAATCACGTTAATACATTGTTGAACTCGCGCCACCCGATGTTCCTATGGTGGGGCAAAGACCTTGTCCAGTTTTACAACGACGCGTACCGGCCCAGTCTCGGTGAGGGAAAACATCCAAAGGCCCTGGGACAAGACGGTGAGGAATGCTGGCCTGAAATCTGGCACCTCATCTACCCGCAGATTGAAGCTGTGATGACGCGGGGCGAGGCAAGCTGGCATGAAAATCAACTTGTACCCATCCATCGCAATGGCAGGATCGAAGACGTCTATTGGACCTACGGCTACAGTCCCGTCTACGCGTCAACGGGAGAAATCGCCGGCACTTTGGTAGTCTGCACAGAAACCACGGATACCATTTTGGCGAGGCAACTTCAGCAGCGCGAGATGGAGCGGCTTGCCGATCTTTTTGAGCAGGCGCCGGCGTTCTTCACCGTGCTGGATGGACCTGAATACGTGTTTGAGATGATGAACAGTGCTTATCAGCGACTGATGGGCCATCGTAGCCTTCTTGGCAAATCAGTCCGTGAAGCGGTGCCGGAAGCCGAGGGTCAGGGATTTCTCAAACTGCTTGACGAGGTGTATCACACGGGGAAACCTTACGTTGGCCGTCGCATCCCCATCCAGTTGGCCCGCACTCCCGATCACCCCCTCGAATTACGGTATATGGATTTCGTATACCAGCCGAGGCATGAACCGGATGGCACCGTTTCCGGCATTATCGTGCTCGGCGTCGATGTGACGGACGCAAAGAGGACCGAACAAATCCTCCTTCAATCGGAGAAGCTGAACGCCGTGGGCCGCCTGGCCAGTTCCATCGCTCATGAAATCAATAATCCCCTCGAAGCGGTCACCAACCTCATCTATCTGGCGCAGGGCGCCGCCGTGAACCCAGAGGCCAGGAAGTATCTGACGGCTGCTGAGATTGAATTGCGGCGAGTCTCGGCGATTGCCAACCAGACACTGCAGTTTCACCGTCAATCGACGGGCCCCGGGCCAGTCGCGATTGCCAGCCTCATTGACGCCACCCTTCCGCTCTACCAGGGTCGCATTTCGAACGCCCATGTAACCGTGGAGCGGCGTGACCGGGCGCAACATACTGTGACCTGTCTTGACGGCGAGATACGCCAGGTATTGAGCAACCTGGTAGGCAATGCGATTGATGCAATGCACGGCGAGGAACGACGGCTCTTAATTCGCAGCCGGGACTGCACAGAATGGCAAACAGGCCGACACGGAATTACTTTGACGGTCGCGGATACCGGTTCGGGAATGTCGGCGGAAATCATGTCCAGCATCTTTGAGCCTTTCTTCACAACGAAAGGCAACAAGGGCACAGGATTAGGACTCTGGATCAGCCGGGAGATTGTCGAACGGCACCAGGGAACACTCAAAGTGAAATCCAGCCAGTCCGCGCGCAGTTCGGGAACCGTATTTACGCTCTTCCTTCCATGTGAGAGCGGAACCCCCGATCATAAATCTGAATAGACCTTCGGCATTTTCGGGTTCGAAATCAAAACGGCCTGCCGATTGAAGCCGGCAGGCCGCTTGTGATTGCTGCAGCGCTTGGATTTACTTGATCGTTAACTCCGCCGTCAGTGGCGTGTTCTCGCTCGAGTCCCCAATCCGGATCACAAACTTCCCCGGATCGATGGTCCAATCATGTTTCGCTTCATCCCAGTAGCTGAAGGCGCGCGCATCCAGATTCAGCGTCACATGTTTTGTTTCGCCCGGAGCAAGCCGCACTTTCGCGAAGCCCTTCAATTCCCTCTCCGGCCGCGCCACCTTCGCCGATGGGTCTGAGACATAAAGCTGCGCAACTTCCGCGCCCGCCACGCTTCCCGCATTCGTCACGTCGAAGCTGATCGGCACAGTCGACCCTGAAGTGGCCGTCGCCTGCGCCTTAAGGTTTGAGAAGCTGAATTTCGTGTAACTCATCCCAAACCCAAACGGGTATAGCGGATGTTTGCCCGTCGTCGTCCAGTAGCGGTAACCCACCATCAGCTTGTCGTCATACTTCACATGCGGGATGACGTAATCGACCGCGGGCTTGCCTGGTTCCGTCACATGCAGCGAAGTGTCGGCGCCCTTCACCGGGTAGTAGTACGCATAGGATGGGTCTTCTTCCCAGCTGCGGTCGAAGCTCACCGGCAGCTTGCCTTCGGGATTGTGCTTCCCGAAGATCACATCGGCAATCGCCGTGCCGCCTTCCTGCCCCGGGTAGTAGACATCGAGCAGCGCAGGCACCTTGTCGAGCCAGCCGCGCGTATCCGCTCCCACGCCTCCGGTCAGCGTGACAATAGTATGCGGATTGGCCGCAGCCACCGCCTCAATCAGAGCGCTCTGGCCCCACGGCAACTCGAAGGTTCGGTCGCTTCCTTCACTCTCCGTATCGCCTGTAAAGCCAACGGCAACCACCACCGCATCGGCAATCTTCGCCAACTCAACCGCTTCGCCCATCACCAGTTCCGGCGCATAGGCAAGGCCAAGCCCGAACCGACCTCCGAACCCAGGCACATAATCCGCCTGCACTTTCACCGTCTGGCCCTCTTTCAAATCAAGCGTCCAGAATGGCGCAATCTGACCTTCCGCATGCGGAGGTGTCTCCAGTTCCTTGCCGTCGGCCGACACCTTCATGCTGGTGCCCCAACCGCCCACATCCGTCAAAACCAGGTATTTGCCTGCCTTCACCGCCCTGTAGCTCGCGCTGTAGCGGATCACGTGTCCTGGCATGGCCATTCCTCCTTGCCCGCGCCTTCCCATGCCAGGGGCGCCAAACATCGGCGACGTTGTCATTTCCGGAGTTCCGCTGAAATCCTTGCCCGCATAGGTCGCAACCGTTACCCCGCCATCCCAATGCGTGCGGCGTAGAACATCGCCGATCTCCGGCAATCCACGGCTATACAGCACATGCACGTTGGGTCCGGCAGCATTGGCAATCCCCGTCAACGTGCTCACCGGCTCAAAAGCCATCGCATCAGACGATCCTCCGCCGCCAGTAACCGCCGGCCATGCATTCGGCCCGATAATCGCGATGGTCTTGATCTTGCCCGGGTCTAACGGCAGCACGCCACCTTCGTTCTTCAGCAAAGTAATGCTCTCAAGCGCGCCATCCAACGCAATCGCGCGATCGGCAACCGAATACGTCGAGTCGCTCGGGTCAAACTGCGGACGATCCATGAACCCATAACGCAGCGCAGTCCGCAGCAGCCGCACCACCTTATCATCAATGGTAGATTCCTTAACCGTTCCAGCCTTGACCGCATCCACCAGGCCCGCCGCGTTCATGAAACGTGGGCTCGGCATTTCCAGATCGAGTCCGTTATTGGCCGCGCCAACCGAGTCGTAAGTCGCGTCCCAGTCCGACATCAGGATGCCCTGAAATCCCCACTCGCCCTTTAGCACTTTGAGATTTAAAAACTCATTCTGCGTGGCGTGCTGGCCATTGATCAGGTTGTAGGAATTCATCACCGCATCCACGTGGCCCTGCTTCACTGCGGCCTCAAACGCCGGCAGATAAAGCTCGCGCATCGTCCGCTCATCCGCTTCCGAGTCGACGTTATGCCTGTTGTACTCCTGGCTGTTCAGCGCAAAGTGCTTCACCGTGGCGACCACACCCTGCGATTGCACGCCCTGAATGTACGGGACCACCAGCGTGGAATTGAGATATGGATCTTCCGACAGGTATTCGAAATTCCTTCCTGCAATCGGCGACCTCGCAATGTTCACGCCAGGCCCCAGCAGGAAGTTCACGTTCCGTGCGCGGGCGTCCTTGCCCAGCCCCTCGCCGATGCGCCGAGCCAACTCAGGATCCCACGAGGCGGCCAGGCTTACACCGCCCGCATAAGACGTTGTTGGCCCCCATGTGCGCACACCCACCGAGGCATCCGACATTTTGAAGCGCGGCAATCCAATCGCCGGAATTGCGTGCGTATACATGCTGTCTACGCCGCCAATCAATTCGATCTTCTGCTCCAGACTGAGCTTGGCCACCATAGCACGCGCCTTCGCCTCAATCTCCGGTGAATCCGGCACGGGAGCCTGTGCCCAGACCGCGACGGATGCAGCCAGAAAGCCCAGAAGCAGGGCGCAAACCGTGCCCGTAATTCCAGGCCGGCAAATCGATTGGACAGCGAAATTCTTCAGGGTTCTCATAACCGGTAAAAGCCTAGTCCATTGGCCGGATGAATGTATAGTCGTTCGCTCACACGACAAGCTCGAGCAAGCCTCTCGAATCGCCGCATGTGACTCGAATCACAACGGGAGGTGCACCGTATCACTGATTGTCCTTTCAAGGGAGTGCAGACTCCTCACCAATGGGTAATTAAGGTGAATCGGCGCAGGGTAGCGTCGGGAGGCATGAATGGGCTTCGCAGCCGAAATGAAAACAATCATCGTGGCGACGGACCTGCACGGTCAGT
>Ga0302197_10002803_pt1 | contig 16044 bp, 20 predicted proteins | sample II_Bog_N2_1_FD_193526 | JGI IMG/M metagenome (GOLD analysis project Ga0302197, IMG submission 193526) | Peat permafrost microbial communities from Stordalen Mire near Abisko, Sweden - II_Bog_N2_1 | ecosystem: Environmental > Terrestrial > Soil > Wetlands > Peat | place: Sweden: Abisko...
AGAGGCCCGATTTACCGCGCCCTTATCGCACATTCGGTTATCCGGTTGTGCCGATTTTGTTTGTTTTGGTGGCCGGTGTATTCATTATTTCCACGCTATGGGATTCGCCTCGGGAGTCGATTATGGGCATTGCCCTGATACTGCTGGGACTGCCGTTCTATGCTTACTGGAGCCACCGTCGTAGCGGCAGCGCGATCGAAGGTACTGCCGTCGAATGATACGGAACCGCAGGCATAAATCACCAGAATCAGTACGTCATTATTCTTGAAGTTAATGGGTACCTCAGTGAAAATCGGGGTGTATACTGAGGACAATCGAAGGAACCTCCCGCTATTTCGACAAGGCGGGAAAAAAAGATCGCGATCTCGGAGGGGGGCAGTATATGGACGTTGCCAAGATCCTTGAAGAACTGAAAGCGGAGCGCCTGCGGCTCCAATCCGCCATCGAGAGCCTGGAAAGGCTAGCGCTCGGCAGGCTCCGCGGCCGGGGAAGGCCTCCGGGCTGGATGACCGAGGCCAAGCGGCGAGGGCGCCCGCCGGGAAGCAAGAACAAGACTCAAAACGCGGCAACGGCGCAGAGAAGCGCCACCGCCGCCGCGTAAGCGCGAAGGGCCGGCGCAAGAACACCTTCACATTTCGACGCGGCACGCAAGAGTGCGTGCGCCACCGCGCCCTAAAGACGACGCAGGGCGAATGCATAAGCGCCGATCGCCACTGCTTCACTGGTCCCCAGCCGCGAGATGCCGATGGCGGTGCGCGCCAGGGGATCGTAAACTACCGTGCGCGCCGACCCGGGGACGCGGATCTGACGCGTCTCGCCGCTCAGAAACTGCTCGCGTTGGGACGGATCCTCGATGTTGTATGCACGCGCGCACAGGCGGTGTTGCCCTGAATCGTACACGCCGTTAACCGCGCCCACCAGCGCCGGCAGGAACCACGGATGAGCGCCGGAGATGCCGCCGCCGACCACGCCCAAGCCGTCAATCAGCGTCAGAGCCTGCGCCATGGCATCGCCGGCAACTTCTCCGAGCCGACGGAAAGCCTCAATGGCCGCCGCGCGATTTCCAGCGGCGAGTCCCATCCCGATATCGAAGATGGCCTTGGACTCCGGCGCCTGGTCGAACGGGATGCCCGCGCACCGCGCATACACGCCCCGCACGGCGCGAATGCAGGCGCCTTCTTCGGCATTGATGCCGGGGTCCAGCTTGTTGCGCAGCAACCAGGCCTCGCCGGCGATGGAGTTGTCGCCGATGAACAACTCGCCGTCGCGGGCGATGCCGCCGCCAAAGCCGGTGCCCAGCGTGACGCCGAACAGATTGCGGTAGCGCTTGGGACTGCCGGCCTGTTCGAGCAGGCCATTGACATAGGGCAAAAAGCCGGCGATGGCTTCACCGTAGACGAACAAGTCACCGTCGTTGTTGATATACGCCGGGATGCCGAACTTGTCTTCCAGCATGGGCCCGAGCGCCACCCCGCCGCGGAAGGCCGGCAGATTGCCGAGGTCGCCGATGATGCCTCGGGGGTAATCGGCGGGACCGGGAAAGGCGAAGCTCATAGCCACCGGAGGCTCCGGCAAAGACTGCTTCACGCTGTCGAAGCCGTGCACGATGTTTCCCAGGCAGCGGTCCAGGTCGTCCGCTTCGGTGGGCAGACTGAAAGCGTCGATCAGAGGCCGGTTGCCGCGCACAGCGGAGAATTTCAGACTGGTGCCGCCCGCATCCAGGGTCATCACGATGCGCGAGTCCGTTGCAAAAGGGATCGGCATGCTTATTGTTCCTTGAGTCGCTCTCCAGAGAGGATTTTGCCGGCCGCGAAAGACCAGGCCCGGACGATTGAGGCACTGCCAGGCAAACCTCATTCTGGCGCGTTGCTCTCGCGGAGCGCAAGCGCTTGGCGGGCTCTAGGGGAGCGGTAAGTGGCTGAAACGTTTTCGTGGACCCTGGTGGAAAGGCAGCTTGCGAAGCGGTGGGAAATTGGAAGCGGCGATTCGCGGCAACGTTTCGGATTGGCGCAGGACAACGCGGTAGGATAGGCGATAAGCTGATAGACAGGAGGGATCGCGATGACCATGGAAATCTCGGAGGAGACTAAGGTTCGACTGCTCGCAAATGCCCGGGCACAGGGGCTGGAGGTGGATGACTATCTGCGGCGGCTCATGCTGGAAGCCGAGGAGCGCAGTGACTTTGTCTCTGCCGTCGAGGAGGGTCTTGCGGACGTAGAAGGCGGGCGGGTGCGCCCCGCACGCGAAGCGCTGAGCCAACTCGGAGCGAGGCTTGGCTTTTCGCGTTGACATTACGGAGGCGGCGCTCGCCGATGCCGAGGATTTCGTCGAATATGTCCGCCGTGAGAAGCGCGACACCGTCGGGGCCGAACGGTGGTGGAACGGCTTATTGGATGCGCTCTTCTCGCTGGAACAGTGGCCGGGCCGAGGCTCGCTGCTGGTCGAGGCATCGCTGCGAACCAGGGGACTGCGGCAGATCCTCTACCAATCGCACCGTATCGTATTTGAGCTGGACGACCAGCGCGAGACGGTTCGTGTCCTGCGGATCTACCATAGCTCTCGCCGGAAACTGCGGCAGCGCGATGTTCCCAGATGAGAACTCGCCATGCTTCCTGATCGATCGCCGATGCGAGTGTCGGACCTGACTGCGGAATCGGTGCTTGTGATCGACGATGGATACCGAGCAAAGAACGAGGAACTGGCCTCCGCCGGGTTACCCTTCGTTCGCGCCGGCAACATCGACGAGAAAATGCGACTCGCAAAAATACAACTCGCCCGATTGATTAAAGGGGTCGCGGCCGGGTGTATACTAAATCGAATTCGGGAGTCCAAAATGGGAATTTCGGTTGACAGGAGATCGTCTTGAAGACCCGCTGCCGAGGAACCGCGCGACTCGTTCGCCTCACTGCCTTCGCGCTCATTTGCGCCGCCGTGATGGCCGCCGCCCCGGCCATCACCACGGTCTATAACGGCGCCAGTTGGGTTCCTCCGGGTTTGCCCAACTCCGGAATTGCGCAGGGCTCGATCTTCACGTTGATCGGGACCGGGCTCGGCCCTTCGACCTTGCAGGAGGTGCAGAACTATCCGCTGCCAACCACGCAGGGTCTGGCCGGAACCACGATCCAGGTGAAGGTGGGTGGCGTGACCGAGAACTGCATCATGATCTATACCTTCGCCACGGCGGTCGCCGCGATTCTTCCTTCGGCCACGCCGATAGGGGCCGGGACGCTGACGCTTTCCTACCAGGGCGGGACGAGCTCGATTGCGATTCAGGTTCTGGCGGCGAACTTCGGTACGTTTACGCTGAATGAGGGCGGCACGGGGCCCGGAGTCGTCACCGATGCCAACTACAATGTGATCACGATGATCAACCCCGCACATCCGGGCCAACCCTTGATTCTGTGGGGCACCGGTCTGGGCGCGGTGACCGGCGACGAGACTGTGCCGTCGACGGAGGGCGAGTTAAACACGGGGGTGCAGGTCTTCGTCGAAAACCAACCGGCGACCGTGTTTTACGACGGAACAAGCAGCTCTCCGGGGCTGAATCAGATCAACTTCTATGTGCCGTCTGGAATCAGCGGCGGGTGCAAGACTTCGATCGCCGTGCTGGTCAAAGGCGTGACCGGCAACGTCACCACAATATCGGTGGCACCGGCCGGGCAAACCACCTGCGGTGACGCTCATGGCTCCCTGACCGCGGCTAACCTACAAAAGGCGATCGCCAACGGCTCCCTGAACATGGGAGGCGTCGAACTCAGCCGTGTCAGCGGCGGGAACGACACCCTGATCGGATATTTCGGAAACTACCCGCTCAACAGCCTAATTCGGTCCTACGGAGGCTCCTTCGGCCCATCCATCGGCAGTTGCCTCGCCTATGAGGTCGGAGGCACATCGCTCGAAACAGCACTTGTGGATCCGATTCTGCCGACCTACCTGGATGCCGGCCCAGATCTGGTTTTAACGGGGCCCGGCGGGACCAAGACCATCCCGGCAACTTCCGTGGGCTACTTTGGGGCCTATGTCGCCATCGAACCGTCCGTCTATATCGAGCCCGGAAGCTACTCGGTCGCAAACGGCTCCGGCGGAGCCAACGTGGGGCCGTTCAGCTCGGGACTGACGCTCCCGGCTGACATTGTCCCCACTAACATCCCTGCCAGCATCAGTCGCGCCCAGAATCTTACCTTGAATTGGACCGGTGGCTCGGGATTTTCGGTGGCGACTATCTTCGTGTTCAACGGTCTTCTGGTGAAGCCGCCGCTGAGTTCCTACGCCTATATCTTGTGCAACGCCGATCCGTCCTCGGGAACGTTCACGGTCCCATCCGCGATTCTCAACCTGCTTCCCACCAACGGTTATGGAACCACGACCAAGCCTGGAGTCAACATTTCGATCGCGGGGATTCCCGAGGCCACCTTTAGCGTAGCGGGCTCGCCGGGAATCGATGCAGCCATCTTCAGCGTGTTTATATCGACCGGCTCGGTGGCGACGATTCAGTAATTGGCGGCGTCGGATTGAGTTGGTCGCACGCTGGAACTTTGCTTCCTGGTGCCCGGCCAACGGCTGTTTCTCAATCGATCCGTTCGGCGGCTCTGGTCTGGTTGCCCTTGGATGTTCACTGTCGCGAGATTCCACTACTTCTCATTCAGCCGTGAAGTATCTTGAGGAGTTTGGTGGACCTGGTGAGATTCGAACTCACGACCTCTTCCATGCCATGGAACAGGTCAGCGTTGGGACCCTGCGTTTCTGCAGCCGGTCGACTCTCAACGATCAATTTGATCCAAGGCAGACTGAAGAATCGGTAACAGCGGGGGAAGGTCTTCGGAAACCGTCGTCCAGACGATATCGAGATCCACGTCGAAATACGCATGGATCAGCCGGTTTCGCATCGAAATCATCTTCGCGCAAGGGACATTCGGGAACCGAAGCCGTACTTCAGAGCTCAGCTTTGAGGCCGCTTCGCCGAGGACTTCAAGGCAGCGAGTCAGGGCCATCGCCAACATCGGATCACCCCCCAGGTCCGACCGGCTGCGTCCGCCTGCCATGTTCAATGCGAGCGTGACGGCCTCCTGCATATGCCGCAGGCGAACGGCATCAGGGTTCTGCATAGACAACCTGGGCATTCCGGACGACCTCCTCGCGGAAATGTCGGCTAAGATCCATTTTTGTCCTCAAGTCGACTTTCCTGCCGCCCAGCACCTGCCTCAGCTCACTTTCCATGTCCGCCAGACGAAAGAACCCGACTCGTTCGTGCGGCCGGAACTCAACGAGTATGTCGATGTCGCTGGAATCGGAAAAGCGATCTGTGAGAACCGAGCCGAAGAGGGCGAGCTTCCGGATGCCGTTACGCTGGCAGATCTTCGCGATCTCCGCTTCAGGGATCTCGATGTGGGCGACCGTCATGCCTTCTTCAGTATGGCTCACGCCTCCCACCGTTGTCCTGGTGCGGTCTCAAGCTGGACTCCATTCGCACTCCGGAGACAACGTTTTCGACTGGCGTGGGCTGTAAGTGTTTGAAATATTTTGGTGGACCTGGTGAGATTCGAACTCACGACCTCTTCCATGCCATTTAAGAAATATCAATCACTTGCAGACATTTCCACCAGAAACAAAAGACTTAGCACGAGGCCCCGTGGACTCCGGTGGACGCCACGGGGCGGCTTTTGGGCGTCTGGACTCCACGCGGACTCCAGGACTCCACAAGTGGCTGGCACGTGGCGTGCCTTCCTGCGCGCGCGGTTGCAGGCTGCTCTATTTGTTGTCTGCCGAAGGAGACAACAATCGGTTTCCATATAAGGAAGATGCCCATGTGGAGGGGGGCATCGAGCCCACGCATGATCTGCGGGCGAAGATGTGCCCACCTCGTTCTGGCAGTCTGCCGATTCGTGGTCGTCAATTTTAAATTGACCAAAGCGTGCTTGTCAATCTAAAATAGACGAAGTGAACAACGGCCATCTCACCGAAGCAAAGGCAAGAGTCGCCGCAGTTCTCCAGCGGTACGTGGATGCCCATTTCGATGGCAGTCTACAGCGCGCGGGTCAGACCCTCGGATACGACAGGCGGCGCATATACACCTACACGTCAGGCAGAAGTTTCCCGAGCGATGGGGTGATGGACAGAATTAAGGAGCAGTGGGGCCTGGATCTGCTGAACATCGATGCCGGCCCCAACCGCGGCCCCGCGGTTTCACCCGCCAAGGCGTCAGAGGAGGAGCGTCAACTCTCGCTTTTCGACTTCCCAGTGAGGCTTGCGAATGAGGGCGTCGAGATCATTCTTGAGCGAAAGGGTGCCGCGATTGCGGTTAGAATAGGGATCTCGCCAGATGTCAAAGTCGCATGACAGAGTTGCTGGTCTTCGGCCGCAGCAAAGTCTCTGCGGAAAGTGTAAAGGGTTTGCTGTCAATGGCTTGGATTGCTGTGGTGCCGGTTGAGTTCAGCTATGCGCGACATCGACGTTAGGACGGTGCTGGCCGCCGAAGTGGCGAGGCGGTACAAAGGTGACGCCGATACGTTGATCATCCATGAGTTGGGCGTTTGTTCGGGGGACGCGCGGATTGATCTTGCAGTGGTGAACGGAAAGCTCCATGGCTATGAGATCAAGAGCGATGCGGACACGCTGAAGCGGCTCCCAGCCCAGGCAGAGGTTTACAGCGCTGTCTTCGATTTGGTCACCATCGTGGTCGGCGAACATCACCTCGACACTGTGCGTGCCATCGTTCCTGAGTGGTGGGGCATCGTCAAGGCGGCATCAGGGAACCCGGTAACGCTTTCGGAGCTTCGGGCACCGAAGCCAAATCCATCACCGAATCCGATGGCTATCGCCCGACTGCTTTGGCGGGCGGAAGCCCTCAGTCTACTTAGAGAAGCTAGTCTAGACTGTGGCGTAAAGAGCAAGCCGCGCGAAGCGATCTATGGCCGACTTGTTGAGAGCTTTCCGCTAGGCGAACTCCGGCGCCTCGTTCGATGCCAGTTGAGGGCTAGGGAAGGTTGGCGATCTGGTCCAACACCGTTTCGATGTGGTGATTTGTCCCGATGTTCCGCCAAGTCTCAGCATTCCCCGGCGAACCGCCGTTGGTTGCTTTCCCTTGTATCTCCTGATCGCCATCACTGAACGTAGCGCCTCGGAATTCCGGCCTCGAAACTAGATCCGTACAAATGCTCAGGAATTGACCAAATCCGTTTGGCGTTTTGATAGCGTTCTTTCCTTTCCAAATCATGAACTCGTTCTGAATCGTATAGCGCAATTGCGCCAGGATCGTAGCTTGCCCTTCCGGAGGAAGGCCTGGATGGGCAATGGCGTAATCGCCGTATGCTGGCAGGCGGTCCGGCTTCTTGGTTCCCGAAACCAGCTTGAGCCAGGCTTGCCAATCAATTCTGACAAGACGGTTCCACGCGTCTCTCGTAAGCGGAGCCAAGCTGACAGGAAAAGCCCCAGTGGCGACCGTAAGGGTCCGCCACGCGGTGATTGTCGGTATGATGCTCAGGTTTGCGCGATGTAGTTGCGCGATGACCGCAGGATTCTGATCTGCAACCGACCCGAGATCAACGATCAGATCGATACTGCTCGGAGTCAGCCCGATGAACTTGGCTAACGAATCGAGGGCGGTTGCTAGATCTCCTTCGTCCTCGAAGTCGTCGGCGATCAGTCGAATCGCCACTCCTCTTTCAGCGTCGGCAAATTTCTTCACGGCCCTCTGATATGCCGGTGATCTGCCGGTGCCGGTTACGGGGATTGCGCGTTGTCCTTTGGCTTTTGCAGCGTTTAGACAAGTGACCACCGCGCTAAGAGGTGGAGCGTTGGAAGCACCCCCGTCGTCATCAAAGAAGAGAAGGTCAACGAAGTACGGAGCGGTGGCAGGCCATCCTGACTTTGATGCCTGCTTGGGAACGTCGTCGGGAGGCTTAGATGGGATAGACTCAAACAACGGTGTTACGTTGGCTTTGTTCTTCAGGTGAGACGCTGCTGGGAATTCCGCCCGCTTCCCTTTCAAGATCGGGACGTAATGTTTGTGGCCGAACATGGCGTATGGATTCTAGCATGGTGCTTGGCCCTCCGGCGGGGCTACTGGGCTACTTGGGCTACTGGGCTACTGCACTACCTGCACTGCCGCCGTCTGCTTCTCTCCGACGCTGGCCAGTCGCTCTTGGATCAGCCGCGTGAGTTCTTCCTGGCGGGTGAGTTGAATCTTCGTGTATTCCTCGGTCATCCGGACCGTGCTGTGGCCGGCGATCTTGGACGCCTCAATGCTCGACCCACCCACCTCCTGCCGCCACGTGATGTTCGCGCGTCGGAAGGAGTGCGGGCCGAGACCTGGGAAATCGCAGCCCTCGGCGACCGCCGCCCGCTTTAGAGCTTGCCGTACGCCGGAATCCCACAGCGGGAGGCCGCTGCCGTCCGTCCGGACGAAGACCCAGTTGTCCGCTTTCGCGTTATCCGCCGCAGCCTTCGCGCGGTAGCGGTCGCCCAGGTATCCCAACGTGAGCGGTCGTTTGCTGGTCTTCGACTTCGGATCGTCTATGTCACCGCGCCAATAGCGCTGCGCGATGCGTAGGATGCCAGTCTGGAGATCCACGTGGCACCACTTGAGCCCCAGAATTTCGGAGATCCGCGCGCCGGTGGCGATTGCGGTTTCCAGCACCAGCAGGTTCGGATCGCTCAGCAGCGCGAGCACCTTCACTGTCTCCTCTTCCGTCAGAATCCGTTCGGGCCTCACGCTCCACTTCTCCCCAATCTTGACGCGGGAAATCGGGTTGCGCCGTCCCTCGGGCCAGTAGCCCCACTCCTCGGCCTTGGTGTAGATGCCAGACATGATGCCGCGCAGGTCGTTCATCATGTGCCAGGAGTCGCAGGTTTTGAACAGCCACTGCTGAACCTCATCGGGTTTGATCTCGCACAAACGCCGGTCGCCCCACTGTGGGACGATGCGCTGCTCGAGGTGGATGATGTACTTGTCGCGCGTCGGCTTCGCCAGCAGGAATCGCCCGGCGGCTTCCGCCTCAACGTGCGCCGCCCTGTATTTTTCGACCATCTTACTGAACAGAGCCAGTCCGTCAACGACCTTCTCCTGAATGGTGGGCCTGTTGATCGTCGCCACGAATTTGTCGCGCGCAACATCCGCCTGCTTCTTCGAGAGCTTAGTGTCGCCCTTGCTCGGGCCGACCGTGTGGAATTTCCGGATGGCCTTGGTCGTGCCATCCGCCTGCAGAACGTCTTCCCAGTAGCGGAAATACCAGTACGAACCTCCGCGATCCGTTCGCTCGTGAACACCGGGATGCTGAATCCGTATTTTCAACTTCAAACCTCCAGTTAGCGCCTGAAGGTTACCGTCGTCTCGAAGCATCAAGCAAGTCTCATCGTGTCAATTACTTACGGTCAAATCGTGACCGCCAGAGGAGATTCCCTCTGGCAGATGTACAGCGTATGCCGGGCGCGCGTCATGCCGACGTAGAAAAGCCGGATCACCGAATCTCTTTGCGGTCCGTGCTTCTGGTAAGCGGCGTCACCGGCTGGGCTAACGTCCGGAAAGAGAAAGACAACATCCGCCTCGCCGCCCTTTACCGAGTGGATGGTTCCGACGATTATGCGCGGCGATTCCTCCAGCGCGCCTGGTCCGCCGGCCAGCGCCGCAGCGACCGGAAACTGCACACGCGCATGGAATGCCGGCGCGACGCGCCGGGCCCACCACTGGAGCAATTGCTTGGGGTCGCCGGACGCTGCCAGAAGAGATTCGAGCGCGGCCGCCTCAAACAATTCGCCGAGCCGCTCCATGGTCACCGGGAGGGAATCGTCGGATGCGTCGATTAGCTCTCTGGCTCCCGTGCGCAGATTGCCTTTTGGGTTGAGCCACTCGGCCCACAGCTTGAGGTCGGCGTGCGTCCATGGATGATCCCCAAGCAGGGACAGAATCCGGTTCGTCGAAGACCCTTTTCGTCCACGTCGCAGTGGATTCCAGAAGCCGGCGGATTTCCTGTACGGGTTGTGAAAAGGGATTCCCCATTGCCGCAGTACCGCGATTACCGGATGCAGCATATAGGAGCACGACGCCAGCAGCATCACCTTCTGTCCGTTCTCAAGGTGCTGCATGATCGTCTTGAGAATCCAGTACTCGGGCGATTTGTAGCCGCCGCGCGAGATGTCCACGCACATCCCGTCTTCAGGCCGCGGATCGTAGACCTTCTCCTGCCTGCGCGTGACTTGATGGATCAACCGGTTCGCGCGGGCATGCACGTGGCGCGGCACGCGGTGACTCTCCTTCAGGATGATTTTGTGATCCTCGGGGATTTCGGGGTCCAACACCGCATCCGGCGTCGCGCCGCACCAGGAGTAGATGGTCTGGTCGTCGTCGGCCGCGATGATGAAGTACTGCGCGTTCTCACCCCACCTGCGCACCAAGCCCAACTGCATCGGGTTGAGGTCCTGCGCCTCGTCGGCGAAGACCACGTCCGGCCTCTTCGGCGCGATGCGGATCTCCCGCACTGCCGCCTCGATCAGGTCACAGAAGTCCATTACCCGCCGCGAAGCCTTGTAGCGGCCCCACTTGGCGGCGAATTCTCGAAGCGCTGCCGGCCAAAGTTCCATGGACCGCATCATTCCCCGAGACCGATTCAACTCACCGAGCCAGTAGTCGCCGCCTCGCACGTCGTCGACGAGGTCCTCGTCGGCTTCTTCCCCGTCCAGTTTTCGGTCCTTCTTTGCGGGCGTGATCCGCAGATGGGGGTTCTCCCGGTTCCATTCCTCCACGTGAACTTCAGCGATTTCGGGACGGCCCAGTGCGTGCCAGCAGTGCGAGTGCAGCGTTCCAACGCGGTCGGGACTGACTGGGAGATCTTGCCCAGCGAGTTCGGCGGCTGCCGCGCGCGAGAAGCTCGTCACCAGCACGGAGTCCTTGCCGAACCGCTTGACGGCGCGGCGGATCTGCCGAGTTAAGTTGGTGGTCTTCCCGGTGCCCGGCGGTCCGAAGATGCGGTACTCGGCCGTAATGGAGTGGTCCCGCTCGCCAATTGCACTGAGAGCTTCTTCAATGTCAGGATGGTCTGGCATCGCACGTCTCCTCGCTGGCTCCGCCGTTCGCGCCGGGAGCGAACTCACCTGATGGCAGCAGCCACCGGCTTTGGTCCCGCAAACGCGTCCGCTTGAGCCTGGTGCTCGATGCGCCGAGGGCCGAAAGCATCGCAGTAACCTCTTTGATCGGGCGATTCTCTCCCCACGCCTTGTTGATGTGTTGTTGCAGGTCGTGCGAGCAAATCGCGACCTGGCCTTCGTAGACTGTCGGCTTGGAGCGGGTCTGATAGGGATGATCTTCCTCTGCGTCAATGAACGGCGTTTCGGCCAGATAACGTTCGACGTAGAGCTTCGCGGCGCCCACGAGATTTGCTTCATCGCCGCCATCTTCGACCGTCAAGGCATTCAGGATCATCTGGGCAATGCGATCCCAGAGCTTTGGCGGAATTCTCGGGACCAAATGATCAACCGCACTCGCGATCTTCATCCGGAAACTCTGCTGCCCGACAAGTTTGTCAACGCTGGGGAAACCGATTTTGGTGGCTTCCAGTTCCAGCCGGTAGGTCGGTTCCTGACCGTCGATCTTTACGATTCGGAGCACGCGAACGCCGATTGCGTTTGAGATCTGCTCACACATGAGTGCCCGCGCGGTTGGAGAGTCTGGCCTCGTTTGTGCCAATGGATGACCAGGCTCCACAGCGGGAACCTCAAAGGATTTGGCGGTGGCGGGGTTTTCGTTTCGCTTGGATGCTTTTGAAATGGTCCGCTGGAAGTAGTCGAGGCGCGTTCGTTGTTGCTTGCCGTGGATTCTCCGGTGGTGAATCATCAGGTCTATGACCTGTTGTTCGGACAGACCCGTTTCGATGCCAAAATTGGCGAGGGCCATGTCATAACCGGACTGGGACTGGTCTTTGAGGTCCTCGCGCTGGCGCAGCCAAGTCTTCTTGAAGCGCGGGTCGGCGGCCAAGTGTCGATTGAGAAGTTCCTCAGGCACGGTCGCATTCGGGTTAACGGAAAGTGGCTTGTCGGCGACCTTCTCCTTCCATCCCTGCGTGACGCGCTCCTGCTCTTCGGCGTTGGGCACGCCGTTGGCTTCGAGGAATTCCGCCATGTCGCTGGGATTGTACCGGCGGTCGGTTTGGCTCTGGATTTCGACCGGCTTTGGATTCGCCGGGTCCTTGCAGTTCTTCGTTCCCGGCACGCGCAGAACTCGGGCGAGGTCGGCGAGACGATCAAACGCCCAACCGTGGGCAGCGGCATTCAGACGGAGCAGCGACTGCCAGCGGAGCGCAAGCGCGCCGGCATTGCGGCGGTCCTCGTCTGACTCGAAGATCAGCGGTTCCCGAAAAAGCCACCACGCATGCGCGCCGTTTCCGGTTCGGACGACGAATGTGGGCGGAAACTCGTCCGGCAGGATCTTCATCGCATCCTCGACGGTTGCCGGCAGCGCCGCCTTTGGATGGGCTTCTGACTTCAGGTCGAGGTCGGCCCACAAGCCGACGATACCGACCACTTCGCTTGAAGGGCAGCGACGAGTGGAGCAATAGTCCTGACGGGAGAGTCCTACGCCGACGTAGAGATCCCGCTCGCGCAGCGACGCGGCAAACTGAATCGCGCTTTCGACGTTTTGGAACCAGTGTGATCGCTTCTCCGGAAGCGTCCAGAGTAAGAGGTGCAGTTCGTCCGGCTTGCCGGCAAACAGGGCCTTGAGAAAGAGGGCCGCGATATTGGCGTTGGCCGGCGTGGCGGTCATGACTTGACCTCAATTCCGACGGCGCGCGCTATCGCGCAGGTGATAGTAAGCGGTTTGGCGGTTCCGCGCGCTTCGCCCGCAGTGCCACCGATTCTGACCCTGACGTGGATACTTCCTTTGTCGTCACCGCAGATACTGTATTCCTGCGGCGCGGCCTTCTCCAGAAGCTGGAACGCATCGTCAAGGTTCTCGATGGGCCGAAAACGCCAGCGGGGAATCCATCGGCGATTACCCATCAGAAAGCGCTCTGGCGCGATGCCCCAGCCCATAATCTTCTCCACGAGGGCGGTGGTCAGATGCTCGACAAGCAGCATTTCCTCGGGCTCATGGATCGCCTTCTGGAGCGGAACCACAGCCGCCGTTGCGCGCATCCTTCCGTCGCACGATTCAATCCGGTCGATAGCTCCGTATTGGGGTTTCACTGCCGCGCAACCCCGGTTGCGGCAGGCCGTTCGCCTCCACCCGCTTGGCTGTCGATCCAGTGGCGCAGGTCCGCGGCTGGATACCGGACGCATCGCCCCAACCGCACGAACCGCGGGCCTTGATTGAGATACCGCCAGCGCTGAAGCGTTTTCACCCTCAGGCCGGTCAGTGCTTCAACTTCGACTTCAGTGAAAGAGATTTTCTCGTTGCTCATCGGCTGCTCTCGGGTCGCTGATTCAGTGCCCAAGAGTATCTTGCGCCGACTTGAATGGGATTTGTGGGATTCCCAAATTTCCCATTTTTGGAAGGTCAGGCTGCGATCTGGGTCGCCCTATTCCTGCGGAATGTCAGTGAGACGCACGCGCCCTTTTTTCTTGGACAGGGCAGCCGCGGTCTTCTCAAGCACGACCCGGGTTACTGACAGACCATCCAGTATCTTCCGCGATGTCTTCCAATCCGGGCCGCCCTGTCCCCGCAGATCGTGGATACTCCACTCCCGGAACGCGAGCTCGTCCTGGAGCCAAGCCGCGCGCTTTGGGTACGACACCGTGGCAGGTGGTGTGGCGGTGCGCTCCGCCGCGCTTCCGGCGTCGGCGGCTCCCTCTGATGCAACGGGCGGTTCGCTTGCCACCGAGCTCGGTTCCCCAACTATGGTCCGCGCGGTATGTTCGGGCTTCGGCGGTGACTCGTGGCCGCCGGCTTCCGCCTGCTCCTGCCAATAGTTAGTCCGATCAGCGACGGCCTCATCGAGCCGCCTGAAAAAATGCTCTAGCAGTTTTTGGTCTTCCGAACCGGGCTGATTGCCCTCTTCCGCGTACGCCCTGTAGTGCTCAAAACTCCACCGAGTGAGCAACGCCCGTTCGACTTCGTCTTCCCATGTGTTCCAACGCAGTTTCGTTCTTCTGACAACTTCCGGCCCAACCTCGGCCGAAAGCAGATCGCCGCCGAGGACCAGTGCAGGATAGTGTTTCACATACTCGCGCGCTTGGGCATTAAAGATCGCCGCGGCGAAAGTCGTGAGATGCTCGATCACCTTCCAGCAGCCTGCATTGATTTCCACAGGCTGATAAACGAACTTCGGATTGCTGGGAAGGTAATCAGCAAGGGCTTTGTCTAACTCTTCCGTCGCGGCCTTCTCCGCATCAATAATGTTCTGTAATGCCTCGGCGGGGAGCTTCGGTCGCCCCGCGGATTTCAATTTGCTCTCGGCATGCGGTCCCTCCCGAGAGTTTGCCTGGTTCGAGGAGCCTGGTTCCTGAGCAGCCTGCGGCCCGCCGTCGGACGCCGGACCAGAGCGGGAGTCCTTCGACGGCGCAGATGGTGGCGCGGCAGGGCTTACTTTAGCCGACCCAGCCACATGCGCTAGCGTCGCCATGTCTCTTGCCAGTGCCCCCAAATTTCCCGCTCGTGAGTGTGCTTTGGCCACTTCCAGCAGATCTCTCTGAAAATGCTGCCACTCCGGGTAAGTTTCGAGGTGCTCCATGACGGGCCGATCAATCTTTCCCATTTTGTCGGTCATATTGGGAATGTGTAGATCCGCCCGTTCAGAATATTTGGCCTCTGCCTCGATGGCAATCAACCGTAGGAACTCCCTAGCCTCCCTGTCGATTCGATCCGCCGGCCAGACTCCCACCCGTCCGAGAACACAGGCTTCGTTAGCGAACGCTGCGAAGATGCTCATGATGTACTGGAAGAATCGGGTGGTCCCAAGACGGTAATTGGTGCCAGCGAGGGGCACGTCTGATTGTGCGGGAAGCCAAGCCCCATACATCTCGCGGCTGGCTAGTATTTCCGCCGCTACGATCTTGGCGCGCGCGATTTTATCGAACTCTTTGGGATACTCCATCGCTCTCTTGCGGCACGCGGGGGCAAGGGCTTACGATGAGGGTGCTTAACGTCCGCATCGAGAAGCCCCGGCCATCTCGCCGGGCTTTTCGTTTTTAGAACACCTATTTTAGCGATTCGCAAATCGTGTGGAGGGGCTTATTCAGCTTGCTTGCGGGGCCTGCCGCCAGCGTGGGTCTTCCGCTTGATCGCAAGCTCCCGGGAAGTGCTCGCTTCCATACTTGCGCGCGTCGTGCTTCCGCCAATGAGCCCCATGGCCGGGGCTGCCGGCATCTTGGCCTAGCCGATGCCTCGGTGTTTTGGCGGCAACAAGCGCCGCGTTGCGCCGAAAGAAGGCCTGGTAGAAGGCTCAGCCCACCGCGTCAGTGAGGTTTCCCTTACATCAGGGCGCTACACTGGAGATCGAGAAGCTGAAATGCGGACCCAATTACAGCGACGATTGGAAGCCCTGGAGCGGCGGTTCTCGACCGACCAGGAGCCGGGTAAGGCCCCCCTGCCGGCGTGGTTAGTTGCCGACCTTCGGGCTCAGGGCTTCAGTTTCGATCACGACGGCAGGCCAGACATGAAATCGGGCGCGCCGGGGCGGTAGCGACTCGCGCGACAATAGAGTCCGGAAGGCCGATCGTGTATTCCTTCGCGAGTGAGTCCGCACTTGACCTCCGCGCGCTCCGTAGCCGCCTTGAGGCGATGGATCGCGTGGCACTCGTGCGCTTCGGCCAAGCCGCAGCATTTATGTGCAGCCCGCGAGCGAACATGGGGAAAGAGCCGCGGGAGGCGTTCCTGGTGCAGCTTCGAGAGGCGCGGGAGGAGTGGCGGCGCCGGCTGACAGCCTCGGCTCAAGCGCGCCAATAGGCGGTTTCTAGACCGCTGGTCCGAGTCGTGGCCAAGCCAACTCCCAAACCGACCACGAACGCCATTCCCGTTGCCTCTCGTCGCGCCAGGTTCGCCCACGTTGCGCCGGCGGCGACGACCCCGGCCAATGCCACCACCCGGTGGCGCGGGCGCGCCCAAAGGCCAACACTGCG
>Ga0302197_10002825_pt1 | contig 15970 bp, 10 predicted proteins | sample II_Bog_N2_1_FD_193526 | JGI IMG/M metagenome (GOLD analysis project Ga0302197, IMG submission 193526) | Peat permafrost microbial communities from Stordalen Mire near Abisko, Sweden - II_Bog_N2_1 | ecosystem: Environmental > Terrestrial > Soil > Wetlands > Peat | place: Sweden: Abisko...
GAAATTTATGTTCCTCATTGGAACTGCAAAATTGGCAACTCCTTCATCGTTTACGTTTTCGTCCTCAGTTTTATTACTTTTTAGTAGGGATTTATCAATAACGGGGTTGTCATGGATGTGACTCTAAACGTGTTCAATGTGACTTTGGACGTGTTCATCGGCGTGTCCACCCTTTAAATCAGAAGAGTGAACTAGACTTTCTTTATTTAGGGGGTCATCTCGTTTTAGATTGGATATGTCATGAAAAGCTGGCTAATTGCCAATAGGAACATAAACCTAAGGATATTGGTTCACAAGATTGTGTTGTAAGTGATCAACCTAAGACTTACCTATGTTGGAGTTGTGAACTACTTCATTCACTTGGTGATTAATTGATTCATGGACTAATCCTTCTGCTGAGTTATGAAAGTTCAAAGCATTATTTTAAGGATGAGTCTACGGGTGATTCGGAACTGGGGCTACAACTATTGGAGGAGATGGATTAGGATTGGTTTGATCATGATTGGTGAGGCCTTTTTTCTCAGGGTTACTACTCACACAGCCCATTATTTGATAGTTCCTAAATAAAAATAATAATCTTTCATAGTTATTCAACTTTTTTATAATTACATAGCAAACAGATAAGCTACAAAAAATATTTGCTCATTCCAAGCATTAACGGATATATAAATTAACTATGGCGAAGGACAATTCAAAATATGAGTAAATCAATGGGGTATTTTACTAGCAATTGAAACCTTCGTATTGTAGGATGGAATCTTTGGAAAAGAACTTTTAGATACTTAAATTGTTTTCTTGGTTTCAGTGTTAGACATGCTGCTGTTCGATGGATAAGCGTAATATCTATTGGAACGCTTATAGCTTTTTAATCCTCTCAATATTAGATATTCGTTATTTAAAGTTTATACTTGTGTCTAAGCATATCTCTTCCGATTAAAGTCTTTGAGCTTTCCGAGGACTTGCTCAATGCAATCTTCCATGGCTCCACTTACTCTCTAGGCTTGAGGCTCAAAGAATGTCTGTTTCATAATGTCATTGACTTCATCGAGCTTATCGATGCCATAAATTAACAAGTTACTGTCCTTCAAGTCTTGCTTTTTGTATAGTTCTCTTCTAGTTTTTATGGTATGAGCGTAGACTAAAGGGTTGCAGGGCTCAATTTGAAATTTGTTTTCGACATCATCGTAGTTGGTTTAATGATTTTCCAAAGAAGTTTCGTACAAATTTTGGCAGATGATAAACAATATTTTGGTTGCCACTTATAGCATAATAAAGTATTAATCTGAATTTTAATCCTTCTTTAATCTCTAATCATATTTTTATAGCCATTCCTTATTGTTGTCTAACTGCAGGAAGATGTTATAGATTAATAGTTTTACGATAAGCTTTATCATCAAAAGAGTTCGCTCATCCTCAGCTGATATTCTCGCATAGCCTTTTTCATCGTGGAAAATCATAAGTGAAATTTAGTGAGGAAGGAACATGTTATCAATTACAAAAGACTGGTTCAGACAGCCAACGCCTAATCCATAACCCACTTATCCCCATTTCCAATCCATCAGCATTTAGGTCAATGATTAAATCAATTTAAGCAGAAATTAAGTGCATCTTGTGAATAGAATTTATGGGTTGGAGCTCAGAAGAGTCCAGTCTGATAATCTTTTAAACTTTGGCACAGCCTATTTCTTCAAAAGGGAAGAAATGTCTATGCTATTGCTTCCCTTGCAGTCAGCCACTTAATTAGCACTCTCCTTCAAGAATCTAAGAATATCCAAGTCAAGCATCTTGATGTAGACTTCTTTCAAATTCTAGGTGATGTTTTTGCAGTTATCGGTCAGATATTTTTATTTGAAGTGGTTGTATCGATTAAGGGAGAATTGAAATGAAAACCATTTGAAGTAGAAGCAGAAATATATCGCAATAACGCATTTTCTCCAACGTCGAAGAGCGCTTGTCTTCTTTATCCTTTGGGGGGGTTTTATTATTTTGACAGGACTCTTTATTTATGGAAAAGATTCCTTCTTTTTTTATTCCACAGGTTTTATATCTTTGGGTATTTGTTTTATTGTCTCAGGGGGCTTCTGCACTGGTTCTATATGATTGTTTTCCTTGATAATAGGCCGAAATTTGCGAGATATCTTTTCATGAGGGATTTTCGTTGTTTCCGCACAGTTGCAGTTACAACTGCATTTACATTTACAGACACAATTGCAAATACCGGCAAAGGGAAGCGATCCCATCATTGAATACGAATTAAATGCATTAATAGGAGAACTCATGATGTTCATGGGCCCTCCAAAAGGCATATAAATAGGTAAGGGAACCATTGTAGGTTTGTTATACTACCTCATTCGTTCCATCTAGTATTCTGTGTCCTTTAATTGTACTAGTCTTGACAGATTACTGATTTAATGTCTCATTGCGTTGACACTATTCTATTTTTAATATTGTCTCCGCTGCCATTCCTCCACCTCCAGATTTAAACTTTCGTTTTTAAGTTGCCCCATCAAAGGCAGGGCTCTTGACTGTTTGCCCTTGTATTCAATATCTGATGAAAAATTATCGAGAGCCCTATATGGATTTCTTGTTTTGTTCAAAATTGAGTATTGATTTTATAAAGGAATGATATAGTTTTCCTTGTGATTGATGGAGGTGGGATGGTCTTGGTAGTACTTACGAAATTTGTGTTCGTCAAGGGAAGCGTTCGAAGTGTTCATCGACTCTGTATTTAGAAGATTATAACTAAACAATTAAATAATAAGAAGACTGCTATTCTGCTCCTCTTCTCGCACTTAATATGAGAATAGAAGTATAAAATAATCATTCAAATTCGTTGACAATGAATTAAATTCGCTATAGTTATCCCTTGGCCATGTCATTCACCTTTTTGCGAAGTTCCTACACTTGCTATTTTGCAGATGCCCCATTTCGGTGCTGCTATAGTTCAGCCTCCATCCTACCTGCGAGCTCAGTCAGATCAGTCACTCTATCCTCAGCTTCTGCTTTTTGACTTAAGGCTTCATTGAGTTGTTCCTCAAGATCAGTTATGGCATCTGTAATGTCCTCATTCTTTTTGGCTGCTTCTTCATACTGCTAATTCTGCAACTGCAAAGCTTTATGCTGTCTTGTTACCAGTTCTCTAAGTTCTTAAATTTCTTGTTCTCTGGCTGATTTATCCGCAATGGCGGCTCTCCATTTTTAATCACACTCTGTCATAATTTTCTTTCGATCAATTTGAATTTGATCCTTGTATTGCGCATTTAGTCGTTCTATATCGTCTTCCATTTCGAAAATAATCATATCTTTAGCCTTGCTTTCCTTTTTAAGTTCTTACAGTTCCTGCAGCAATTCGCTGGTTTTTTGTCGTTGCTTCTCTTTTTATGCCTCTACCACTTTGTTCACCCCTGACTCCAACTGCAGCCTCCTCCTTTCCGAGTCAGCTAATTTTTCCTAAAGCAGTTGAATTGTTCTATGCTGGTCTTCAATTAGATGCTGCTGAGATTCATTATCGTCTTGGTAAGAAATTAGCTGCGATTAAACGGCATCGTATTTGGCCTTAAGCTCTTCAATCTGAATGTAAACAGGCATACCTTGGTTCGCTGCTGACGTAGTTTTTCCAAGTAGGCATGCTCTTGTTTGAGCTGTCTCAACTCTGGCAGTCCCACGTTATCAATTTCTAGTTTTCTGAGCATCTTGCTGAAATTTCCAAACTCGTTTTCTTTACTGTCGTGCATTTAAAATTATAGAATAGAAATAGCGTTGGTTTCTAATATCCATTTATTGATTATCAACAGTATGCTTCAGTTTAACACAGTTGATCTTTGATTGCTTAACAATATCAGAAAATCATAATTTACTCTCTTTATAAAAAGTAAGTACGCTGGCTTTAGTGGAGAAATAAGGATTTAGTTTGTCAAATAGTTCATTGCTTTATCCATTCATATAAATATTCTGTTTTTGCTAAGCAAATTTATTCAAGCCCATATCATAGGTAATTCATTCAGTGTTATAATAATGATTTAAAAGAGAGATATTAAAATCTTGATTTCCGCAGATTGCCACGGAAGACTAGAACAACTCATACCCAAAGTTTAGCAACTTCAACTCAAGAACAACTTCCATTTCATGCTTTTGCTTGGAGACGTTTGCCACCCTCGTTCTGCTTCATTTGTGGAGGCTATTCGAAGCAAAAAGATTGAACTTCCCCTTCCAATCTATTTTATCGATAGCTCCCCTCTTTCGCCAATTCTTCATTATCTCTACCCGCAGGGTCTTTAGCTTGCCGAAAAACTGACCTTTTTAGGAGAGTCAGGGTTAACAACTATTGAAGGAGTGCAGATTGCTTACTTCAGCAATAGTATTTCCTGGAAGAACTAAAGGCCTGATGAGGCTAAATTATTATCTCTAATAAAGCTATGTTAAAACAAATCTATCGATATCCTGCTCACGAATGAGTGGTCCTTAGCAGCCCAAAGCATTAGTGAGCATAAAAATGTGTTAGTTTCTGATTATGTCAGCGAATTAGTAGGCAATATCAATCCACACTACCACCTCGCTGCAGGAGGAGATACATTCTATCGAATGTCACCCTATAAAAATGGAAAAAACTAAATGACCCACTTCATAAGTGTGGCTCCTTTTTAAGAACAACCCAAAGATAAATATCTTTACGGCCTTACAGTTAAGCCTAATTTTAAAGAGCCAGTTTCAGGAAACGATCCTAACGTATTATAAAATCCGTATGTGCAATCAGTGGTTGCAAAAGACGCATAATCTGTGGCCGGCATAGAGGAAATCATGAGCAATCAAATAAGGAATAAGTCGAACTAAACAAAGAGTGACAGTGAAACTATTATCAATTTTGAAGGGTTTCCTGATTGGGCTCAAAATGAAGAGATGCGATAGTTTTTATAAAGATGGGGAGAGATTAAACATTTTTAAGCCTGGAAAGATGCAAAGAGAGGAATTCGCTGTGGAAATGTTCGGTTTACTTAAATCTAGAATACCAAACAATGCCTTTCCTAATCAGGAAAATACCTATTTCATAGTTCTCGCATAAAATTTGTAAAAAAGACACTAAAAGAAAGGAAAAGAATGGAAGATTGCTGGTTTTGCAAAAGCAAAGGTGATACAAGTCTCATCATTTACTAAGGCAAGTTTATTTATATCAGCCTAGAAAAAGGACCACTTTGTAGGTTTCACTTGCAATTCATACCCTTCAATCATGTCGAGTCTTCAGGTAGACTCGATCGCGAAGAAATTTAAGAACTCTAGGCTATAACAAACAGACTAAAAACATATTTTATGGATCGAGGCTACCAAATAATAACTTATTAACGCTGTTTGCCTCTTTCCGAGGTCATCAATCACTGCGTTATCCACTTCCTGCCAATTAAAAGCCAATAATCCTTCGTAAAAACATTTCAAAATATCAACAAAGAAGACTATCTCAAATTTACTCCATCTGCAGGAGAAAGAAGGAATTTTCAACATTTTTTACAGCTCAAGTTTGACGACCTCACTTTTATGAGAGAAGTCAATAAAAAAGAGAAAATACAAGCTGATTTTATGAGACAGCTGCTTTGCCAAATTTTAAATCAGCCGAGACTCGTAAATTGGAAGATGTGTGAAAGATCACCGGATCAGCTTCAGGAATAAAAAACGGCCGCTTTAGTGGAGCTTAAGCATGCAGGAGTTTTGCCTGCAACTTAGTGATGAGTAATAGTATGAATAGTATGAACATAAATATTAATGTGAGATTGATCATATATCCTGATATTATTTGTTGGAAATGATTGACGAGCAATAAAAGTTGCTGGAGGATGCCAAGAAAGCAGCGAAAGAGCAGGCCTATTTCATGAGGAAAGCACTGGACAATGCCGATCTGAGGAGCGGACTCAAGCACGCCTCTCTTATGCTCACAGAGTTCAAAACATCCCTCTTGTCGCCCCGCAATTACTATATCCTCTTCATGGCTATTTTCGACTACATGCGAGGTAACTCTTACACCACTTAGAACTCTAAAGCTATTTTAAGGACGATACTCGTCGAGGTCGCAGGATGGTGGATGTTTATGAAGCAGTTCAGCATGCCCCAGAAATTATCCCAAGGCTCTATTTGCTGATTACAGCGGGAAGCGTCTACATCCAAAGTCATGAGACCGGCTCATAAAAGATTCTGGATGATATAATATCGATGATGAAGGCTGTGCAAAATCCCTTAAGAGGTTTGTTCCTACGTTATTACTTCCTGAAAATGTGTAAAGATCGTCTTCCAGACACAGGGAGCTAATATTAAACTGAAACCAGAGGAGTAAAAGAAGCTATTGAAACTATTCATATAAATTTAAAATAGTCCACTAATCTTTGGATGAGAATTGGAGGAGGCCGAGACAAAGCTAAAAGACAAAAGGAGAAGAATGACTTGAAAATGTTGATTGGAGAAAATTTAATGAGAATAAGCAGTCTTGAAGGAGTCAATATCAAAATTTACAAACAAATTGTACTACCAAAAATGTTGGAGTTGATTCAATGGACCAAGGATGCCATGGCTCAAGAGTATCTTCTGGATTGTATGATTCAAGGCTTCCCAGAAGAGTTTCATATCAACACCCTTCCAGAATTGCTCAACACCTGCTCCAAGTAATGCGAGAAGGATATGGACATGAAGGCTATCTTTATCGCGCTGATGAACCGTCTATCAAGCTATTTAACTGACTCTGGAAACGTAATTTAAAATATCTAAAATGGATTTAGTGTTTATGAATTGTTTTCAGCTAATATCAAGGAGTTAGTGAAGCGCTCTTAGGCCAGTGAATTGAAGGATACTCTTAATCTATATGCAGCTTTCCTTCAGTTTACTCTAAAATGCTACCCAGCCAAGCATGAATACGTAAATGATATTTTGGGGGATGCATCGGCCTACTGCGCTAATCACGAAACTTCAATCGATGACGATTGCCAGCTGTACATCAGCAAATTCTTGATTCATCCTCTCGAAACCATGGCAAACATTATTCTCACTATGAACGAGTACCCCAAATTAATCAAATACTTGAAATTTAAGCGCAGAAGAGAAGTTGCCAAGCAGATAACAAAATCAATTGTCAAGGGGCATATTGACTTGACTCAAGATGCCATGGTAGCTCAAGTCCTCATTTTTATTGAGCCATTGCTGGTCAAACTTCCAGATTATGAGACAGTCAGTGATTTGGTGTTCAAGGAGGAACAGATTCAAGTCGCAAAGATCATCTTCCAAATAAATTCGGAAGACCCTGCAGTTACTTGGGGCATTCTAAAGAAATTTATCGATAAATTCATTAATGGAGGAGATGAACGCATGAAGTTCACTCTTCCCTCCACCATTTTCAGGGTCTTTCAGTTGGCCCTCCAAATTTTCAACGCAAGAGACGAATCAAACGAGCCTAAAGTATATAAGAGAATGTTTGATTTGGCACGAGGATTAATCAGTCGATTGACAAGCTTTCCCCTTCTCTCGATCAAACTTTATTTGGAACTGCTATTGCTGATCAATAACATCGATGAGACCAAATTCTACGATGAGTATACTTATGTATTTGCTTTTGGATTTAGGAAATCGCAGTCGAGTGTATGACAGTTTATGAGTAACAGATTACAGATGCTAAACTGAAAAAGCAGGTGTTGGAACTAATCATTAACTCCTGCCTGAAGCTGCATTGTTTGAGCGAAGAGAACTATGACACTTTGGTGACAAACATCATTTCGTTCTGCTCTAAGATCATGAAAAAGAACTAACAGTGCCAAATTTTGCTTAGTTGCTGCTTCCTTTTCACTAATCCACTAGTAAAACAAAGTTAATTCAGGCTGATTCTCATCGTATTCACGAGGTCTTAAAGCGATGCGCTAAATTAGCAAATAACTGCATCAGTCAATCATTAGGACATTTGAGTCTGTTTTTAGATATTCTCGAGAGCTATCTGTTCTTTGTGGCCCAAAAGAATATTATCGAGGATAAAGACGAGGCTATCAGTCAATTGACGCAAGCAGTGGAGGAAAAACTTAATGAGACAGCAGAAACATAAGAAATAAAGGTGCATATCGCTGAATGCCGTAATCGGTGGGTGTAGCTGGGACGAAAGTGCAAATCCATTTGATTCAGCTTGTAAATGTCATTTAAAAGTCAATCAACAGATATTCTGGACATTTAACTAATGCATTACTTAGTTTAGTTTCTGTTTTAATCTTATATTTTAGTTAAATTAGATGAGAGTCATACAAATTTACGTAAAGGACGCCACAAGCATAAAGGAATACGCCTATTGCGAGGAGATTAACCAGCCTAGTCGCCAGGAGATGGAAGACAGTAGTCATTTCGTCACTTAGACTACGTGGCGGAGGATAATATTGTAGAGGGAGCTGGCTTATTCGCTGTTTTGGATGGACATGGTGGGGCACAAGTATCTGAGTATTGTGCTAAAAATTTGCCAGCAGTTAATAACTTTTAAGGTAGATATTTAGGGAAGAGTACGAGAAAGAATCGGAGGACATTCAATTACTTTTCACTCGGATTTGTCAGAGAATCGATGTTGAGGTTGCTTCACTAAATTCAGCAGAAACAGGATCAACATGTTGTCTAGTATTTGTACGTCAGCAAGGTAGCAATAAAATTTGCCATATTGCTAACTTAGGAGATACCAGAGCTATCATCTGTACTGATAAATAAATTGCAAAAAGAGTGACCGTTGATCATAAAGTAACGAACCCCAGTGAAGAGGATCGCATTCGGTAATACAAAATTAAAACAGGAGGGAAGGCGGATCCATTTATAAGGGGAGAGTAGCTGGACAGCTTGCCATTACCAGAGCACTAGGCGATTTATAATTAAAGCCCTATGTAAATATTAAAACATGCAGGGAGTGAGCAACATTCCTGACTACCAAGAGCTATAACTTGATGAACAGATATTGTATATGATCATTGCAAGCGACGGACTGTGGGATGTATGTTAGGATCAATAAGCCATCCAAATATGCAAGGAATGTTCCAATTCTAAAGAAAAGGCACAAACATTGATGGCCTACGCTCTCAATAGCGGGACTCGTGACAATACGAGCATTTTGGTTTTGCAATTTATATGAATCACAGCCATTTTTATTAAGTTTATCAAGACCTCTACTCAGTTTAATATTAGATAATTGATGTCTTACCCCTAACTCGGTGTTGATGGCGAAATCAATCCCTGCTATTTCTTTTTACGAGAAGTAGAGCACTGCTTCCATAATCACCTCTATCCAGCCACGAGCTGTAAGTCTCAGCGGGAAGATTTCTTTGAATGTCACAATCGCAACAAACAGGTAAATCCTGCTCACTCAGATTAAGCTTATGAACGAATTACAACAGCAGTTACGTCGAGCAAAGGTGATTAACGTGCCACACTACGAGGCTGAAAACGACAGATTTGTATTTGACGATGGCAGAGTTGTAGCTAATAATGACCCGATCTTTCAACGCTTCAAATGGGCATGATCATGATCATTAACATTCAATCTTATCATATCTATTTATACAGCAAGCAGACTTAATTGCTTGCGATACGAAGAAGGATTATAAGGTAATATTTAAGATTGATGATTCAGATATCAAAGTGTCAATCGTAGATCTTTGACAAGTCAAGGGGTAGCTCTTCAATCTGAGTGTTGTAGTACTGTCTTAGGTTTGCCAGGAATTGAGCGTCTCCTGGAGTCACGAAGTTAATAGCCACTCCTTTTCTACCAAAACGACCAGATCGACCGATTCTGTGGATATATTTGGCGGTTTCAGTGGGTAAGTCGTAGTTGATGATGAGATTGACCTGCTGGATGTCAATACCTCTGCCCAATAGATCGGTTGAGATGAGAATGCGGCTGGATCCCGAACGGAACTCTCGCATTACGTTCACTCTTTCCGACATTTCCATATCTCCAGAAATGCAACTCACAACGAACTTGTTCTCTGCCAGTTTGTCAGCTAACTCTTTGACTCTCTCCTTTCTGTTAGTAAACACCATGCACTGAGAAATGACCATGTTTTTATAGAGTTGAATGAGGGTGCCAAACTTTTGACTGTCCTCTTGCAGTGAGATGTAAAACTGTTTAATACCGTCAAGAGTCAATTGCTGGTTCTTGACCAAAATCTTAACTGGATCCTTCATGAATTTTTCAGTCATTTCAACAATTTCTGGAGGCATAGTGGCTGAGAACAAACACACTTGAATATCAGCTGGCAAATTTTAAAAGATTTCTCTGATCTACTCAACAAAACCTCTGCCGAGCATCTCATCAGCTTCGTCTAGGACCACAATTTTGAGGAAGTCAGTCCTGAAAGCTTTCTTCTCAATGAGGTCTTTTATTCTTCCAGGAGTTCCAACAACAACCTGAATTCCACCATTCTTGAGGGCTTTACGATCTTCCCTTGGATCAGTACCACCGATGCAGCAGCGAGTATTGACATTGATGAATTCGCTGAAACAGAAGATGACCTTGTTTATTTGTTGTGCGAGTTCACGGGTAGGTGCCAAGATGATGGCTTGGCACTCAGGACTCTTTGGATCGATGGACTGCAATACTCCAATGGAGAAGGTAGCTGTTTTGCCAGTTCCCGATTGAGCTTGAGCGATGATGTCCTTTTTGTGGCAAACGGGGAGAATTCCCTTTTGTTGAATGATAGATGGCTTTTAGAAACCGAAGGCTGGGTAATTCAGCAAGTACCGTATATACCGCGGAGAAGGTCTGGATTCAGGTTCAGTTCTTCAAAGGTATCTACAGTCTTGAGACCCATAGTTTCCTCTATCTCAACTTCTTCCTATTTTGTTTCAGTCATGCAATTGTTGTAATCTAATAATATGTATAATTAGCGGACTCAATACGGTCCTTTATACTTCACAATTTAGGTAGCAGAGTAATTGCGATTTGTCACTACAAATACAAGTTTAGAATTGACCGAAATCACGAATCACTTTCTGTTATTTTTGATGCGTCTGCTCTTTAATGGTTTATGCCTAATCTTGTTTTTGCGATTGTTTTTTCTAAGTAGAGAGAAAGGTTACTTTTTTTGAAATTTAGTCTTGTCTACTATCGGCAATTTTCTGTCTTAAATGTTCATCAACTCCAAGCTCGGTCTACTGAAAATGCTACTCAGTGAAAAACGCTTGTCCTTGGGTGAAATATCGATTGTTTTTTTGAGAATGGGTTCTGGTCGATGCCATCCAAGCAAAATATTGGCATCCCTAATCGTATTAGTGAGATATTATATTTATTTTTCCTCAATTTTAGCTTATATTTCTGCCAACTGACCCTCAAGAAGCATCTGCTCATCCATTAGGGATTGTATCTCTAATTTTTTGTAGATATTGGTGCGCATTATGCGTATTATGAGTCTTGGAGTTATAATAATTTGGCTCCTAAAATAATAGCCATCAAAGTGCGTGAATTCATAAATAAATCTCTGATTGAATCTATGCTTCCTTTAATCATAATCAAAAACTGTCTTGGCTGTCGAGCGCAATGGGTGCTGATACAATGATAAGTTCTTGTGGCTAATTAAACTAGTGCTCTCCTGGCTTTAAAACGCTAAATGCTATAATAGTATATAATAGTATTTTGGGTTAACTTGGAAATATATAATAAATGCTTATCATGAATTAACTGGGCTACTCTTCAAAGCAGGCCACATTCCCACGCCTCCGCGATACCAACTCGAGCCAAAGTTCTCCAAAATATGCTCTCTACAAATCGCCAATTCCATTTCGAGATTCGCCCATCAAAAGCGCTCATCTCTATTTATCAGCCTACAAAAAATTTACTAATGTGAAAAAGATATCTGAAGATATTTCAATTCTCCGACAAACCATCAGTCTGAAGATAGCCGAACGCAGAAAAAAGAGAAGCCAAGACCCTCATTAGGAGAAATAATAGCGAAAGATAGATTTTTATTTGCATCTCAAAATTAGATCAAAGGCGGCCAAAGTGGGGAAAAAAGTTGCTCTAGATAATATACCTAAGGCAAAAGATTAGAATTGTAAACAGGATGCTAATTAAAAATGTGAACATAATCCTGATTAGGAAGCATAAAAAGTGGTAAAGATCAAGCAGGCGTTAAATGAATAGAAAACCCCTTTGTCGGAATTTGAATATTAAAAAATAGCATAAAAGATTAATCGCAATAACCGATTAATATAATTGCTTAAAAAAACAGCACATAATGATGATGACTTTCTCTTGGGTAAAAATATTCGATATAAAAATATTTTGCCAAAAATAAATCCGGAAAATGTAAAGCTCGAGGAAGGGCAAAGGACTTTCAAAAAGACAAAAGATACTGGCTTTGTATACGCATCAAGACTTTATTAAGAAGATTTTATGCCAAAATTTAAATCTTAAACCGTTCTTGAACGCAAAAAGAATTCTCAATCATCAAGGAAGGAGTATCTTTTTAATAGTCTTGCAACTTTTTCTCATCCTAAAGTCAAATAGTTGCATTAAAAATATACCAGAATAAATCTTAGTGATTAATTTTTAATTGGCAAAAAACTAGGAGAGGGAAAATTTGGATGTGTTAACTTGGCAATCCATAAAACAACTTCAAGTCTATTTGCATTAAAAAAGATACCCAAAGATGTGATAAAGAATAATTGGATGGTTGATCAATTGGCACTGGAAATTCGTTTGCAAAGTTGCCTCTACCATCGCAACATCCTAGGTTTGTATGGATTCTTTGATGATGTCACCAACTTTTACATTGTTTTATAGTACATGGATGGAGGCACTCTTTATGAAAAACTTCAGAAAGGAAAATTAAGTTAAAAGGAAACAGCTTGCATCATCAAACAAATGGCTTCTGCAGTCGAATACATGCATGATCAAGGAATCGCTCATCGCGACATCAAACCTGAAAATATTGTTATCTCCCATGTATCTAAAAGATAATGCAGAATGTCTACAAATTGTGCGATTTTGGGTGGGCTGCCTTATGTAATGAGCGTCGAAAAACCTATTGCGGAACTTTTGACTACGTGGCACCTTAAATTTTATAAGGTGTGGATTATGACATGTCAGTAGATCTTTGGTGTTTGGGAGTAATGACCTTTGAACTGTTGACAGGCAAAGCCCCGTTCTATCATATCAGCAGAAAGTAAACAATGAAAAAGATACTAAATGTAAGTAACATTATATTCAGGTTTAGCATTAAACTATACAATATCCTGCAGAAATGTCTGAGGATGCTAAAGACCTAATCGATAAATTGATTAGGAAAAACCCATTGGATCGAATCAAAGCAAGCCAAATCCTGATGCACCCTTTTCTTATCAATGTTCCATAAGAATGATTTTTTTAAACATTTATGATGAAGTTTTAAATTTAATTAAAAATACATAATCCTTTGATAGATGTGTCTAACTGATAAAAAGGCACATCATAATTACCAGTAAAACAAATTCATGAAGATGAATTGAATGCTGAGAGTGCACTCATAAATATAATTCAAATAAATACAACTCGAAAAATTTCTAAAATGATTTCCTTTGCTTAATCAATGATTATATTTTGTGTTGGTTTATTATTTTTTATTGATTTCAACTCGCATGTCATTCCAGAACTCATTCGGTGAAGACGGGTACCCTTCTGCTGATTCAGAAGCATTAACATTAATGTGATACCTTCTTTCGGACACATAGTCAACGTTGCAGAAAACCAGAAGAACACAGTGGTAAGGATTCAATAAGATAGGTCTCTGAGCTGGAACAATGGAAACAAAGAAAAGGAGCCCTGCATGTCAGACCCAAAGATTTCGATCCCTCCAGATATGCTTCCTTCAGTGTGAGGGAAGTTGTTGAAGAACCAGTTGCACAGTAGCACATTCACGAATTTGTCGAGAGGTCCAGACTCAGCAGAAGACTCGGATGGTGATAAAGCAACATTATTATCTAAATTTATCTTTAGATTATTGGTAGTACTATTGCAGGTCTAAATTTTACTGCATATTTATTGTTTAAATGATTTGTGATAAAAGGAAGAAGTAATACGGTATATCATAATAGGGATAAAGATTAAAAATAAATGTTAATTTAATTAATGATATGGGATTATAGGATTAGATATAATAAGCAAGCTATTTTATTGACTACGTATCAATTTGCTTCTTTCAAGCTATTCATGGATTCTATCCTTGACTAAAATTCTTGATCAATTGATGGTATACTGAAGGTCAAACTAATATTGCGAAATTGTAAATAAATAAGTTCGGAAATATGAATATGCTGATAAATTAAATAATAAAATTATTTTGAGATGAACCCCGAAAACATTGGAGAACAAATCATGCTCAAGCACTCAACTCTGTGGCGAAAACCCCTTACATACTAAAAGCCCGTGCCTGAAACGCAAGCCTGCCACAAACAGCTCAACGAATGTATATTTTTAATGACTCAGTGGGCATGACGGGCCAAAGCTGGAGAACAAGAAACAACTTTATTTCAACTCACACAGGGTTCCGCAACAAATCCTCCATCGTCAGGAAGACCAATTCCCAACAGCTTGATTTCATTCTAAACTAAGCTGACAAACAATCCAATTTGACGAGGTCCATGATCAAATCACTCCGCCCAGATGCTGAGTCCATAGATCGTTCACGTCAACTTGTGAATGGAATGTAGGACCTAAAAAAAATGAACTTACTGGCAGCTAAGGACCTGCAGAAAGTCAAATTTCCAGGAATAATTCGACATGAACACATTTACAATGATTATCACGAGCGAGTGACGAATCCCGGCTATAGTAGAAACTATCTGGGCAAAATATATACCAAGTGATCTGAACATTTCTTTGATTAAACTTAGAATAGATAAAAAAGAGGTCCTACCGAGATTTGAACTCGGATTATTGGATTCAGAGTCCAAGGTGCTAACCATTACACCATAGGACCAGGACTAATAAGTTTGGACTTACCTATGCTTTATAGTTGTTCGAAATTGGCTGACGATCATAGCTTGTATAATTCACCCTCAAATTATGGAAGATATAATATATTATCTTTATTTTGATCTATATTGGTTTGATAAATAAAGCTATATATGATTATTCAAATTAATGGGGTATTTTTTTTAATATCTTTTCTTCATGAAAGGAATTTAATTTGCTATTAAGAAAAATATTAATATATAAAAATTGGTTGATCAAAGCTTTCGAGAATAGAATTTGTAATTATAAAATAATTGGACTAAACCTCATCAAATATAAAAACAAGTAAAATGGTTGCTTGTCTTCATTACTTTATCGATTAAAGAAGTCTACAAATAAAGTGATATAATTATCAAAAGAGAAATGAATGCATGCATTATTCATGGTTTATCTTTAAAAAGATAGTTAACCTAAATTTAATATTCTTATCTCAAAAGTAGCACATGAAAAAACTCGGTCAACAGACGTGCTGTATCATGGCTAGATCACAAAATATCAAATATAATACAACCAAGAAATTTAGCAATCAAATTAATTTCAAAAACTATCCTGAAAAGGAAAGAATTTGAAACATCAGTAAATGGAATGATTGAAATTAATACGTGGTGAAATCATAACTTATCTTTAATTAAATTCATAGAGTTTATAATAATTTTTGATGAATCAAAAATGAAGACGCTCCTTTGCGTTTTGATATAACCCCTATTATTTAACCATACAAAAGTAAGCAATTTTTCTGTGATAAGAAATACTGTTAATGTAATTTTCAAGGTCAACAACGAATAAAGTTGGTAAGAAATTTATAAAACTATAAATCCTTTTTTTTTATTTATTGTAATTTAGAAATACTATCACATTAAATCATTTTTCATATGTTTTCTATCAAACCGAACCCAACATTAATTCTTTTTTATTACTATGGCATTTTTGAGTCTTATTATGCTTATTGAATGAAAATATGCTTGGTTTAAACTGCATTGAAATTAAATTGTTGTT
>Ga0302197_10002831_pt1 | contig 15954 bp, 11 predicted proteins | sample II_Bog_N2_1_FD_193526 | JGI IMG/M metagenome (GOLD analysis project Ga0302197, IMG submission 193526) | Peat permafrost microbial communities from Stordalen Mire near Abisko, Sweden - II_Bog_N2_1 | ecosystem: Environmental > Terrestrial > Soil > Wetlands > Peat | place: Sweden: Abisko...
AATCGGTAACAGCGGGAACGGAAGCAAGGCACATGGCTGTCCGTCACGCTTTCAAGGTTTGATCCACTCCGCGCCCTTCACATAGGGCGCAATTTGGCCTGCGGTGGGCGTCGGCCCTTCTCATTCACTTCTTCCTCTGTCGCTGGCGCTGATCACCGGACAGTGACGATTGGCCTTTTACCTCGATCCCGCAGTCCCCGCCGACGCCGCCATCTGGATCGAGACCAACTCCACTTCGAAGATCAGCGTCGCGTTCGGCCCGATGTCTCCAGGTCCCTGCGCTCCGTAGGCCAGTTTGGACGGCACAAAGAGCTGCCACTTCGATCCCACGGGCATCAGCTGCAGCGCCTCGGTCCAGCCCGCAATCACGCCCTTTACCGGGAAGGTTGCCGGGCCGCCGTGCTTTTCTGACGCGTCGAACTCCACTCCATTGATCAGTGAGCCTTTGTAGTTGCACACTACCGAGTCGTCCAGCGTCGGCTTCTCGCCCGTGCCCGGTTTCAGAATCTTGTACTCCAGGCCGCTGGGCAGCGTGACCACGCCTTCCTTCGCCTTGTTTGCGGCCAGAAACGCGTCGCCTTCCTTCTGCGCCGCTGCGCCCTTCTCCGCCTGCTGCGCCGCCTGCTTCTTGCGGATCTCCTGCGACGCCGCCATCAGCAGGGTTTGCATCTCCTGGTCGGTCATCGCAGTCTTCCCGCCATTGAACGACTCTGCGAATGCCTTCCCAAACATGGCGGGATCGAGCTCCAGTCCTTGCTTGCGGAGGTTCTCCCCAAAGTTCATTCCCAGCGCGTAGCTGAACTTGTCCTTGTCCGTCTTGAACTCGGGAGCGTCCTGCGCCGCCGCGGCCAGCGAGAGCAGAAGCACAATTGCCGCTGCCAATATCCATTTCCGATGGGTCATGTCTCCGTCCTTTTCCAGCTAAGGATTACAGCAGACGCGCTGTTTCTCTTTGATCCGCAGCAACCGGGAGGGATTTCACTGTTGGAGCCAACGGTACAGACGTCTCGACAAACGGCGGGCAGACTTGGCGCGGCCCGGACCCGGGTCCTACCGACGCGTCCGATGCGGACCGCAATTGGAACGTACTCTCGCTGCCATTCGCAGCCGGCCAGGATTGACCAAATGCACTTTCGAATTCATTTGTTCGTCGAATCGACTCGGACCACATTCAGTAAGAAGCCAAATCCTTACTCTGGCGAGTCTTCGGCGGTGACGGTCGAGCAGCACGGATTGTTGGTGGCGTCGAAGTCCATCAGTTCGAGGCGAACGCCGTCGGGATCGTACATGTTGAATTGGTACTTGCCGTCGCGGCCAATCTTGGGCGCCGGATCGTGGCGGCCAGTTAGGCGGTTGCCGGCGTTAAGCACCTTGTAGGCATCAAGGACCGACGCTTCGCCGATCGAAAAGTGATCGAGAACGCCAAGCTGGCTCTGGGTCATGTCGGCGGGAATGCCCGTGCCCGTGCCAGCCGAGAGCATGTATTCGAGCCGGTCGTAGCCATCGGGAACTTGCTGGCTGACCCATTCTAGCCTGCCTTCCTTCATACCGCCGAACAAGTGGGGCTTGAAGCCGAGCAGGTCTTTGTAAAACTTGTCTTCGGCCTCGCGGCTATGCACCAGGATGCCGAGCTGAACAATGTGCCGGCCGATGGCGTTGGGTGCATTGACCGACCGCTTGAGGCTTCCGCCCGGCTGCACAAACTCCACTGTATTGCCCTCGGGATCGAGCACCTCAAACCAGATGGTGCCGTCGAATTCCCGTATCACGCTCTGCGGGGTCTTCCATCCGCTGGTGGCAAGGTATGTGCGCATGCCGTTGGCATCGGCGGTGTTAAAGGCGATGTGATCGAGGCGGTTGATGCCCATGCCGGGCGGGAGGCGCAGCACTTCAATAAACTGTGTGGGGCTGAGGCAGTAGTCCACGCCTTTCATACGCTCGGGATCGGGCAACCGGGCCGCGCCGACAATGTCGCGGTAGTAATGGTCGGCCCCGACCGGATCGGATGTGTAAATGGCAATGTGCGAGATGCCGGTGATGGGGGGGCGAGCGGTGGTGGACTGGGCGAGCGCGGCTCCAGAGGAAAGAACGGCGAGGAATGCAGCAAGAATCCTGAAGAGCATGGATTGCCTCGATTGCCCACGACGAGACAACCATACACGGGCTGTCGATCGCAGAGCAAACTGACTAAGTGTCGCGCTTGCGGAACCGCGGTTGACGCCTGTATAACCGTGAGCCAAGATCCTATACCTTGTCGAGCGTGTGATTGCAGTGCCATGATGATGCTGGAGGAAGAACAACCGCCTTGTTCCCGACCAGACCGGCCGCAGCCGATCGAATCGCTTCTGGCGAAAAAGCCGCATATCCCAAGGTCCCTCGAACCCGTTCGGCAGATGAATCAGTTTCAGAGAAAGAAGGGTAGACGACGTTCAGGTCCAGGCGTCGTAATGCGCGCAAATAGCTGGGAGGCATATTATCGCGATCGAAATTCAGCGGCAATTTCTGCAACACATCGACATGGTAAGTGTCGCCGGTCTCCAAAACGGGCATTCCCATCTCGTATAGTGTGCCATTCTCACCGGGTCGCGGCTGATAAACCATCACAGTGGTCTTGCGAGTGCGAAGCCGAAGGTTCCCTTCAGCGTCCGCGACCACCGTTTGCAGGCTGGCTTCGAAGCTGGTGAGAGGGCTACGCGGACTGAGAACGCGACCGTTGAAAGTGGTGACGATCCCGTCGCTTTCAGCGGGAGGGATGAGTGAGTCCATGGCTGCTACGCACTCATCCATTTCCTCGTTTGTCATCTTCAGCCGGCCAGTGAGGGCACTGCCGCATTCCCGACGCTTCCGCAGACGATGGCGCCCTGCTGCGTCGAAGCGGACACCGCCGCTGGTGGTGACAAGCTCAACTTCTTCGCAGACCGCGAGAACCAGTTTCTCACCCAGATTGAAGCGTCCGCGTTTCTGGGCGTCGGACTTTTTGTTTGACTCAGCAAACAAGGTCCATCCATGAGGCATGTCCTTGAAGCCGTCTGGATCATCGTCCTCGACACGCACAGTGGCGTATCTAGACCCAAGCTCCTTGTTGAGTGTTCTCTCCACGCGAGAGACATTTTGATCCCACGCATTCTGGAGCAGTTCGAATAGAACGAACTTCATCCCCCTCTGTTCGAGGATTTTCCCCAGTCCAACCTTGTCCACTTCAAACCACATGGAATTTCTCCAAATGCACTTCGGTTATTGAACAAGTCATCGGTGCGCAGCGATGCTCGTAATCTCTTAGACCTATTCCGTCCACAGCCACTCCGCTTGGTGCAGCACGCCGCGAGGACAACGATCACTCAGGGTCCCGTTCACACCTGCGCCGGCCGACGGATGCGTGGACCCGAGAAACACAAAGTCAAGTCGGTGCCTAACCACCCAGGGATATGGTCCATAACGCCACACCCAAACTAGACCCAGCCGATTCTCAACTCACTTATGACCTCCTGTTGAACGCTGCCTTTTGCTTTCGATCGCCTCAACAATTCGAAGTATGACTGGAGTTCAACTCTTTGCACCCACGGAACCCTCGGGGGTTTGCGCAGGGTTTCGTGGGCTCTCCGCGGTGTGTAGAATTTTGAGGAGGGCGAGATGACTACGGGCAAGCGAGAGGGTGCCGGACGGAACGCGGAAGAGCCTCAGCACCATTCAGCACCATCGGGAAAGGAGAAAGAAGAGGTCGAGGTTGTAAGTCATTGATTATATTTAAGTTACAGTAGACGCGACTGGATTCGAACCAGCGGCCTCTTCCGTGTCAATCTGCATCTCACCTTTACTTTCAACAACTTAACCGCACAAGGAATACCGCCTAATACTACAGTTGTATTTGTCTTTGGGGGCGCTGGTCCGGGCCTGAAGGCCGCGGATTTTGGCCCATTTTCAGGGGGTTGAAACCGGTTAAAACCCCCTGCTCCCTTCGGAAACTTCTATTTACAACTGTAATTCCAAAAGGGGTTCCTGTTAAATCCTGCCGCCGCTCAGGTCGTCGTTCTTTGTCTCGCGGATCGCCAGGAGGCCTATGAAAGTGAGCACCGCGGACGCGGAGAGATAATAGCCCACATACTGGAGCCCATAGTTTTTCGCCAGCCACATGGCGATGTAGGGCGCAAGGGACGCGCCCAGGATTCCGGCGAAATTGAACGCCAGCGAGCTGCCGGAGTAGCGCACCGGCGTGGGGAACAGCTCGGAAACCACGGTCCCCAGCGGGCCGTAGGTGAGCCCCATGAGTGCGAGGCCGAGCGCCATCATTCCCAGCGCGCCGCCCTGGCCGGCAACGAACATGGGCGCCAGGATCAGTCCGAAAAGGAAGATGGCCGCCGTAATCCAAAGCATGGAGATGCGCCGTCCCCGCTCGGCCAGAATCGCCGATACCGGAATCATGAGAGCGAAGAAGAGAGTATCCAGAAGCTGCATCTGGAGAAACCTTCCCCTGGGGATGCCGAGCGCCGTTGTGCCCCAGCTGAGCGCAAACACAATCATCAGGTAGAAGAGGACAAACGTCGCCATGCACAGCAGCGTCCCGGCTACCAGGGCCCGCGTATGGTGGCGAAAGACTTCCACGGTTGGCAGCCTCACCTGCTCGCCGCGTGCGCGCGACTGCTGGAAGACAGGCGTCTCAGTGATGGTCATGCGGACATAGAGGCCCAAAAACACCAGGACCGCGCTGGCCAGGAAGGGCAGCCGCCAGCCGAAGTTGAAAAACTGCCTGTCTGTGAGCACCTGAGACAGCAACAGGAACACGCTGCCAGAAAGGAAGAAGCCGACCGGCGCGCCCAGTTGGGGAAACATACCGTACCAGGCGCGCTTGCCGGCCGGCGCATTTTCGATGGCCAGCAGCACGGCGCCGCCCCACTCGCCACCTAATCCTATCCCCTGCCCAAACCGGCAGAGTGCCAGCAGAAGTGGAGCCGCGATCCCGATGCTGTGGTAGCCGGGCAGCAACCCAATCGAGACGGTGGAAGCTCCCATGGTTCCCAGCGCCAGCACCAGCGTCGTCTTCCGGCCAACACGGTCGCCAAAATGCCCGAAGAGTGCCGACCCGATGGGCCTTGCCAGAAACGCGATTCCAAACGTCGCCAGGGAAGCGAGTGTTGCGGTAGCGGGGTCAGCGGAAGGAAAGAACAGCTTTGGAAACACCAGCACGGCCGCCGTTGCATAGATATAGAAGTCGAAAAACTCGATGGTGGTGCCGACCAGACTGGCGAAGAGAACCTGCCGGGGCGAATTGACATGCTTTCCCGGCCCGGCCAGGTTCTTCCCGGCACCTTCTTCTAATTGAGGCGTTGCGCTCATCCGATCTCCAGTGGTGGGGAAGCCTGGGGGACTGCGAACATCGAGAGCAGTTCTCCAGTTCACGTGGCGTGTGCGATTTCGTTGAAGGTGGCGTTTTCTTGAGGAAAAGGCCATTCGGCAGTTGTGATTTGCCCTATGCCAACTGGAGAAGTGCTCTATTGGACGTTACAGGCTCTTTGCGAAGCATGGCCCGTCTTTGGTTATACCGTTTTTTCGGGCAATGCGGGAAGCCGAACGGTTACTCGATCGCGGCGATTTCGGCATTGTTTGCATTTTGTTACTGATTGCCCAGCACATGTCTGCCGATAACATCCCAGAGCGAATTTATGGCGCGGCCCTGCCAACTCGAGATGAAAAGAACCGCGCGAAGCGTAACTGCGCCACCTGAAGACCGTTCCCGCTTGCGTATCGATTGGTCGAGATTGAAGGGCCAGATGGAACCGGGGCAAAATTGCGCATACAACCAGACCAGGGAGTGCTTTCTCGGCTTGCAAGTGATCGCGGGTGATTTTTCACTTCCCAGCCTCAACGAGTGGGTGAACACACTCACACCGAACTCTGGAAGCGGCATCTGGATGGTTCCGTTTCGAGGGGTTCTTGCAACCCAGGTGCGCGCTCCCCTGGACCTGCTGTACCTCGATGAGGATTGCCGGGTAATCGACGCCGTTGAATTCTTTCCCACCTTCTGTGTCTCTCCGTCCAGTCCTCCAGCATCCAGCGTGCTTGCGCTTCCGTCGCACTCCATCTTTTCTTCCCAGACACAACCGGGAGATCGCTTGATGGTTTGCTCAGCCGAAGAGATGGAGTGGCTTCTGGAGCAGGCAGAGCAGCCGGGAACCACGAATGTCTCCACGCCTCCCTCAGTTTCGAGCTCCACTCAAGGGCCGGTCCTGGTGCGTGAATTGCCGAGGAAGGCAGGCAGTCCGGCAGTGCAAGGCGAAGAAATTCAAAAGGCGAGCGGTCCCGCGGTCCTTCGTGAAATGCCGAAGAGGGTCGATGCCCCGGCGGTGCTGGAACCACCGCGTTTCCCCGTGCAGCTGGAGCCTCCTGAGCCACCCCCAACGCAGTCCCAGCCCCTGGCCCAACCCGCTTCCAGTTCTGTGGCGGAGCCTGCCGGCAAGCCCAAAATGCCAAAGCGCGGCTGGCTGGAGCGCTGGCTGTTCCCAGATCCGGCGGACCCGAGGAGGAAGGCAGCACGCCTACCGGTCGCCGGCCTCACCGCTCACTTTTTCACCGGAGGCGCTCCGCAGGCGCATGACATTCGCGACATCAGCACAACCGGCCTCTACGTCGTGACAACCGAGCGCTGGTATCCAGGAACGCTGATCCGGATGACCCTCTCCAAGCCAGACATCGGCCAGCATCCCTCTGAGCGCTCCATCACAGTTCATGCCAAATCCGTCCGCTGGGGCAACGACGGCGTGGGTCTCGAGTTTGTTCTGGAAGCAGCCCGCAAGCCGAACAAAGGTCAGCCCGCTCCGTTTGACCCCGTCGACAGCGCGCGACTCGACACATTCCTGAGGCGTTTGACCAGCGGCGGCGTTTAGCGAGCCTTTCCAACCTTCTGGTCTAGCATGCTGCGGAAAAGGGCCTTGTTTCGGCTGAAGAGCATACCCTCCAAGCTAAACAGGCTACGGAAAAGGATGTGGTCGCAGGCAAACCTCCACGAGAGCATCCCTCATGGGCTGAATACCACGTTGATTCTAAGCCACTTCCGGCACGACTAAAGTCGTGCCCTTTCAAGGCATTGAGTTTTTCCGCAGCCTGGAAAGCCGGGCCCTGACACTTCTTGCTTCTTCTGTTGAGTTTTCGGCAGTTGGATGACAAACTTTCGGCCGTTTCGAACGAAAGCGATGGAGGACCAAGCAACGATTTTAGTAGCGACTCAACGATTTCCAATGGTACTCTACGGGGACCAAACGGCTGTTCGTCCCCACTCAGTCGAACCGGACATCCGCGAGCACCCCCCCCAAGGAGAAATCATGGTTCGGAGAATCAGTCTGTTTTTGCTGACACTTGGCGCCATCCTGCCGGTCGCGACAGTGAATTCCCAGGCGCAATCCCTGTTGACCCACCACGTGCGTGAAGCCACCCGCAACGGCGAGGCACAAGCCACCGGGCGACTGTCCGCAAACCAAGTCATGCAACTGGACCTTGTTTTGCCCCTGCGCGATTCGGCCGGACTTGAATCCTTCCTTAGCGATGTTTACGACCCGGCGAGTTTCTCCTATCACCGCTTTCTGACCCCGACGGAATTCACCGGGCGCTTCGGGCCGACACCGGCCGATTACGAGGCTGTGGTAGCTTTCGCCAAAGCCAACGGCTTCGATGTTGTGGGCGGCTCGCGCGACGGCATGGAGGTGCAAATCAAGGGGCCAGTCTCCGCAGTCGAAAGAGCCTTTCACGTCAACATGTTCACTTACTATCATCCAACAGAGGGCCGGGCCTTCTACGGACCCGACCGCGAACCTTCCACCAGCTTGCCTTTCCCGCTTTGGCACATCTCAGGCCTGGACAACTACTCCATCCCGCATCCGATGTTTGTGAACAGGAGCGACTATGCCAAGGCCCGTGGCATCCCCGAGGAGAAGGTTGTTTCGCATGCCACAACCGGGTCGGGCCCGTCGGCGTCCTTCCTGGGGAGCGACATGCGCGCCGCCTACTACGGTGGAAGCACGCTTACCGGCGCTGGCCAGAACCTGGGCCTTTTCGAATATGAAGGCACCGATCTCGCCGACCTGAACACCTACTTTGCCAACGTGGGCCAAACCAACAATGTGCCTGTCACCCTGCTCTCGACCGACGGCACCAGCACATCCTGCTTGTATACCAGGGCTGGCGGCGACTGCGACGACACCGAACAGACGCTGGACATGACCCAGGCCATCGGCATGGCGCCGGGACTGGCGAGCCTGGTCGTATACATCGGCTCGACGGATACGGCGATCGTCAGCGCCATGACCACCCATAGCCCGCTGCCGACCACCATCGGCTGCTCGTGGGGCTGGACTCCGGCCGATCCTTCCACGCTTGACCCTTACTTCGAGAAGATGGCGGCGCAGGGGCAGAACTTCTTTGCCGCATCCGGCGACAGTTCCACATGGTCGGCCAGCAATGAGGCCTGGCCGGCCGATGACGCATACGTTGTCTCTGTCGGCGGGACTGACCTGGTGACGGCCAGCGCAGCCGGCCCATGGAAGTCGGAAACCGCCTGGGTTGACTCCGGCGGGGGCATTTCCCCCGACAAGATTGCCATTCCCGCCTGGCAGCAGCTTTCCGGGGTCATCAACTCCACCAACAAGGGGTCTACGACCTATCGCAACGGCCCGGATGTTTCCGCCAACGCGAACTTCACGTTCTACACCTGCGCCGACCAGACCGCGTGCCTGGCCAACGAGTACGGCGGCACCAGTTTCGCCGCGCCCATGTGGGCTGGCTACATTGCACTGGTCAACCAGCAACTGGCCGCCAACGGCGATTCAACCGTCGGCTTCATCAACCCGACGATCTACGCGCAGAACGAATCGGGTGGCGCGCTGAGTGCCGCTTACCCCACCGACTTCCACGACATCACCAGCGGCACGTCCGGCAGCTATTCCGCCACAACCGGCTACGACCTGGTTACAGGCTGGGGCAGTCCGAATGGAACGGGGCTGATCAACGCTCTGGCGCCCACAAGCCAGACGCCGGCCTTTACCATCGCCGCGACGACGCCGGTCTCAGTCGTGGTCGGCAAGAGCGGCTCTTCGACCATCACGACAACTGTCTCCGGCGGCTTCGATTCGGCGATAGCCCTATCCGCAACTGGACAGCCTGCGGGCGTCACCGTCAGCTTCAACCCCTCTTCAATCGCGGCGCCGGGATCTGGAACTTCAGGGGTCACCCTGGCCGTTGCATCCACAACGGCGACTGGGACCTACCCCATCGTGGTAACCGGTACGGGAGGCGGCATAACGCATACGGCAACCATCTCTCTAACCGTTACGTCCGCGCCTGTTCCAGCCTTCACCCTGGCCGCCTTGCCTACCACGGTTTCTGTGGTGCAAGGCTCCAGCGGCGGCTCTACGATCACGACCGCAGTCTCTGGCGGCTTTGACTCGGCAGTTGCTCTGAGCGCAAGCGGTCAACCAACCGGTGTCACCGCAACGTTCAGTCCAACGTCGATCGCGGCGCCGGGCTCTGGAACTTCCGCGCTGACCCTGACAGCAGCCTCCACCGCGGCCACGGGAACTTACACCATCACTGTGACCGGGACCGGCGGCGGAATTACGCATACGGCAACTGTTACTCTCACCGTGACCGCGCCTGTTGCCGGCAGCTTCAGCATCTCCGTCTCGCCGGCCTCAGGCTATCTGCTTCGCGGGCAAAGCGGCTATGCGGTGGTAACCATCGCTGTCGCCGGTGGCTTTGACTCCCCGGTTGCCTTATCTGCCACGGGCATTCCAACGGGTGTCACAGGCAGCTTCAGCCCAACTTCCATCACCGGAGCCGGCACCTCGGACTTCACACTCACCGTGGCCAGAAACGCCCCCACCGGCACCCACGCGATCACCATCGCGGGTAGCAGCGGAGGCACTTCCCACTCCACAACCCTTACGTTCTCGGTCGACAGGTAGAACGGTTCGTCATCGGCGGGGTTCATTTGGTGCGCCCCCAACAAAAAGGCCCGGACTTCAGAGTCCGGGCCATTTTACCCAAAACTGGGTATCCATTTGACTCAGGTAGGCCCAACCTATTGCGGTCGTGAACCAGCGAATCGCAGGGCCTTCTAACAGGGCACGACCTCAGTCGTGCCGCAAGTGCTGCAATATCAAGGTGGGCTTCAGCCCCTGAGGGGTTATTCCTTCCATGTCTGCAATTCCGTTAGTACATTAGGTTCAGAATCATTAGTGCATTTTCACCGATAGTGTAATTTACGTAAGGCGAAACTCCGGCGACGCGAGGGCTATGGCGCGAGCCTATAAGGATGATTTGCGGCGGAAGTTATTGGCGGCCCGGGCGCGAGGCGATGCGGGGCTGAAGAGGCTTGCTGTTCGTTTTGATGTAAGCCACAGTTGGGCGCAGAATGTGTTGCGTCAGAGCAAGCTGACAGGGCAGGCTGAACGGGTGCGCCACCGTCCCGGACCGCGCAGCCGCATGAACGACGAGATTGCCGCGTATATGCGCCAGCAGGCGGCCGGCCCGCCCGACCTCACACTGGCAGAATTGCAGCAGCGGCTGATGTCGGAAAAGAATATCCGGTTCAGTATCGGACGGTTGTGGATGCTGATGCGGAAGCTCGGTCTTCGGCTTAAAAAAGGCCGCTCCAGTGCGCCGGGATAAACCGGCATGAAGTAGGGAATGAAAGAGTCCTACGAGGAAGGATTAGCGATCCACTCGGCCCCGAGTTTTGCGTAATGCATCGCGAGGTGCACTGCGAAGCGTAAACAGGGGTATAGGCGGGCTGGGTATTGAGCTCCGAAAATTTGCAATCAGGACGCCGACGCCGTTGGAGAAGCGGAAGGCAACATGAACGGGGACGCTATTGCAAGTCCCTGTTCAGTCCTGCGTAGTCGTAGACCCCAGACACGCCTAGAAACTTTATGCACGAGAACCGGGAGGCCTCGGAGATGCCTGTTGTTGAACCAGGCAGCAGGACGGCGGGCGAAGGCTCAGGCCGTACGGCCCGCATGCACATCCCCGAGGAGTCGGACAGCGGCACAGTACCTGTGAATCAGTCGAACAAAGACGAGAGACTGTTGGCGGAGATTGAGGAGGGAAGGCCGTTGATCGAGGAGAACACTCATCAACCTAACACGCGCTCGACACAGAGCGAGGCAAGCGTGTCACAGGGGTTGGCGAGTGTGCGGAAAGCAGCAAGGGAAAACAAAGAGATGAGGTTCACCTCTTTGCTCCACCACGTGTCGGTCGCACTACTCCGGGCAAGCTTCTACGCATTGAAGCGCAAAGCTGCACCCGGCGTAGATGGCATAACGTGGCAGGAGTATGAGTCCGGGCTGGAGGATCGGATCGCCGATCTGCACAGCCGGGTTCATCGTGGAGCATACCGGGCACAGCCATCGCGGAGAGTGTACATAGAGAAAGAAGACGGACGGAAACGGCCGTTGGGGGTCGCGGCGCTGGAGGACAAAATCGTCCAACAGGCTGTGGTCACCATCCTCAATCAAATTTACGAGGAAGACTTTCTCGGCTTCTCGTATGGTTTTCGTCCGGAGCGCAGCCAGCATCAAGCGCTGGATGCGCTGTCTTACGCACTCCTGAAGAAGAAGGTGAACTACGTTCTTGATGCCGATATTCAAAGCTTTTTCGATAAACTCGACAAAAGCTGGCTCATCAAGTTCGTTGAGCATCGCGTAGCCGATCCCAGAATCCTGCGGCTGATCCGGAAATGGCTCAACGCTGGAGTAATGGAGGATGGCCAGTGGTCGGAAACGAAGACAGGTACGCCGCAAGGTTCAGTGATTTCACCGACGCTTGCCAATATCTATCTTCACTATGCTTTCGATCTCTGGGTGGATGTCTGGCGCAAGAAATGTGCGCTCGGCGAAGTGGTCGTGGTCCGCTATGCGGACGATACCATCTTGGGATTCCAGCACCAGGCAGACGCAGATCGTTTTCTGGAGGATTTCCGGAAACGGCTGTGGAAGTTTGGGTTGGAACTCCATCCAGACAAGACGCGTCTGGTCGAGTTCGGAAGGTTTGCCGAACGGAACCGGGAACAAAGAGGGGAAGGCAAACCTGAGACGTTCGACTTTCTTGGCTTCACGCACATCAGCGGGAAGAATAGGAAGGGAATTTTCACGGTACGGCGCACAACGATCCGCAAACGTATGAGGAAGAAGCTGCAAGAAATCAAGCAGCAACTTCACCAGCGGATGCATGATCCTGTGCCGCAAACCGGCGAATGGCTCAGGTCAGTTGTGCAGGGTTATTTCAACTACTACGCGGTGCCGGGAAATCTCGACAGCCTCGGCGTATTTCGGGACCGGCTGCTCCGCCTCTGGGGGCAGTCACTCCGTTGCCGGAGCCAAAAGAGCAGACCCACATGGGCATGCCGCGTAGCCCTTGCAAATCGATGGCTGCCTCATCCGCGTGTGCTCCATCCCTACCCCGCAGATCGCTTCGCCGCCAGTCATCCGAGATAAGAGCCGTATGCGCTAAAGAGCGCCAGTACGGATCTGTGCGGGGGGTATCAGGCAACTGGTATCCCTACCGCGACCGCCCAAGAGCGTGACACGGACGAGAACCGCAAGCGGCGCGAACAGTTCGTCGAAAAGATCCGCAGGACCTGCTTTTCGGATCCTCCTGGCACGGCCTCATCTTTCAATAATTGCAACGGCCTACCTCACCGCATCCGCCGGTAAAGCTCCTCCAGCGCATTGCAAGCCGACCGCACCCCATCCTCATGCTCAATGCTCTCCGCCACCTCTGCCGCCCGCTGCGCAAACAGCGGCTCGTCCAGCATCTGCTTCAGCTTCCGCGCCACCCGCACCGGCGTGTAGTTCTCGCGCTGAATCACCCGTGCCACCCCGAGCCGGCGCATCCGACGGCCGTTGTCCGGCTGGTCGTGCGAGTAGGGCATGATCAGCATCGGCTTGCCCGCTCTTAGACACTGCGCCAAGGTCCCCACTCCGCCCTGGTGTACCACCATTGCCGCACGCTTGAACAACGCTGAAAACGGCGCATACTCCGCCACACAAATCGTCTCCGGCAACGCCTGACGCGGCCGGTTTCGCTGGTCCGACCCGATCAGCAGCACCGCCCGCACTCCCAGCCTGATCGCTGCCTTCGCTGAGAACTCGTAAAACTTACCCGCCGCCAGCACCGCCGCCGATCCCAGCGTAAACACCACGGGCGCCGGCCCTGCTTTCAGGAAGTCCTCCAGGTGCTTCGGCAGCCCCGCGTTCCCCGCATCCGAATCGTATAGACAAAAGCCGGTAATCTTGGTGTGCTCAGGCCAGTCCTTCTGCTCCACACCCAGCACTCGAGAGAACATGGCCAGCACCAGGTAGGGCGAGTGCTTCGCATCAAACAGCGGATTCGCGCCCTTTTCCAGCCCCAGTTCCGCCCGCAGATCGTAAATCGGCTGCGGCCATTTGCGACTCACAAACCGCGCCAGCCGCTTGATCGCTCGCCCCATCCCCGGCACCGTCTTGTCCGCCTGCGCCAGACGCGGATACATCGGCAACACCGGCGGATCGAATGCGGAAAAAAAGCTCAGCGGCGCCAGCACATAACTCGCCCACGGAATCCCCGTAACCTCCGCCACCAGCGGCCCCGCATAGTTCAGTTCGCCCAGCAGCAGCAGATCGGCCCGCATCGGCTTGGTCGCCGCATCCATCAGATCGTCATACGTCTGCCGCAACACGGGAAACAGGAACTCGCGCAGTCCCCTCTCCGTGCCCTTGTTTACGTCGTAAATCATTTCAATGAGGATCGTATTGGTCGGGTCGATATCCGGCCGCATCGCGTGAAACTCGATGCCCAGCGGCCGAATCTTCGGCTCGAACACCGCAGGCACCGCCATCACCGGCGTATGTCCCCGCCGCTTCAACTCAAGCGATATAGCAATGAGAGGATTGATATCCCCAAACGTTCCGATATTCGAAAGAATCACGCGCAAAGAAATTATCCTCGCCGACTTGGTGGGTGAGTGATGACAAATCGGTGTCCGGGCAAGAGATGAAGCTGGGTGCCCCATCCTTTCGCAGCTTCATCGCGAAAGGGTGGGAAACCACGACTCCAACCCCACCGTTTTCCACTCACCCAAACCAACTACGAGGTTAACCCACCCAAGCCGGTTTCGGGGCGGTATCCGCCGCCGAAAGCGCCGTTTGGGCGTTGCAAGTTCCCAGTTGAGATTGCCGTCGGCGCGTAAAGTCGGGATTGACGACCACACCCCCGGAGCGGATTGTTGGCGGGATTATCTAGATGTCTGAGATGACAAGGCACTGCTCAACGTCTGAACACGACCTCCGAGCACGCGTGCAGGACCAGTCGCTTTCTTCCTCTTCATGTTCTTTTTTGGTCCAAGCAGTCATTGAGAACTGGCCTGCGCCATCGGTTTGATTGCTTTCACAATTACGGAATCGCGGTCGCAGGCATCCTTACACGGGAGTTCACACTTGATGTCCCTAGAATTCAGTTTGAAATCCGGGTTGAAAATATTCCCCATTCGATATTGATCGAGAGGTTTATTCTTCACCATGTCTGCGTACAACCCTGAATATGTGTATGTGAACCCGCCTGCACATGTGAATACCTGTCCATCGGGTAACAAATTCAAGTAGTTTCTACCTGCCGAACACTCTTTGAGGCTAAAGTCGTCGAATTGGACCAGCGCGGCACGGTCGGATTTGGTGTACTTCCTCAGAAGCGCCTCTTCCTCTGCACTAGAGTGAAAGGCGATATCAACCAACAGATCAACGTGCAATGTAACACGGTGCGTTTTCATGAGTGCATCGACTGCCGCAAGCACGGGCAGGTTCTCCTGAGTTGCGACGATGTTGACATGCACATCGATAAAGCTCTGAAGCACTTTTACCTTTGCAATGAAGTCACCTTCGGATACAAACTCGGAAGGCTCACTGGCGACTTCTGGGCAAGCCCGATTGGCAGATCGAGCATTTACGAGAATCTGTCAATGAGCCGAGTACGGCTGCGCAGATCGACGCGTTGCGAAGCTCTGGAGAGATGGAAAAAGAAGAATTTGACTTCGTAGAGCTTGGTAAGCCCTGAGAGGCGGTTGTGGGGAATTCTGCATGTTGCCTGAAGAGCGTTGAGAAGTGGTACAAATGCTTTCTTGTCGTCAGTGGCGGGCGGCACAGCGAAGGGTTGATGGACGCGAGGGATTGCGGAAAGCTAGGCGATGCATACTTTGCGCTTCACGCGCCGCCTGACGCAGTGATCCTGACCACCAATCTTAAGGATCATGCACCGTTGGCTAACGCCTTGGGAAAACAAGCAACTTCGCCGGAAGCTTGATGCCGTCTGCGTTCGACGGGAGATGGAACTCACTTGAGTTGGCCTAGATCTTGGCTGAGGAGGTCCTACAGATTTCCCCCATAGCCCTTTTGAGGCGGTATACGACCCCTTGCGATCGTCATCCTCAGGTTGGTCGTTAAATTGTTGATTCTGAAGTGGTAGGCGAGGCGGGGATCGAACCCACAACCCCCGGCTTAGAAGGCCGGTGCTCTATCCAATTGAGCTACTCGCCCGCCTTCAAAATAAGTCGTTTAATTAGAATTACTTGGTGCCATCTGGTTTTCCGCCTTGGAGAAGTGTTTTTTGTGCTCGTAGCCACTTTGTAGCCAGTTTGTACCGACTCCATACCTTTAGGAATGAGAGTTTCCAACGCCCGTAGTTTGTAATCCGGAGCAAGGTGTGCGTAACGGGCCGTCACGGAGATCGTTTTATGTCCCAAGAGTTCTTGCACCATTTTCAAGTTTACTCCAGCCATCACCAGACGGCTTGCAAAAGTGTGGCGCCTATTTCGCATGGTAGATAGGCGCCACTATTCCGCGTGCCGGACTATTACCGGGTAATTTCGTCTTTGCCCTGTTTTTCGCTTCGTTTCTCGCTGTGGTGCGACATAGTATGACTCCGCCGATCCACCGAGATCGG
>Ga0302197_10002836_pt1 | contig 15933 bp, 16 predicted proteins | sample II_Bog_N2_1_FD_193526 | JGI IMG/M metagenome (GOLD analysis project Ga0302197, IMG submission 193526) | Peat permafrost microbial communities from Stordalen Mire near Abisko, Sweden - II_Bog_N2_1 | ecosystem: Environmental > Terrestrial > Soil > Wetlands > Peat | place: Sweden: Abisko...
CGCCAACGAGGCGGCGTTCTACGGGCCGAAGATTGACGTGCAGGTGTGGAGCGCCATCGGCCGCGAATTCACCATCGCCACCAACCAGGTGGACTTCGCCGTGCCCGCCAAGTTCGGCCTGACCTACCGCGACAAGGACAACTCGAACAAGACGCCGCTGTGCATCCACCGCGCGCCGCTGGGCACGCATGAGCGGTTCATCGGGTTCCTGATTGAGCATTACGCGGGCAACTTCCCGCTCTGGCTCGCGCCGGATCAGGTGCGCGTGATCACGCTTAACGACGACGCGGCTTTAATTGAGTATGCGAAAACCATCGTGACGGAATTGCGAGCGAACATGGTTCGCGTGGAAGCTGACTACAGCGCCACGCCGTTCAAAGCGAAGATCGCGGATGCGGAAAAAACCCGCGTCCACACGATGCTGGTCATCGGCGGTCGCGACATGGAAGCCGGACAAGTTTCCGTGCGTCTCCATCACGGCGGCCCGCAAGGCGCGAAGCCGAAGGCGGAAGTCGTGGCGGACATTCTGGCCAGTATCAAAGCGCGGCGGGCTTAAATCGAACGGAACGCCAGCCGTTGTCGTCAAAGAACTATTATGAGAATGACCGGCAAGACATGGATGGTTTTAACCGTTATCGCGCTGATGACGGTGGTGGGTTGCGGTCAAAGTTCCGACGCCGAGAAAACCAAGGCGGACGCAAAGGCGGCGGCGGAAAAGACGGCGGACACCGCCAAAGACATCGCGGCCCAAGGCAAGATGATTGCCACGAACGTGGCCGCCAAGAGCGTGGAGATCGCCACCAATGTGGCCGCGAAGAGCGTGGTCATCGCCACGAACGTCGCCAGCCACGTCAAATCGGCAACCACGAACGTCATCGGCGAGGTCAAAGAAAAGTTTGAAAGCCTCACGCACTGACCCTGAACCACCCACCGGATGATCCACAGTTATTGATGCCATTGCGCAACCGGCCATGATGCCAGCCGCGCCGCTAGGCCGTTTCAAAATTCAATTGAGACGGCCTGTTTTGCTGATAACATCCGCGTGGCAGGAAATTCTCCCCGACCCATGGACATGATTGACAGTTTAAGCCCCGACGACAGCGGTTCCGCCCCGGCGCTGGAACCGATGGCCATGGTGGCGCTCGACGCGGGCCGGATGCTGATGGAAGCCGGCGCGAGCGCCAACAGCATTGACGGCATCGTGGCGAAATTTGCGCGCGGCCTCGGCGCGGACCGCGTGGACTTGCGCATCGGCTACGCTTCGATGGCCATCACCATCGGCATCGGCGCGAACGGCATCACGCGGATGCGCGAGGTCGGGCATCTCGGCGTGAACCAGCGGCTGGACCAGGAACTGTGGCATCTCGCGGCCCGCGTCTCTCGCGGTGAACTCACGACGGAGCAGACGCGTGCGGAACTTACGCGGCTCGCGACCAAAACGCCGCGCCATTCTGCGTGGGTCATGGCGGTGGCGGTGGGTCTGGCGTGCGCGGCGTTCGGACGGCTGCTCAAGGTGGACTGGCTGGGCACCGGGCCGGTTTTTATTGCGGCCTGCCTCGGTCAGCTTCTCCGGCGCGAACTGCTCACGCGCCATGTGAACGTCTTCATCTGCGCGGCGGTGGTTTCGTTTTTGAGTTCGCTGCTCGGCGGCCTTGGCGCGCACTGGGCGGGCAGCGGAAAAATTGACATGGCGATGATTGCCGCGATTTTATTGCTCGTTCCCGGCGTGCCGTCCGTGAACGCGCTGAACGACATCCTTGAAGGCCATCCCACGCTGGGCAGCGCGCGCGCGGTGACGGTGGCCGTAATTTTAATTTTCGCCGCCGCCGGGCTGTGGTTTGGCAAGGTGCTGCTGTCGCATTGGGGGATTGAAACATGAACCTGACGCTCGCCTTGCTCCTGCACCAGACCGCGTGCGGCGCGATTGCCGCCGCCGGTTTCGGCGTGCTGTTCAACATCGGCTTCCGCTCGCTGCCGTGGTGCGCGGTCAGCGGCGCGCTGGCGCTGGCGGTGCGCACCTGCTGCCTGGACGGGCTGGGCTGGAACCTCGAGGCCGCGTCGTTCGCCGCCGCGCTCACCGTCGGCGCGGCGGTGCAGGCGCTGCGCGCGCGCGCGGACATCTCTCAGAACGCGCTGGACGTGGTCGGCTGCATCCCGATGGTGCCCGGCAGTTTTGCGGCGAAGGCCATCCTCGCGATGTTTGCGCTCACCTCGACCACCACGGCGGACGCCGCGCAAACGCTCATTCCCGCCGTGCAGTTCGCGCTGCGCGTGACGTTCACCATCGGCGCGATTGGCACCGGCCTCGCCATTCCCACGCTGCTGCTGCGCGTGCGCGTGAGCCGTTGACGGCGGATTGAGTCGCACCGCCGCTTTGGTTATGTTTGCATCATGAACTGCATCGTCACCGCCGGGCCGACGTTCGAGCCGCTGGACGACGTGCGCCGGCTCACGAACTTTTCCACGGGCCGGCTCGGCACGGAACTCGCCAATTTTCTCGCCGCGCGCGGGCATAAAGTCACGCTGCTCGTCGGCGAAGCGGCGACTTATGCGGGCGAACGCCGGGCGCAGTCGGTGAAAACTTTTTCCACCACGGCGGACTTGCGAGCGAAGTTGAAATCCTTTTCCGGCAAAAAAGTGGACGCCATTTTTCACGCAGCGGCGGTGAGCGATTTTGCGTTCGGCCAGATTTTTGCGGAAACGAAGACGGGCGAATTTTCCGCCCTCAAAGCCTCCAAGAAAATATCCACGCGTAAAGGAACATTGCTCGTTGAGCTATTGCCGACGCCAAAAATCATCGCGGAACTGCGCGGCTGGTTTCCGAAAACCAAAATCATCGGCTGGAAGTTTGAGGCGGACGGCGCGCGCGCGGACGCGTTGCGTGCGGCGGAAAAGCAGCTCACGGATTGCGCGACGGATTTCTGCGTGGCGAACGGCCCGGCTTACGGCAAGGGATTCAACCTAGTTTCGGCGGACAGGCGGAAGCATTTTCTGGACGCGCAAAAATTATTTGCCGCGCTAGAAAATGGGCTGGCCAGCAGGTCAGCCCTACCGTGATTTGGTAGGGCGGTGCTGCCGCACTGCCCAAACTTCACTTCACTTTCCAAGCGGAGTCGAGCAGTTCCTTGTCAAAAGTTCCCGGCACGACGCCTTCGGTGGCATAAATGTAAAGCGCGCAGCGATAGACGGAGTTAACCACATTGACAATCCATGAAAGCGGAAAAATCATCAGGAACATTGCGCAAAATATGAACACCGGCGACACTGCATGATGAGTGAAGCCGCTGATGAAGCAGATGGCTAACATGAAAGGCATGGTATAGAAAATTAAAACCGCTTCCATGCCGACGAAGCCGATGACGAGTTCGCCCCAGGTGCGTTTGAGTGTGCCGGCGGAATGCCGAAGCAATTGCAGTGGATTGGTGGTTTCCGTGTCGCGCACGAGTGTGGGAATGACAAAAATACTTGCTAGGCTCCATGCGAAACCAATTAACGCGGTGATGAATTTCCCCAAAAAGCCAACGCGCTGTTCAATGATTCGGATGAGGTAGCCGACCAGTCCGGCCAACAGCGACCACCACAAAATCGCGCGCCAGCGCGTTTTGGCAAAACGATAGCCGCGCCGGATGGAAACTACGTTGCCGTTTAACACTTGCATGATTTCATGGTAGAACGCGACGTTGAAAAATGTGCCGAGAAACATCAAGGTAAAATAGTAAGCAGCGAAAGATAATGCGCTCCACCAATTTTGGAAAATAACGCGACCACCGCCCATAAAACTGGTTGCCATGTTTTTCCACGTATCGTGTTGCATTTGGCCGGAGGCAATTTGGTCGTTTGTATATCGTGGTGACGGCGGCGCATAATTGTGCCGGATGTTTTCACCAACCGTGTGCCAGTGCGCGGCGGAAAAATAAGAATGGCCGGTGGGATAAAATGCGATGGGTGCAAAGAAAAACAGCGCGAAGGCAAGTGTGATGCACGAAGCGATAATCGGAAACAACAGAAGTTTTTTTTCGCGGAAAAGGACGGCGAACGCCGCCTTCAACAATTTTTTGCTGCGTCTGATTTCTTTCATGTGGTTTTCCTTTGGTTGATAAACGAAAGTATGTTTGCCTCATTCAGTCCGTGGCTGCGCGCCTCGGTCAGCATCCGTTGGTAAAGTTCTGTCAGCTTCGCTTTTTTTTTCGCTTCGGGCAGTGTGCCGATGGGATCATCCAGCTTGACGAATGAGCCAAACCCGCGCTGACCGTCAATCAGCCCCTTGAGCGCCAGCTCGCGATACGCCTTGGCGACGGTGTTGGGGTTGACGCCGAGCGCCAGATTCACTTCGCGGATGGTCGGCAGGCGGTCGCCGCTCGCCAAGGTGCCGTCGGCCATTGCCGAGGTCAGCCGGTTGGCAATCTGCTTGTAAGCCGGAATGCCCGAGTGAAACTCGATTTTCCAGTTCTTCATCAAGGCGTGGACACTCATGGTTGAGTTATTGTCCTAGTATAGTAATACAATAAGCGCGGGCGTCAAGCGGGCTTTTTTATTTTAGATTTGAATCACGCCTCGAAGTTTTCCAGGTGCTTCAGCCCCCATTTCATCGGCAGCCAGCCGATGGTGAAGGACAGCAGGACAAATCCCACCATGCACGCCAGCGCCAGCCCGATGTGTGCGTGAAACCCGCCGCCGCCGACCACCAGCAGCGCGAGCGACGCGATGATGTAAATTGAGCTCAACACGAAACACAGCGTGCCGCCGAAGCCGCTGACGATCTTGTTCGGGTTGGTCTCCTTGACGTTCGGATATAGGACGCCGAGACCGACGGCGAGGCCGTTGAGCGCGAAGGTCATCACGGTGACGACCGCGCCGAAGAACGCGACGTCGTTCCACGGCATTTTCAGCAGGTAGCAGGAGAGCGTGACCAGGCCGAGCGTTACGGCGAGCGAGGCGGCGCTGGCGAGCCAGTATTTGGTCATGACGATGCGAGCCAGCCCCATCGGCGACAGGCCGACAATCCATATGCGCCGGCCTTCGAGGGAAAATTGCGGGAACACAAACCGCGTGGTCACGGACGCGAGGTTGAACGCGCACGCGCCGAGGTTTAGGAATGCGACGGCATGGATCCAAAACGGGCTGGTGAGCTGGTGCGTGAAATTGCGGAGGTTGATGATGTAGGCGCCGAGCAAGCCGAAGAACATCACGGACTGGCCCCATTGCGTGGTGTCGCGCCAGAACATGCGGATGTCCTTCACGGCGATGGCGCGGGTGTCGGGCCGGAGCCAGGACATTTTATCAAAAAGCTTTTCGAGGAAGCCCGGCGTGGCGGAGCCGTGGCCGGCCGCGCCGGAAAAATTGAACTTAAATCCGCCGCCCGCGCGGCTCGACACCGCCGAGGCCGTGTCGTAAAACAAATTTCCAAACCGCGTGAACGCGAGGCTGCCAAAAAAGAGCGTGTTGCTCAACAGGACGGCGGCGAAGAAAACGGCGTTGTCCGTGATGCCTTCCGCCCATTGCAGCACCGCGCCGGAGAGCCAGTAGCTCGGCAGGAACGGGAACAGCGTGAAGCGCGTTTTCGCCAGCAGCCGGTCGAGCGCCTCCAGCGTGCGCTTGTCCAGCAGCTCGTCATTCACGGGATTCGTCTTCCACCAGAACGCGACGAACGCCAGCAGCACGAGCGCCAGCAGCAGCAGGAGAATCTGGAAATTTTTCCGGTCGAGATGCCGGCCGATGGCGATGGCCAGCGCCGAGCCGAACACGCCGGGCAGGATGATGAACAGCCCGATGAGCAGCGCCGTCAGCGGGTAAAAATGCCAAGGCACGTCGCGCACGAGGCCGAACGCGACCAGCAGCGGCGCGATCAAAAACAAAAACGCCCACGACGCGAGGATGCCGGACTCGATGAATTTCCAGTTAAAAATGGTCTGGTTGGAAACCGGCAGCGACAGCAGAAACGCCGTCTCGCGGTTCCGAAACAAATTGGTGTAGCTGATGATGAGGTTGCTCAACAGCAGCAGCGCGAACAGAAACGCGAACAGCGTGTAGAGCAGGCGTTCCGTCAGCACCGCGCCGAGGCCAGGAAACTTGGCGACGAATTGCAGGCCGTAATAAAACAGCTCGAACGCCAGCACGAGGTAGCCGACCACAAAGAAGCTGATGATGCCGGTGAGCAGCCGCGATTGCTTGCGGATGTCCAGCAGCCGCCGCCAACTGTGGACGGCGTTCACGCGCAGCAGCAGGAGCAGTTGCGAATTTTTTAATTGGGCGGCGAGACCGGGCACGGGCGAGAAATTAAGCCGCAACCCCGCCGGAAGCAATGGCAGAAGAAACCGTCTTTTTGGTTGTGAGAAATTAGCCGGGTGGCCAGGTGAGGTGGCGTCCGCCGAGGATGTGGCAGTGCAGGTGCGGCACGGTTTCGCCGCCGTCCGCGCCGTTGTTGATGACCAGCCGGTAGCCGTTATTCAGTTCCAGCTTCTTCGCCACTTCGGCGGCTTTTAGCAGCAGATGGCCGAGCAGTTTGTGGTCGTCCGGCGTAGCCTCGGCGATGCGTGGCACCAGTTTTTTTGGGAAAATGAGGATGTGTGTCGGCGCCTGCGGATTGATGTCGCGGATGGCAAGCACGAGGTCGTCTTCAAACACGATTTGCGCGGGAATCTCTCTCGCGACGATTTTTTCAAAAAGAGTTTTGCTCATGCGGAAAGTTTTGACACGGATTCCACGGATTTGCACGGATTAAAATTGTAGTGTTCGGCCTGTGGCCGAATCGGGTCGAGCCACAGGCTCGACGCTACAACTTTTTATTCCACCACCAGCGCGCAGCCGGGCTTTTCCGTTTCCTGGTTCATGCACTGGCGGAGAAATTCCACGATCTGGTCCTGAAGCTGTTCGCAGCGGCTGCTCCAGCGGCGGGCGCCGGCAATCTGCTTGACGCAGCGGCGCAGGCCGCGAAAACGCACGACGCGCGGCGATTGGCGGAGCTGGACGCGAAGCTCATCGCGCAGGCGCGGGAAGAAAAATAGTTCCAGGCCGCCGCCGGCCTCGCGGATGAGCCGGGCGAGGTCGGTGTCGCGGATGTCGGATTCCGGCCCGCCGGCGTGGATGGTGTAGCCGAGGTGGTGCAGGACTTTTTCGAGCGCGAGGGAAAATTCGCCGACGGTGACGGTTTCGCGCTGCAGCTCGACCTTGAAATAATGGAACACGCTGGCGGCGGCGTGCCGGAGCAGGTCGGGTTCGAGCTGGCTGTCCGCGCCGTCCACGATTTCGACGCAGATCATTGCGGGCGAGCAGGGGACGCTTTCGCCGTTGGTGAGTTCGAAGATGAGGCAGTCGGTGCGGAGGGCGATCATTTCGCGGCCTCCAGTTTGCGGACTTCCTGCACAAAGTCGGTGGCCTCGGCAAACCGCCGATACACGCTGGCAAAACGGACGTAGGCGACTTCGTCCAGTTCGCGCAAGCCCTCCATGACCATCGTGCCGATGAATTCGCCGGGAACTTCGGCTTCAAATTTGACGGTGACGGCGGCGACGATATGATCCACCAAGTCGTCCATCGCCTTCATGCTGACGGGCCGTTTCTGACAGGCTTTTTTGAGCCCGGCCAAAAGTTTTTCGCGGGAAAACTCCTCACGTCGGCCGTCGCGCTTGAGCACCATCAGGCCTTCGTGTTCGACTTCCTCGTAGGTGGTGAAGCGATGCTGGCAGGCGGCGCATTCGCGGCGACGGCGGATGGTCGCGCCTTCGCGGGAGGCGCGTGAGTCAATGACCTTGTCGTCCTGACATCCGCATTTGGGGCAACGCATAAAACCACTGCTAATGGTGGGTGCTCCTTTGTAGCACACAATGATTTGTGGTGTCAAGGAATGCCGGCGAATCGCGCAAAAGCGTCTTGCCTTCGGGCTTTTTGCGGGTAAGCTGTGCAACTCATTTTTTAGAGAAACAAAAAACGAATTATTTTTATGGCAACAGCAAACGACCTCCGCCGCGGCATGGCAATCAATTACAACGGCGACATCTGCGTGGTGCTGGATTTTCAGCACCGCACGCCCGGCAACCTGCGCGCTTTCGTCCAGGCCTCGCTGCGCAGCATCCGCACCGGCAAATCGTCGGACATCCGCCTCAGCTCGACCGAAAAAATCGAGCCCGTGCCGATGATCACCACCAAGATGGAATTCAGCTACAAAGACGGCCAGGATTATGTGTTCACCGACCCGACCAGCTACGAAACCGTGACGCTCGCGGCGGAACTGGTCGGTGACGCCAAAAATTATCTCGTGGAAAACGGCGAAGTGACCGTGACGTTCGTCGAGGAAAAGGCCGTGACGGTGGAAATTCCCGCCAGTGTCACGCTGACCGTGGCCGAAGCACCCGAAGGCGTGCGCGGCGATTCCGCGAACAACGTGCAGAAGGCCATCACGCTCGAAACCGGCATCACCGTGCAGGCGCCGCTGTTCATCAAGACCGGCGAGAAAATCCGCATTGACACGCGCACCGGCAAATACATGGAACGCGCCTGATTCGCGAATTTGGAATTTCAAATTTGAGATTCTCCCCAAGCCCGCCGGCGCGCGGGCTTTTTTATTGCCGCAAAGATTTTTCCGTTTTTTGAGCGGAAAGGCTTTTCAATGCCGGTGGGCTGGGTTATTTCTGTTTAAAATCTTATGTCAGGGCAGGTCAAAGGCGAAAAAATTTATCGCGGCATCCCCGTCTCGGCGGGCGTGTGCCGGGGGAAAGTCTTGGTTCTGCACCAGGCGCGCCACGTCATCGCGCGGCGCGAAATGGCCGCCGGCGAGGTCGAGGCCGAGGTGAAGCGCTTCGAGCAGTCGCTCGTCCGCACGCGCCAGCAAATGATCGAAATCCAACGGCGCGTCATTCAGAACACGGGCGCATCCGAAGGCGACATTTTCGACGCGCATTTGCTGATGCTCGAAGACCGCGTGGTGATTGACGAGGTCATCCGCATGATTCATAAGCAAAAGACGAATGCCGAATTTGCTTTTCACACAGTCACGGACCGCTACATCGCGGCGATGGCCAAGGAGGAGGACGAGTTTTTCCGCGAGCGCGTTGATGTCCTGCGCGACACGACCGGCCGCGTGCTCGACAACCTGATGGAGGTCAAGGAGGCTTTCGACCTCAAGCACCTCAACGAGCCGTGCATCCTCGTCGGCCATGATTTAAGCCCGTCCATGACGGCGCAACTGGATAAAAAATTTGTCCTCGGTTTCGTCACCGATATCGGTGGCAAGACCTCGCACACGGCGATTCTCTCTCGCTCGCTGGACATTCCCGCCGTCGTCGGCGCGCAGAGCATCAGTGAGGAACTGGAGACCGGCGACTACGCGCTGCTCGACGGCTACAACGGCACCGTCATCGTCAATCCCACCGACCAGACGCTGTTCGAATACGGCCAGCTCGCCAAAATCAAGGCGTCGCTCGACGAAAAACTCCGCGAAGTCCAGCACCAGCCCGCCGTCACGCTGGATGGCAAGACGATCCACCTTTCGGCGAACATCGAGGACCAGAATGACATTGAATCGGTTCTGGCCCACGGCGCGGAAGGCGTCGGCCTGTTCCGCACGGAATTTCTGTTCATCAACCGCGACCGGCTGCCGACCGAGGACGAGCAATACGAAGTTTATCGCCAGGTCGCCGCCGCGCTCAAACCGCATTCCGTCATCATCCGCACGCTCGATTTGGGCGGCGACAAATTTGCCTCGCACCTCCAGCTCGCACAGGAGATGAATCCGTTTCTTGGCTGGCGCGCCATCCGGTTCTGCCTTGCGCAGCCGGAAATGTTCTGCGCCCAGCTCCGCGCCATCCTGCGCGCCAGTGCCGAGGGCAACGTGCGGATGATGTATCCGATGATCTCTGGTCTGGAGGAATTGAACCAAGCCAACGCGCTCGTGGAAAAATGCAAAGCTGAGCTGCGCGCCAAAAAAATTCCATTCGCCGAGAACCTGGAAGTCGGCGCGATGATTGAAATCCCCTCCGCCGCGCTCATTGCCGACGCGCTGGCGAAGAAGGTGAAATTTTTCAGCATCGGCTCGAACGATTTGATCCAATATACGCTCGCTGCCGACCGCACGAACGAAAAGGTCTCGCACCTTTACGAGCCGACGCACCCGGCGATTTTGCGGCTCATCAAGATGACCGTGGACGCCGCGCACGCGCACGGCATCTGGGCCGGTGTCTGCGGCGAGATTGCCGGCGACCCGGTGCTGACGCCGCTGCTGCTGGGCCTGGGCGTGGACGAGCTGAGCGCCGCACCCGCCGTGCTGGACGAAGTGAAATACATCATCCGCCGTGTCAAACTGGACGAAGCGCGTGCGCTGGCAGAATTTGCGCTGACCAGCGAATCACCGACGGAAATTTTTGCACGCTGCGTGGAGTTCGCCCGCCAGACCGCGCCGAGTTTGTTTGAGAGCAAAGCGCGAGGCAGTGGTGAAGTTGTGGTGGAGATTTGAGCCGCTGTCAATCCGCCGCCAGCCCGGCGCTGTCGCGGATGACCCAGAGCGGACGTCCTTTGACCTCTTCGTAAATGCGCCCGATGTATTCGCCGAGGATGCCGAGGCAGATGAGCTGGACGCCGCCCAGAAACAAAATTGAAATCACCAGCGTCGGGATGCCGTGCGGGCCGGGGGTGAAGCCGAACTTCGCAAACGTATCCGCAAAAACTTTTTCACAGAAGGTAAATACTGCGCCGAGAAACGCGCACACGGAAACCGCCAGTCCCAGATATGTCGCCAGTCGAAGCGGCACGGTGGAAAAGGAAAACATCCCGTCCATCGCCAGCCGGAAGGATTTTTTGAAGGTGTATTGCGCCACACCGGCGGCGCGTTCGGCGCGCTCAAATTCCACGGAGGTCTGCCGGAAGCCGCACCACGTTCGCAGGCCGCGCAAGTAGCGGTTGCGCTCGGGCAGCGCGCTCATCACGGCCACGACCTTTTTGTCGAGCAGGCAGAAATCGCCGGCGTCGCGCGCCATCGGCAGCGGCGTCAGTCTTTGCAGCAGTCGGTAGAAGCCCCACGCGAGAAACTTTTTCAGCAGCGGATCCTTGCGCTCGGTGCGCGTGGCGAAAACGACTTCAAAACCTTCGCGCCATTTTTCGAGCAGCCGGGAAATTTCCTCCGGCGGGTCTTGCAGGTCGGAGTCAATGATCACGACCGCGTCGCCGCCGGCAAAATGCAGACCGGCGCTGACGGCGGTCTGGTGGCCGAAGTTGCGCGCGAAGCAGAGGCAGCGCCAGCGCGGGTCTTTGGCGTTTTGCGCCTTGAGAATTTCCCAGGTGCGGTCGCGCGAGCCGTCGTCCACGCAGATGATTTCGTAATCGGCCTGCCACGTCGCCGCGACCGCGCCGAGCCGGGCGAACAGCGCGGGCAGCACCGCCTCCTCGTTGAAGCAGGGCACGATGACGGAAATTTTCTTCTGCATGGTCGGAATGAAACGGCCAAACCGGGGCAAATTCAATCCCGGAAATTCACAAACTGCACCGCCACGGGAAATTCATGCGCGCGCACGGCGGCGATGACGGCCTGCAAATCGTCGCGGCTCTTGCCGCTCACGCGCACCTCGTCGCCCTGGATTTGCGTCGTCACCCTGAGCTTGCTCTCGCGGATGAAGCCGGCGATCTCCTTGGCGACGGCGCTCTCGATGCCGTTTTTGATCTTGATGCTCTGGCGCGCGTGGCCGAGCGGCGAAATGTCCGGGTCGCACTGCTCAATGCTTTTCATGGAGATGCCGCGCTTGGCGAGCTTGCCGATGACAATCTCATTCAGCGTGGCGACCTTGAACTCGTTGTCGGCGGTGAGCTTGATTTCCGTTTTTTCCAAAATGATTTCCCATTTGCTCCCTTTGAAATCAAAGCGGTTGGCCAGCTCCTTTTTGGCCTGGTTGACGGCGTTCTCGATTTCCATCGAGTTGACCTGTGAAACAATGTCGAATGAAGGCATAAGTCAATTTATGATTTTCAATTGACGATTTACGATTTTGCGGGCGGGCGCAAATCTTAAATTAAATCAAAACGCCCGGCGGCCGCATTTGCGGATTGAATAGTTTGAGGTTTTTTGCCAGCTTCCGGCGAACCGAACCGTCCCATGGCCGAAATCAAATCCAACGCCGACATCGAACCGTGCCTGACGGCGGTCATGCCGGTCTATAACGAGGCCGCCACCGTGGCTGAAGTTGTCCGCGTGGTGCTGGCGCAACGGCCGGTTCAGCAGCTGGTCATCGTGGATGATTGCTCGTCCGACGACACTTGGAAACAGCTTCAGCCGCTCGCGCAAAACGAGCCGCGCATCAAACTCGTCCGGCATGAGGTGAACCAAGGCAAAGGCGCGGCGTTGCGCACCGGCATCGCGCACGCGACGGCGGACATCGTCATCATTCAGGACGCGGATTTGGAATACGACCCGGCGGAATACCACCGGCTGCTTGCGCCGATTCTGGCGGGCAAGGCGGACGTGGTGTTCGGCTCGCGCTTTTTCGGCGGCGGCGGCGCGCACCGCGTTTTGTATTACTGGCATTCGGTCGGCAACAACTTGCTCACCACGTTTTCCAACATGGCCACCGACCTGAATCTGACGGACATGGAGACGTGCTACAAAACCTTCCGCCGCGAAGTGATCCAAAAAATCAGGATTGAGGAAAACCGTTTCGGCTTCGAGCCGGAAATCACGGCGAAAGTGGCGCGGCTCAAGGTTCGCATCTACGAAGTGGCGATTTCCTATTACGGCCGCACTTACGCGGAAGGGAAAAAAATCGGCTGGCGCGATGGTTTCCGCGCGCTGTGGTGCATCTGCAAATACAATTTCTTCAGCGGGAAATAAAAATGATGCCCGCCGCCTTCGCCATCTGGACCTGCGGCTGCGCGTATCTCATTTGCGCCGGTTGGCTGCTCGCGGCGCTGCACCAGCTTCATCCGGTTGGCTATGCGCTCGCGCTGCTGCCGGGAATTCTCATCGCGCTGCTGTGGCTCAAAAAAAATCCGCCAACATTTCGCCCGCAAAAAATCTTCCGCCGTTGCCGCCGCCCGCTGCCGGCCATTTTCTTTCTACTCGCCGCCCTGGTTTTTCTCGGCGGCATCTTGTATGCGCCGAACAATTTTGACGCGCTGACCTACCGGCTGCCACGGATGCTCAACTGGCTCGCGGCCGGAAAATGGTTCTGGATTTCCACCATCAACGAGCGGCAAAATTATTCCGGCGCGAACTGGGAATGGATCGCGCTGCCGTTTCTGTCGCTGCTGCGTTCCGACCGGGGAATGTTTTTGATCAACGCGCTGGGTTTTCTGCTGATGCCGGGGCTGCTCTTTTCCATTTTCCGGCGGCTCGGCGTCGCGCGCAAGGTGGCGTGGACGTGGATGTGGCTGCTGCCGCTCGCGTATGGCTACCTCACGCAGGCCGGCAGCATCGGCAACGATTTTCTTGGCGCGCTGTTTTGCCTGCTGTCCATTTACTTCGGCCTGCGCGCACGGCGTTCCGGGCGTGTGACGGATGTCTGGCTGGCGCTGCTGGCCGCCGCATTGTTGACCGGTGTAAAATTATCAAATTTGCCGCTGGCGTTGCCGTGCCTCGTCGCCGTCTGGCCGGCGCTGGGACAATTGAAAAAAAATCTCGCCGGCAGCGTCGCCGTGATTGGAATTGCCGCCGTGATTTCCGCGCTGCCCATCATGGCGCTGAACCAGATTTACACCGGCAGTTGGAACGGCGATCCGCAAAACGAATACCGGATGCAGATCAAAAATCCGGTCGCCGGCCTGCTCGGCAACGGCTTCTTGCAGGCGGAACAATCACTTGTGCCGCCCGTGCTGCCGGGTTCAAATAAAATCCACAAACGGCTGTTTCAGGCGCTGCCGGAGTCGTTGAAAAACGGATTTCCACGGCTGACCTCGGTCAAAATAAACGAACTGCCCGGCGAGGAAGGCGCGGCGCTCGATCTGGCCATCACGCTGCCGCTGCTCTTGGTTTCTCTTATCGCCGTCTGCGGATTTCAGCGGGCGGGTTCCTTAAAAAACATTTTTTCATTATGGCCGCCGGTGGTGCTGGCGGCATGGATTTCCGTGCTGGTCTGCATGGCGAAACTGGGTTCGGAAGCCGGGCCGCGGCTGATGCTTCCGTATTATCCGCTGGCGCTGGTTCCGTGGCTGCTGCTGCCCGCGCAAAGTTGTCTGTTGCGTTGGCAGTCGTGGCGGATTTTTCTGGCGCTGACGGCCGCGGCCGCGTTGCCGGTTCTCGTTTTGTCCATGGCGCGACCGCTGTGGCCGGCGCAAACCGTGACTGCCCGGCTGGCGCGCGCGCATCCCAACAACCAAAACCTGCAACGGCTGGCGACGACGTATGCGGCCTACGCGCATCGCAATGACATTCTCGCGCCGCTCCGCGCCGGTCTGCCGGCGGACGCGCGGGAAATCGGTTTCATCGCCGGCTCGAACGACACGGATTATTCGCTCTGGCGCCCGTTCGGTAATCGCTTGGTCAAAGATTTGCGGCCGGACATCGACCAATTTTTGGAGCAACCAAATGTGGAATGGGTCGTGGTCAAGGAAGACATCTGGCCGGAAATCAGCCCGGTTCCCTTTGAAAAATGGGCGCAGGAACATTCCGCCAAAATTGTGCTGACGCAGTCCATCGTCGAACTCGTGTCGGCGGGGCCGCAAAACTGGAGCCTGTTGCACATTGAAAAACCCGCCCGCTAAATTCATGCCTGCGCCGCGCCCGCAACACGCTTGTCAACGGCGGTTTTTTGGCGCAGCATCACGGTTTAATCCGGTGCCAAAACCCATTTGCCAGCCATGGAACTGACCATCCTGATGCCGTGCCTCAACGAGGCGGAAACCCTCGCGCAGTGCGTGGAGAAAGCCCGGCTCGGCCTGGAACGCTCCGGCCTGCCGGGCGAAATCCTCGTGGCCGACAACGGCAGCACCGACGGCTCGCAGGCCATCGCCGAAAAGCTCGGCGCCCGCGTCGTGGCCGTGCCGGAAAAAGGCTACGGCAGCGCCCTGCGCGGCGGTGTCCGTGCCGCGCGCGGCCGCTGGATCATCATGGGCGACGCCGATGCCAGCTATGATTTTTCCGACCTCGGCGGTTTCGTGAAGAACTTTCAGGAAGGCAACGAGCTGGTCATGGGCTGCCGGCTGCCGGTGGGCGGCGGCACGATTTTGCCCGGCGCGATGCCGTGGAAAAACCGCTGGATCGGCAATCCGATTCTGTCGTTCATCGGCAGATTGTTTTTCAAGTGCCCGGCGCATGATTTTCATTCCGGCCTGCGCGGGTTCACGCGCGAGGCGTTTGAAAAAATGGATTTGAAGACCACCGGCATGGAGTTCGCCTCGGAGATGGTCATCAAGTCCACGCTGAAGGGTCTGAAAATTTCCGAGGTGCCCGTCACGCTGCATCCCGATGGTCGCTCGCGACCGCCGCATTTGAAACCGTGGCGCGACGGCTGGCGGCATCTGCGGTTCATGCTGCTCTACTCGCCGCGCTGGCTGTTTCTGGTGCCGGGGCTGGTGCTGACATTTCTTGGAATTGTTTTCTCCACCGCACTTGCACTGCGCGACATTCAAATCGGCAATGTCCACCTGAACGTTGGCACGCTGATGATGGCGTGCATGACGGTCGTCGTGGGCTTTCAACTGACGGCGTTCGCGTTTTACACGAAAATTTTTGCCATTGCCGAGGGGCTGCTGCCGGAAGACCCGAAGCTGAACCGGCTCTTCCGTTATTTCACCTTGGAAAAGGGCATCGTGGTCAGCCTGCTGGTGCTGGCGGCGGGGTTGGGCTTATTGCTGCGCTCGGTGTGGCAATGGAAGCAGGCGCAATTTGGGCCAATGCCTTCAATGGAGGAGAATTTGCGGCAGCTCATCCCGGCGGCAACGCTCATCCTGCTGGGCGTGCAAAGCGTCTTCTCCTGCTTCTTCCTGAGCGTGCTGGGAATGAAAACCACCAAGTCGAAC
>Ga0302197_10002856_pt1 | contig 15889 bp, 11 predicted proteins | sample II_Bog_N2_1_FD_193526 | JGI IMG/M metagenome (GOLD analysis project Ga0302197, IMG submission 193526) | Peat permafrost microbial communities from Stordalen Mire near Abisko, Sweden - II_Bog_N2_1 | ecosystem: Environmental > Terrestrial > Soil > Wetlands > Peat | place: Sweden: Abisko...
GCGAAGCATGGAAGCGGACGCAAAGCTGGCAGTAGTCATCATGGCGGCAGGCAAGGGAACTCGGCTGAAGTCGCGCCGGCCCAAGGTGCTGCACGAGATCGGCGGCAAGCCGCTGCTGGCGCACGTGATTGCCGCGGCTACCAAGGTAGTGGCTGCGGCTGACATCTACGTGGTGATTGGCCATGAGGCGGAGCAGGTGCGGACGGCAATGGCCGCGACGGGAGTCAGCTTTGTGGAGCAGGCGGAGCAGCGGGGCACTGGGCACGCCATCCAGTGCGCGGCGGCGTCGATCGCCGGCTATGAGAATCTTCTGGTCTTGTCAGGCGACGTGCCGCTCATCCGGCCTGAAACCATCGAGCAGCTCTGGCAGTTCCACGAGGCCCAGCAGGCGGTCATGACCATCCTGACTGCTGCGCCCGCCGATCCCACAGGCTATGGGCGCATTGTGCGCCAGTCTGAGGATTCCGGTGAGGTTGAAGCCATCGTGGAGCAGAAGGCGCTGACGCTGAAGCAGCAGAGCATTGGCGAGATCAACTCCGGCATCTACGCATTCAAAACTGCACCGCTGCTGGTTCATCTGGGCAAGCTTAGCGACGACAACGCCAACCGGGAGGTGATTCTGACCGACATGGCCGGCATGTTGCGCGCGGCGGGCGGCCGTGTAGTTGCCATCCAGGCTGCCGAGACGGCCGAGGTGCTCGGCGCCAACACCATCGCCGATCTGGTGGCCCTTGATGCCACCTTGCGCGCCGCCACCGCCAGCCGCCTGATGGCAGCAGGCGTCACCATCTTCCGGCCAGAGACGTGCGTCATCGACGCCGAGGTCGAGGTTGCTGCCGATACGGTCATCGAGCCTTTTGTGCAGTTGCTGGGCCGAACGCGCATCGGCACTGACTGCCTGATCCGCTCCTATTCGGTCATAGAGAACTGCACGGTCGGCGACAAGGTGCTGATTCGCCAAAGCTGCATTCTGACGGACAGTTCAGTCGCGGAGGGAGCCAAGATTGGCCCATTTGCACATCTGCGACCGGGCAGCGAGATCGGCGAAGACGCGCATGTGGGCAACTTCGTCGAGACCAAGAAGGCCCGTCTGGGCAAGGGCGCCAAGGCCAACCATCTCTCTTATATTGGCGACGCCGAGGTCGGCGAAAAGACCAACATCGGCGCTGGCGTCATTACCTGCAACTACGATGGCGTTCACAAGCACATGACGCGCATTGGCAAGGGCGTCTTTGTGGGCAGCGATTCGACGCTGGTGGCGCCGGTGACGATTGAGGATGGCGCTTATATCGGCGCTGGCTCTTGCATCACCAAGGACGTGCCGGCTGGAGCTTTGGCAGTGGCCAGAGCGCGCCAAATCTCGAAAGAAGGCTGGGTTGCGGCTAAGCAGGCTCGCCAGAAGCCGTAGACATCGGCCGGCGGCACCTTGGAGTTGGTTTCGAGAAGACCCCAACACGCAAGCGCCAGGAGGCATTATCGCTTCCGATGGGTACCCTGAGCAGCATTCCTGCATCTGAGTCAGATAGAGTTGCTATCCCATCTTCCCGGAGCCGAAATGTCCATATTGTCCCATGCAGAAATTGCCTCTCACATGACCAACCGCCCCGATTGGCAGATTGAACGCGGTGAACTGGTACGGACCTTCAAGTTCGAGACCTTCCGCGATGCAGTGACCTTTGTCAACAAGGTAGCTGACATGGCCGAAGAGGCCAACCATCATCCGGATATCGACATTCGCTACAACCGGGTTCGCCTTGCCCTCGTCTCGCACGACGCAGGCGGCATCACCACCCATGACTTTGCCATGGCAGCCGGGTCAGACCGGCTGGCCTGAAAGGCAAGGGCGTATGCCCTTTGTTCGGCTAGGGTTCGTCGGAAGGGTCGTCCCCGCAAATCCCATAATGTGGATTTGAGGCGTCTTCTTCCGCCTGTCGGAGCTGTTTGACGGCCTTCTTGTACCACCATGCGGCAGCCAGCCCACTGGCAAACACGGAAGCTGCCGCCACAACAGCCAGCTTTACCCAGCCAGCCGAGCCGGAGCCATCGGTTTTCCTGGTTGGTGAAGTTGCTGATTCAAAAGTGTTTGCCATTCTAACAAGAGTCCTTGTCTCTGCCAATCTGTACGGTGTACGTTCAACAGAAGTCGAATCTTAGATGCTGCGCGGCCTTGAACCGATCATCTTTCGGATCGAAATAACAATTTCTATTTTTTGTATTTGCTTTCAACGCAATCTATGCTATGGTGTATATATTCCAGTGAAGGAGCCGGTAGAACATGCCGCTCCCGAGTTGGAAGTAAGTTGCGTCACTGGCCTCCCGGCACGAACAGCTAGACCGTTCGTGCCGCCTTTTTTTGTGCCGTCTCAATCGACCCTTGCCTTCGTTTCCTTCGCTTTACTTCCGGCGCATCTCGGTTTCGGTCTACAATGGACCGGAGGGAATCCGTCATGAAAAGCTTGATCAAGCGCCGCTGGGTTCTGGGTTTGACCGTCTTTGCCATCACTGCGGCCAGCTATGCGCAGTGGTCCAACCCGGCCGACGATGTTCCGGCCTATCATCCCTCAGCCCCGCTTAAGGTGAGCGCCTTGCCGCCAATCATGGCCGGCAGCCAGCTCACGGGAGAGAATTTCCGATTTCCCTGGCAGGTCCACGTCTACCAGCAGGCGGTCAAGATCGGGAACGTGCTTTATCAGCTTCCCTGCAACTGCCGTTGCGATCGTTCCCTGGGCCATACCAGCCTGCGCAGTTGCTATGAGAATGCGCACGGCACCGAGTGCTCTACCTGCGCCAAAGAAGCCTTCTATGCGTATGCGCAGCTCAAGCTCGGCAAGACCCCCGCGGAGATTCGCGTCGGCATCGCCCGCCGCGACTACGAATCCATCGATCTGGAGAAGCAGTAGGCGATTTGGAGAAGCAGTAGGCATCGCGCCACACTCAGGAATCGCAATTGGCGTAGAATGGAACTATGCAGCACGAGCCAGTTGGCCCGGCTCGCACCCGGTTTGGGGGCGTCACGGTTTCGACGGGATCGAATGCGGCTTTGGAGTCATGTCAGGGTGTGGGCACCTGTAATCGCCTGCAAAACAAAAGTTGCCAACGATAATCTGGCACTTGCAGCTTAATTAAATAAGCTGCCGTCTTCCACGGCTTTGCCTATGGGCTGTGAGCGGACGTCATACAGTGGGCTGGCGGTTGCTTCTCGGTCCGTGTTGTAGCCGCGAGATCATCGGACTAGTCTTTTGCGCATCTTGTCCGTTCTGAGTGCCGAAGGCGAACCCAAAAGGAACCGGACAAAGCATGAACACTCCTGGCTGACAGCGATTTCGGACGCGGGTTCGACTCCCGCCGCCTCCACCATAAACAAGTCGTTTCTTGTCAATAGCTTAGCTTAGAAGGCCAAAATCCAGGCGGTTTTTTGTACGTGATTTGTACGTTGCCGCCTTGGTGTTTGACCCACTTCAGCGATCCCAGCACAATTCAGCTGAAGTGGGAGGCCCTATGCTGCTTTCCGTTTTTTCCCGCCACTCCAGTGACTGCAAGTACGCAGCTGACCGGACGTTCCGCCGCTGCAACTGTCCGAAATGGATCGGCGGACAGGTCAACCGCGAGTACTTCCGCAAGAGCGCGGGGACGCGTCAGTGGAATGAGGCCGAAGAGTACCGCCTCAAGCTGGAAGATGCCCTGGTGAAAGGCTTGCCACCCTTCGGCCCGGGACCGGAATCAGCGATGACGTCCGTGAGCGTCCCCACCCCGGAAGCCCCGCCGACACTGCCGGTCGCGTTGCGGCCAGAGGAGATCAGCGCAGCCAAGCCAGAGAAGCCGAGGGTGACGGTCGAAGCGGCCGTTGAAGCATACCTGGCCGATGCCCGCAGCCGTGAGCTCGAATCCTCCACGCTTTCAAAACTCGAGACCATCTTCCGAAAGCAGCTTCTCGCCTGGACCAGGGTTCCGGGACTCGACTACCTGGACCAGATCGACCTTGATGTCCTGCTCTCCTTCCGCAGCACGTGGGCGGACGGCCGTCTGGCCAAGCAGAAGAAGCAAACCCGCCTGATTGGCTTTTTCTGGGCCTGCGTCCGCCGCTGTTACATCGCTCAGAATCCGAGCATGGGACTTGGCAAAATCAAAGTCGTTCATGTTCCGACCGACTATTTCCCTCGCGACGAATTCCATAGGATTCTTGACGCGACGTATATCTATGGCGATCCACGGGGTGGCGTGATCGACGTCCAGGCCATCCGCAGCCGGCTCCGCACCATGACCCTGCTGATGCGCTGGAGCGGTCTCCGCATCCGCGACGCGGTCACTCTTGAGCGGGATAGGCTGCACGGCGATATCTTCGCAGTCCCTCCGGGTCTGTGAGTCGTTGCAATAATGAGTCTGGCTGTGCTGGCTCGACTGCAACGCGCGCGCGCCTACACGATCAAAGGAGAATCGCCGAAGGTTCTTGGCAGCTACCGCGATTTCCTGGCCTTATGGAAAGAAGCTAACCGAAAGACTCCTGTCCCGGTGAAAACATCGGCTGAATCAGCTCAACTGCAAAGCGCGACCCGCCGCCAACAACGATGATCTGGAAAAGATCGAAAACTCACAGTACGGCCAATGGCGCCAGGACGATGATTGGCTGGTGCAAATCTCCTCTATTTGACCACCTGTAATGCCTTTGCAAGTTCGACGACACTGATCGCATCCGTTCGGCGATAGAGTGATCCGTCGGCTCTTGGCTCGTATGGCACAACCGCTTCTAAAAACCTGGTCGCGGACAGAACAGACGCCAAATTCGCTCAGCGGAACGCACCAGCGGCCTCAATTCAAGAATGCCGTTCGTAACGCGCCATCTGGAAGCGATTCAGCCGGTCCATGTTATCTGTAGATCGGCTGACGATGCTTGCCGATATTGCACTTGCCAGAGAAGGATAAATCGCATCTCGATCTGCAAACTGAACCAAGATCCGGCGCAATGCTCTCTGAAAACAACATCGGCTCTGCGCGGCAATTACTGCTTCGTCGATCCATGAGAACGACAGGCCGGAGCCCGCCCTATCCATATTCGGAGCTTCGCCGTTCATGATGTGAGTCAGAGTACTCGCTAGGAAAGGCAGTTTCGGGCCCCTGCCGAACCTGTGTGCGAGGTATCGAATGCATGGGTGGCATGAAAGGCAATGTGTGTTCTTCCCAGCGAAACTGAGAAGCAGCTTCCACGTCCGGGCTCACTCTCCACAATCAGCTCTGTGCCATGGCGGTCGGCAATCCACTTGGCTAGCGCAAGGCCAAGACCGGAGCCGGCGGGAGCATGGTTGCCAGCATTCGTTGCGCGGTAGAAGCGGTCGAAGATGCGCGGCTTTTGTCCGGGGTCGATTCCAATGCCGCTGTCAACGACGGAGATGACAATGCGTGACCCCACGACCGCCGCGCACAGCTTCACTGACCCTCCCGGAGGCGTGTACTTACAGGCGTTCTCAAGCAGAATCGAGAGCAGGCGCGGAAGAAGATGCCTGTCGCCCAGCAAAGCAAGATCTTCGCCTTTGATCTCGACATTAAAGTCGAGCATCGCTCGCTTCATTGCGTCATTCCAGTTCCCGACGACCTTTTGAAAGAGGTCGTCGACTGGGATGGAAACTAACGCGATGGTCTCAGCGCCACCGTCAGCCCGCGCCAGCGAGAGCAGGTTCTCGACCAGATTCGTCATGCGCAGAGTCTCTTCATGCAGACGGCTAAGAATAGCGCGATACTCCTGGGAATCGCGCGGGCGGTAGAGGGCCACTTCGATCTCAGTGCGCATGAGCGAGATGGGCGTGCGCAACTCGTGAGAGGCATTGCCGGTGAAGGTGCGCACGCTGGCGAAGGCTCTGTCGATGCGCTCAAGCATCTGGTTGAGTGTGCGGGACAAGTCGGAGATCTCATCTTTTGCGCTGGGCTCCGGCAGGCGGATATCGAGATTGCGATCGTTGATGCGGCGCGCCTCGGCGGCCAGCGCGGCCACTGGCTTGAGCGCCTTGCGGCTCATGAAGTGGCCTGCAAGCGAGGAGAGCAATAGACCAATCGTGGTAAGCAACAAGAGTTGGATACGGAGATTGGATAGAACTGCCAGCGTCTTGTTGAGGGTCAGGCCTGTCTGCACGGTGTAGCGAACACCGTGAATCGAAATAGGTTCGATGAGGGCACGGACCGATGAGGACTCCGCAGTATAGGTAAAGTAAGATCCGGCGTCGGGAGCTTGCTGCGGCAGCACGAGCGTCGGGTATGCGGCGGCAACATGCGGGGAGCGGTAGATCCAGATACCCTGCTCGTCTATCACCTGTAGCCATTTGTTGCCGTGACTGACGTTGTAAGCAGCAGTGATGGCATCATGCAACTGATCGCGTGTCTCGCCAGCCGGACGGTTCTCAACAAAGCGGCGAACGCTGCGAACACGCTGCTGCAGTTCTTCGTTTTCGAGATCGTTGATGGCCCGATGCACCATCCAGAGTGAGATGAAGCCGATGGTAAACATGGCGGCTGCAATTGCCAGCGAATACCATAGTGTGAGTCGAATCCGGATGGGCAGGGAATTGATCATGACTCCATCCCCGCTGTAGAGCGCCTGAATACGTAGCCGGAGCCTCGCACGGTGCCGATTAGCTTGATGTGGTAGGGAGCGTCGATCTTGGCACGCAGCGAATTCACCAGTACATCCAAAGTGCTAGCTCCGACCGAACGGTCCGAGCCCCAGACACACTCCATCAGCGTCTGCCGCGCTACGCACTGGCCAACGTTTCTGGTAAGGCAGGTGAGCAACTGGAACTCAAGACGTGTCAGGTCTATGCCTTCTCCCTTGCGCGTAACCGTGCGCCGCACCGGATCGATAACAAGATCGGCGGCTTTGATCGTGCCGTCGCCTTCTTCGCGATCCCGCCGCGTGATGGATTGCAATCGCGCAACCAATTCGGAGAAGGAGAACGGCTTTGTCAGGTAGTCGTCCGCGCCTGTGTCGAGACCGCGAATAATGTCGTCCTCCGTGTCGCGCGCGGTCAGCATCAGTACCGGCGTCCTGCACGCCCGCGATCGCAACGCTTCCATCAGCGTGAAACCGTCCAACTTCGGCAAACCAATGTCCAACACAATGGCGTCGAGTTCATGTGCCGATGCCATCTCCAGCCCCTTCTCGCCATCGGCGGCCGTCATCACGGTAAACCCGTGTTCATAGAGCCCCTTGCGCAGGAGCTCCAACATGCGCGGCTCGTCTTCGACGATGAGGATTCGCATCGGTGCTTCCGTACTCTTTAGCGTAATCGCGAAGTGCATGGAAAAGGCACTGCGGCTTTATCGAATTCATCACAGATTCATAATCGCCCAATCAGGCACTCCGCCAACCTTAGAGAATATTCACCGCGCTGTTAACGGACCTTTAACAGGACGGCTTAGAGTCCTCCCTATAGCCAGCCAGAGATCATGCCTCGCCTGCAAAATCATGCCTCCGGCTGTGCAAGGAGACCATATGAAACGCTTGTCGATTTTATCCGTTATGTTTGTCTTGATCTGCGCTCAGGCCTGCTGGAGTCAGGCTGCAAAGAGCACAATCACGGGCACCGTCGTAGACAACTCAGGCGCCGCGCTGAAGGGGGCGCGTCTTGAATTGCAACCTTTGAAGCTCGTCGGTGAGACCGACCCGCAAGGGGAATTCAGCCTGTTCGACGTTCCGGCCGGAAGCTATACCCTCTCAGTCTCTTTCGTGGGCTTTACGAACACGGAGACCAAGGTCGATGTAATAGCGGGCCAGACCAAAACTCTGGAGATCAAACTCGGCGTAGCCACGGCCAGCGAGAATATTATCGTCAGCGCAGAGCGAGTGCATGGCGAAGCAGATGCTATCAACGAGACCCGCATGGCAGACAACATTCTGCAAGTGCTTCCAGCCGAAGTTATTGTCAGCTTGCCCAACGCAAACGCCGCCGACGCGATTGGGCGACTTCCTTCGGTTTCGCTCTACCGCATTGAGGGCGAGGGCGTCTACATTCAGGTGCGCGGCACTGAGCCCCGCCTGACCAACGTCACAATAGATGGAATCACGATTCCGGCTCCGGAGCCAAATGTTCGCGAGGTTCGCCTGGACGTGTTGCCCTCGTCGATGATCGACGCAGTTGAACTCAACAAGACCCTCTCCGCCAACGTGGATGCCAACGGCATCGGCGCATCGGTGAATCTACGCACCAAGACCGCCGGCGAACGCCCGACCTTGGATGCATTTATGGACGGCGGCTACACTAACATCATGGATGGCCGCGCTTCGACCGCAGAGGGAGTGACCGCAGGAAAGCGTTTCGGCGCAACCAAGCGCTTCGGCCTCCTCCTCAATGGCGCGTATGACTACAATGGCCGCGGCATCGACAACTTTCAGCCCGCGCTCGATCCTTACTCCACCTTGGCCGCGCCCTTCTATGACAGCAACACTATTCGCGACTATCGCTACTATCGTTACCGCTATGGCATGTCTGGGGCCGCGGATTTCAAGCTAAACGACAACACCAGCTTCTACGCCAACGGCATCTACTCCGACCTGAAGGACTGGGGCGACAAGTGGTATTACAAACCCGTCTCGCAGGTGCTCTCAGCTACTGGCGTCTACAGCAGCAAAGCTGCAAAGGCGCCTGCCTTTTACACCTCCAGCAAGCGCCCCAATGCTTCGGTGGGTACCCTCATTCTGGGCGGACGCCACTTGGGCAGCAAATCCTGGTTTACTGCCGTCGCATCCGCCTCCTACTCCTATGAAGTTGATTCGGCGGGTAACCCCAAGGCCGACTTCTCCTGGAATGGCCCTTCTCTGGGCAACACCTGCGACTACAGCCTGACCGGTGCGGCGGATAAGTATCATCCCCACTTCGGCAACTGTGACAACTCGGGCACTTCGCCGCTTCTGGCGGCTTCCAACTGGATTTTCCAGGATCTTACAACCTCCACCGGCAAGGACTCGCAGCTCAATTTGACCGCGGCTTCTTCCTATGCCCGCAACTATAACGCCGGTTCGCACTTTGGAACCTTCGAGATGGGTTTCAAATTTAGCAATGGCCACAAAGCGCAGGATGCCACCGAGACAGTCTATGACGGTTGGGCGCTCACCGGCGCAGGCACGGCTCCCTATACGATGGCCGCATTGCAGAGCGGCTTCCACAACACCGACTACTTTGGCGGAAACTACTTCGGCGGCAACTTCGGCCCTGTCTCGGACTTCAACAAAGTCGTCAATTTCACGCTGAACACCCCCGCTTTCGCTGGATCGGTGGATCAGGTCAAGACGGCGGGCGATACCGCTCCCAATCTCTTCGACTTCGTCGAGCAGGTTACCGCCGGATACGTGATGAACACCATCGACTTCGGCAAGCTCCACGTGCAGACCGGGCTGCGCCTCGAAAACACGCAGATGGACACGCTCGGCCATACGCTCTGCTACTACACCAATCTGGCTGGCGCAAAGACGTGCGGTTTGGCAGCCTATTCCGGCAGCGGCGAGCAGTGGGTGGTCAACGCGGTCAAGAACAATCCCTCTTATCTGGACGCTTTGCCCGACGTACAGTTACGCTACGCTGTCACTCGCGACTCTGCTTTGCGCGCTGTCTTCGCTCGCGGCGTAGCCCGTCCCACCCCCTACTCGTTGGTTCCCTATGTAACGGAAGACTCCACCGCCAGCCCTGTTTCTGTATCCGTGGGCAATCCTGGTCTGCGCCCCGAGCACGCCAACAACTACGACCTGCTTTATGAGACCTCACTGCATCCGCTGGGCTTGATTCAGGCGGGCTTCTTCCTCAAGCAGTTGACGGCGCCCCAGGTTCCCACTTCCATCGCGGGCACCATCAACGTCGCCAGCCTTCCGGCGGGTTCGGTTCCGGCCGAGGAGTTGCAGGCCATCGCGAACTATCCTGGGGATTCGATCAACATCACAGTCAATGGCCAGAACGCTTACCTCTACGGTTTCGAGGCCAGCTACCAGCAGCATCTGAGCTTTCTGCCCGGCGTGCTCCGCGGCTTTGGCATCAATGCCAACTACGGTTACACCACCTCGCAGGAAAAGGGATTTCCGCTGCGCCTCGATCAGCCGCGCTTGATCGACCAGGCGACCAATACCTGGAGAGTCAGCCCCTCCTTTGACAACAATCGCCTCTCCGCCCGCGTGGGCTTCGCTTACGACGGCCCGAGCGAATTCCAGTACAGCTACATTTCGCCGGCTTTGGTTTCAGGCGCAGACGTCAGCAATCTCGGTCCCACCGGCCCTTCGGGAGACATCTGGACGCTGGCGCACTATCAGGTGGACGCCCAGGCCAGCTATCGCATCTGGCGCGGCCTGAGCGCAAAGGTCGTCGGCCTCAACCTTAACAATGAGGTATTCGGCTACTACCAGGGCAGCGACCAGTTCGTAAACCAGCGCGAATACTACAAGCCCACCTATACTGGCGGCTTGCGCTATAACTTCGGCGCTGGCAGGGAATAGAAGTAGCCTCTTCTGCAACGATAGCGGGCCATTAGGCACTCCCTGAGCGACCGCGCGCTTTGCGGTCCTGGCTTATAGACGGGTAACCTGCGGCATTGTTGAATGCCGAAGTCTTCCGCCGGCTCTGCAATCCTTAACGCATTGGTCATGAACGGAGAGACTCGATGAAGCACTGCAATCCTGGCGGTATTGCGACCGTCATGCTATGCATTCTGTTGTGCGGGGGCCGCGGCCTCTTTGCTCAAACGCCCACTGCAAGCTCGCCGAAGGACGCGACGGTTCAGCAGCAAGAGTTGAAGTTCGTCGTCATCATCAGCCGTCACGGAGTTCGTTCGCCCACGGGCAAGCTCGACCAGCTGAATCAATACTCCCGTCAGCCGTGGCCTGCATGGAGCGTCCCACCGGGCTACCTGACCGAACATGGCGCGCATCTCATAACTCTCGTCGGTGCATATGATCGCGAGTTGCTGGCTTCACAAGGCTTGCTTGCGCCGAGCGGCTGCGGCGATACAACTCAAATCAGAATCATTGCCGACTCGGATCAGCGGACACGAGAGACCGGCAAGGCGCTGGCCGCGGGCCTTGCGCCGGGCTGTGCCGTCGAAGTTGCCGCCCGTCCGGAGGGCACAGCCGATCCGCTCTTTCATTCATCTGGGGCTGGAGTAAGTCGTCCTGACAAGCAGTTAGCGACCGCGGCCGTCTCCGGCCGCATCGGCGCCAATCCGCAGGGATTGACTGAAGCGTATCGCCCACAACTTGAAGCGCTCGAAGAGGTACTGCGCGGATGCAACCCTGCTTCTGCCTGCACTGGCTCGCCGAAGCCGCTGTCACTCTTCGATATCCCCTCCTCAATAGCACCTGGTAGAGGGGACCATCCAGTCGAGCTGCGGACGCCCCTTGGAATCGCCTCCACCATGACGGAGAACCTGCTGCTTGAGTACGCCGAGGGTTTGGATGCAGCCAAAGTGGGCTGGGGCCGCGTGGATATGAACAAGCTGCGGGAACTTCTGCAACTTCATGAGGCCAGCGAGGATATCGAGCGGCGCACGCCTTATCTGGCGCGTTCGCAGTCTTCATATCTGCTTTCTCATGTTCTTGAGTCAATGGAGCAGGTGGTGGAAGCAAGGCCCGTTCCAGGCGCGCTCACAAAGCCCGGCGACCGCCTGTTGATTCTGGTTGGGCACGATACGAACCTCTCCAACATCGGCGGGGCGTTGGGCATGGACTGGCTCATCGACGGCCGGCGCAACGACACGCCGCCGGGTGGGGCGCTGGTCTTTGAGTTATCGCAGGCGCATGAGGCGGGAAAGTATTCGGTAAGTGTGTTTTATACGGCGCAGACGCTCAATCAAATGCGCAACGCTACTCCATTGAACCTCAGCAATCCTCCAGAGCGTGTGCCAGTGTCGGTTCCCGGCTGTAGTCAGGCTGACTACTCGTGCCCTTGGAAGACGTTTAAACTGGCAATGCAGGCAGTGACCGAATCAGTATCCGTAAAGTGAACTGGGCGCAACGCCTTCGGTTTGTTGTTCCGATTTGATAACCCAGAGTTTGCATCGAAGCTCTGGATAGGCACAGATCGTGGCACGTGTGCCTCACTCATCAGAGTTCGCGGAAGGATGACAATGAGGGGTAACGAATCACAATAGGGCATTGATTTCGGCTAGCAACTCGCAATCGCCGTAGCAGTCCTGGTACCGCAGGTTCCTGACCGGCCGGAAATTTCATCGGCATGAACCAAGGTTGGGTGTCGGGAATTTCGAGGAGAATGTTGTCGGTTAACAGAATAATTGACAACGTAATATCAACGACTTGCGCGGAACGGCTGCCAGCCAGAGGTATTGATTGGAACGGTGAGGAATCAGTATTGCGGGCCAATGAGGGGTTGAAATTCATAGATAAGCGCCATTCGTCAGTCGTGGTGGCGGCGTACCGCAAGACTCATCCGGCGCTACAAAATACAGAGCGCGGCCCTCGCGCTGGATCGCAAGAGACTCCAGCCAGGCGAACTTGCAACTCGAACCTGCCTGACGGCACTGGCGCGTCTGCGATTGACGCAGCACCGGTATGCCGAGGCCGAATCCCTGTTGCGCGAAGCGATGAGCGGCAAAGGAAATCAGAACACGCAAATCTGGGATACCTTCGACCGTGAAAGTCTGCTCGGCGCCAGTTTGCTTGGACAAGGAAAATTCGCCGAGGCCGAGCCGCTGCTGCTGGCCGGCTACGAGGGACTGAAAAAGTTCAGCCCTGCCATTTCCGTCGATGCCAACCTTCCGCAAGCCGGCGAATGGCTGGTGCAGCTCTACGCCGCTTGGGAATAGCCGGACAAAGCAGACGACTGGCGCCGGCAACTGGAACGCGCACCCCAATAGCCCCTCCACGTCGCAGTCTGGGTTTCTCATTCCTTTCTCTTGCGCACTATGGGCGGCCTTCAACTTCTCGAGGCCGCGCGGAAATATCTTCAATAAACCTGAACCGGTTTGCCGCGCATTTCCGCTTATGCATTGTGGAGCGGTGCAACTGTTCGCGCGTTCAGTATCCATTTCCGTTCGCTACGAAAGAAAGATGGAGGACTTTTTCATGCGATTTCTACTCTCCGCGCGCTGGCTTTTGCTGGCGATGGTAGGGTGGGATGCGTGCTGGAAATGATGCTTGCACTCCCTTGCAAACACTTCTACTACCCGGGTGATCTTCCCAACTCTCGGATTCGACTCCGGATGAACCATCACCCCATATCACCCTGCGGTTCATCAGGGTGAAGAAAGCTGTGGTGAGTACGCAATGCAGGCTCAAGATTTCCGCACCCCGTTTGCGGCGCTCGTTGTTCTCCTCCTCGCGCCGCTTCTTCCGGCCCAGACCACGGTGCCTCAGTCCTACACCCTCACTGACTCGACAGCGATGGCCCTTGAATCCATGTCGACTGGCTCTGCGGTTGAAGCCAAAGTCTCCCGTTTCGGTCCCAGGGAGTTCGTCGATGTGACCGCGGCGGCGAAGGCGGGCAAGGCCATTCACGCGCAACACTGGTTCGACCTGGTGGCTCACAAGGCCTATTCGCTCGATCTGGTCAAGAATTCCTGCTCCTGGATGACCTACACCGGACCCGATATGCCCCCCATGTACGACCCCGTCGCCACTCCCCAGCCGTCGGCCGAGGATCTGGCCACATTCAACAAGAACGTCGTGCGCCGGGAGAACGTCAACGGCATTGCCGCCAGGCTCTCGGAAAGTACCAGCGATCAGGGCAAGATGAGCATTTGGGCTGCGGAAAATGGCAACTACCCCGTCAAGGCGGTGATGACCTTTCCCGGCGCACCGCCAATGTTGATGCAGGAAGTGAAAGAACTGCATTTCGTGAAGCCGGATATCGCGCTGCTCGCGCCGCCCGCCAACTGCACGGCCCACGCGCAGGGCGAGTGGACCGCCACCGGGATGAGCGATCACTTTGAAATAAACGTCGAGGCGCAGGGATCGGGATCGGCCGACCTGAAAACCGGCAAGACCACCGGCGGCGCCAACGTTAAATCCGGCAGCCAGCCGCACTAACTCTTCACGTCGTTGTATTTGGCGGCGGGAATCCCGCAGATTCCCGTCAATCTCAAAACAGCAAACGAGGTCTACCAAGGAGCCATCATGAAATTCATCTTCCGCACTTTGCTCGTGGCGCTCTCCGCGCTCACGTTGATTTCACCCACACCTGCTTCAGGGCAACAAGTAGATCGCGCCGGCTACAAGGACTACCCCGGTATCCCTCGCGTGCCTGGATTCATCCTCCGTGAATATGGCGATTGCACAGAAACCGCTTTCGATGCCTATAAGTTCTGGGTTAAAGAAAACGGCAAAAACGTACAGCAATCGGAAGAAGGCCACATGTACTATTTCCGATACCGCCTCAAGGAAGGCGTGACGCAGCCCAGCGCCCTACAGATCCATCGCAACTATCAGAATGCCGCGCGTTCCGCCGGTGGGAAGGTCTTGATCGATGAGAATGGCTATTCCACCATTCTCCTCAACAAGGGTGGCAAAGAACTGTGGATGGAAATTCACACCACTGTCGGTTATGTATACGACCTGACTATCATCGAAAAGGAGGCCATGAAGCAGGAAGTCACTTTGGATGCGGCCGGCATGGCATCGAGCATTGCCGACACTGGCAGCGTGGCTATCTACGGCATCAACTTCGACACCGCGAAGTCCGATATCAAGCCGGAGTCCGAGCCGGCCATCGACGAGATCGCCAAGCTGCTCACCGGCAATCCCACGCTCAAGGTCTATATCGTCGGCCACACCGACATGGTGGGCGACGCAGCCAGCAACGTGAGGCTCTCGCAGGCGCGCGCGCAATCGGTCATCACCGCCCTAGTCTCGAAGCACGGCATCGCCGCCGCCCGCCTGATCGCATTCGGCAATGGCCCTTACGCTCCTGTCGCGTCCAACAAGACCGACGATGGACGAGCCAAGAACCGCCGCGTCGAGCTGGTCGAGATAGCCACCAAGTAGTAGTTGGGACCGTCATAACGCAGCGCGATTGAAAGAGGCAGGGCTTTTGTGGGTGTCCTGCCTCCTCCTCGGAAGCGCGTGGGGCGGCGGAAACGAGCAATTCATCCTGATGTTGAATGAATTTTGATTGAGAGGAAATCATGCGTATTGTTCGAAGCACATTTCTGTTGACACTGACTCTTCTTTTCACTCTGATGCTGGCGTCAGCCGAAGACAAATGGGGAGTGAAGGTTTATGACGGGGCGAAATACGATGCTGAGACTTCCGCATTCGTCGCGCAGATGGGTGGACAGGTGGCCTGCTACCGTTCCGCCGACGGCTTAGCCAAGCTAATCGCTTTCTATAGCAAACTGCCGGGTGTCGCCGTCATCCACACTGGCGATAAGGGAGCAATGTTCAAATTGAATGGAGTCAGCATTACCCTGCAAAGCCCGTGGATGAACATGAAGACCGGCGTCCGTAACTACGACACGCTGATCTCCATTGTGAAGAACTGACAGACGTCGCCGTTAGCGCCTTCATCAGGGGTTCGCTTCCAGCCCGGCCGGTGGACACTTTCTTGGTAACCCTTCGGATAGTCCCGGACGAAACTAAGAACTGATTACCCTATTTCAGCCACTGGCAGCGACAAAGATTGGCTACCACTCCCGAAAAGGAGCGTCTGAAGGCTTCACTTCTGCATCCATCCGAGTTCTGTTGAAATACTCACGAACTGCTTGTGGAGAAAGCGACATACTTGGTGTCGGTCCCATCACGACGCGCTCAACACATTGGAACCGTCATCGTCCGCTGAGTATCGACTCTGCCGAAGCATGTTCGACCCGGAACTCGTCGGAGCCTAATCATTTCGCTGGGATTCCAAGCTTCACATGAGGCGCCAGCGTAGTTCTTACGGACCTGAAGTCGAGGTCATGCGGGTGCGCCGGCGGA
>Ga0302197_10002863_pt1 | contig 15862 bp, 13 predicted proteins | sample II_Bog_N2_1_FD_193526 | JGI IMG/M metagenome (GOLD analysis project Ga0302197, IMG submission 193526) | Peat permafrost microbial communities from Stordalen Mire near Abisko, Sweden - II_Bog_N2_1 | ecosystem: Environmental > Terrestrial > Soil > Wetlands > Peat | place: Sweden: Abisko...
CGGAAGATAGATCCTGATCACGAGATCAGCAAGCGCAGAGTGCAGATAGAACTACAGCGAATGAAGTTGGATGCGTCCATCGTGGTCATCGATCAGATGTTCAAACAACTCAAGCTACGATTTTACGACTCGATCGACGCCGAGTCAGTGGTGCGACACAAAGAGCTACCAGAAGTAGATTTGTTGAACATTCACCAAAGTGACATATCTGTCGTCGCTCCTGAAGTTGCGAGTCGCTCTAGATCATCGAGCGTGTTGTTCAACAATCCAACCACTGCCAACTTTGTGAATCTGGATATGGTGTTCAGATACCCAGACACCATATCTTTTGCATTCAACGACACGTTTGTTGAATACAAACAAACAGAAGGTGTCGATTTGACACTACGAGAAGGTCGAAACATCATTGAGATAGTCGTGTTCAAGCCTGTTGTGTGTCGATACTCGATTGAGATCACGAGACAAACAGCAACACCAGTTGCTTTAGTAGCAGTCAGTATACCAAAACTGGCAGCAACTCAACCAGTTCCTCTCCCATTTGCATCCACTACAGATGTGTTAGTCGCGATGGACTTCATCCATTTTATGACGTATTCATGACGATGAAAAAAAAAGCGTAAGCAATAAAACAAATGTGTTATTTGAGACGAATGTCGCAACTGCATGAGTAACTCTCTGGTCTCGTCTCGTCTTATCTCTCTGTCTACACGCATATACAAAGGATCGCATGACGAACACATGCGTTTGAGTTCTTGATGTGTGTATATGCACAGGTCTTCGTGGTGCTACAGCAGATGTCGTGATCTTAGAAGAAGCAGCGTTCATGGACAAGGCAGTGTTCCAGGTCGTGTGTGTGCCATTGCTGAGTGTGAAGCACACTGCCATGCTTGCTATCTCCACACCTGATTCTGAGTTCGGATTTTACAGCGAGTTGTTTGAGTTGAAGAAAGACACAGGTGAGAGCTTCTTTCGTTTGATTTCGATTGGGTTGGCGTGTGATGAATGTTTAGAAAATGGTTTGGTATGTCAACACAAGATGGATAAATTACCACACTGGAAGACGTTTGAACGTCAAGCATTGATCGATGCGATCTTGGCAACGAGTGCTGACTTGGCGAACACAGAGACGAGAGGTGTGGTCAAATCATCTAAGCGTGATTTATTTGAAAAAAGCTGGATCAAACATTTCAGCGAACGTCCGCCGCATACATTCTTATACAATCCATCCGTGCTGTGGGTCGGCATCGATCCAAGCGGTGGTGGTAATCAAAGTGATTTCGCTATCGCTACTATGGCATACTCTCAAGCTGCTCGCGTGGTAAGACTCACATTTACATTTTTTTCACATCAACGCATATACTGTGATCATATTGAGCACAAAGAACTCCAACCGCCGCATAACGAGTAAGTCGCTTTGGACTTTGAATGTACTACCATTCGGCTTTAAGCCATGTAACAAGAACAACAACCCACGTGTGAGTATTCGATAGTAGCTGTCGAGTGTGGTGGCTGGCTCTCTGTTCGACAACACATACTTTCGACTAGACGGACTGAACACGAGCCAACACAACACGCTGTATATCATGACGTGATACGTACCAGTACTTAGTGCTTCTCTGCTGAATCGCAAAAACTCAGGAGCGATGTCGTATGATATCCTTGTATGGAATATGTCCAACACGCGCATCGCCAGTGCTTTTGATTCTTTGGCTGAACCACCCAACAGTTGACGCAATGAGAAGCATTCTTGTTTTAGTGGTGTACCACCACTACTGTTACTGTTGAGTGTGGATGGTACTAGTTGACTCGAGCTTGAGCTTGAGCTTGAGCTTGAGCTTGAACACAAACTTGACGTCATCATCGCTGCTGTTTCTTTGATTTTATACTTTTTATCGAGATGTAGTAAGTAGTAGATCTGGTACTTTTTTTGATAAAGGAAAAACGACAGAGAGGTTGTGCATGCATGTTGTCAGATGTATGAGAGTGGTTTTTGTTTCGGGTGTACCACTTTTCACATTTGAATTGTGTGTGTGTGTATATCGTGTATGTAACACACACACGTAGATCGTCGGTTTGGATGCTACAAACAACTGCAAGCCGAATGTGGTGAACAAGATGATAGAAGGACACTTGCGTAAACTAAGACAGAGCAAAGTGTATGGCAAAGCAAGAATGTTTATATTTATTGAAGCAAACTATGGCGGTGTATACAACATAGAAAACATCCGAACAGTGTGTGAGCAAGATGAGTTCAAACCACTAGAAGTCGTTTCATACGACAGAAGTGGTAAAGACAAGACGGGTATATGGATGTCGGACACTGTCAAAGAATGCATGGCGCGTGAATTTCAGCGCATCTTAGCAGATGGGTTGTTGCATTTCGCCAAAGAGTTTGTATCCACTCAAAAACCTACAGAAGTGCAGCGCACCTTTAGAGAACAGCTGGCACACTACAGAGAAGAGTTGGTTAAACCACACGACGAAGCAATCGGTATCACCAAGAAGAAGATAACAGGTAAATCTGCATCACTGAGAGACGACTTGTGTATATCTGCACAAATAGCGTTGTATTTCTCTGGCAAGAAGAGAATGGAGGCGAAGTTCAGAGCAGACTGTGACGCATATGGATGGCGTATGTAGTCACTCTCTCACACACATACATACAAAAAAAATAAATTTATCTTTTTGTTTTCATTGTTTGGTGATATTGCAATTGACACCGAGTGTAAATGTGCCGATGCACGACTTAGACCCATTTAGTCCAATCAACTGCATGGTGCTTGTGTTGGATATCGTATCAACATCTGCGTCTACTTCTTCTATGCATTCTGTGTCACGGTGTTCTTCGACTTGTTTGATATCGACACGCTTTCGTTTGATTGTATGTTTGTGTTTATTGTTTCTGTTGCTGCTGCCTGTTAAGTCGCGCATGCGCAGTTCGATGTTTGCTAACAGTATTTTATCCGCGTCTGTCATCACATACATTTTTATCACATGGGCTTCTTGTATCAACTCAGATGCTTTGTGTCTGCACGCTGTCGCTGCTTGTATTGCTTGGTTTATCGAGTCGCTGCATTCTGGCACATATATGAATGTTCTACGGTATCGCTTTTTGTTGAATCCCCAATGAGCAAGGATTCTGTTCTTGCTTTGTTCGTGGAATATACCCAATGCGATAGACTCACCCCACTTTGTACCTGTTTTTGTCACGTCTTGTACGTGGTACATCCGCTTTCAGTGTTCGTGTGTGTGTGTATATGTATATACACGTGTTCAGATTTCATCAGATTTACAAGAAAAAAATGTCTCAATCAAACACGATCCTTTACGTACCACATTCGTACTCCGAACGCCGTAATGCTGTCATACAAACCTTAACTTCTCTGAACAGCATCGAAGCACATCACCAGGAAGCCATAGATGCGTTCAATCGTACGATAGCTACTCTTGCTGCAAGAGGATTAGAGACCACATATATGACGCCTTATGGTTCGAGTACAACATCCGATGAAAAGCAACAAGAAGAATACAAGAGTAATGCAAATATTGAAAGCGACAGTGATAGCGACGACGACGTGCCAGGCTTAGAACCTTATGTCGAACATTTAGATTGATAAACTTATTAAAGCATTTTGTCTTTTATTTACTCTAACTAAAAAGATGTTACCAGTTGGATTGACTAACAAAGATACACTATGCTACTTGAATGCATCGATTCAGTGTTTGGCATACACTACTCCATTTGTTCGTGGATTAAACACAGTGATATCAACAGAAGACGTGGCATCGAAGACAGATCTAGAACTAACACTTGCAGTAAACACTGTGTGTCATCAAATTGAAACGTCGTCTACAACTTCTCCTGTGGTGCTAGATGCAGAACCACTGTGTTTGACCGTATCCACAAGGTTTGCAAGCAGACAGCAACACGATGCAGCTGAGTTGCTGCAATACTTGTTTACATCCATATCAGAAGAACTAAAAAAGAACAAGATGAAGGATGTGATTCGCGACGTGTTTGGGTTTCAACTTGGATCAAAACTCACATGCGGCGAATGCGACAGAAACACACTGAAATCAGAAGACCAGACAATCCTGAGCATCGAAGCAACGCCTATCAGCGACGACGATACAAGTGTGGATGTACAAGACAGCCTCAGTCGGTTCACCAGAAACGAGTTGCTGGACTCCAACACAGTATGTACAAAGTGTGGGAAAACAGGCATCACATACAAACAAATACAGATTCAAAGTTGGAGCCTGGTGCTTGTCATACATATGAAGATATTCGACAACAACAGGAACAAGATCACCACAGGTGTAACATTCCCACTGCGCCTGAGTAATGTACTTGCTAGATATGGTCCAAATAACCTAGACAAGGATGAGCTATACGAACTGTATGCTATTATACACCACACAGGAGCACCTGGTAGCAGCATTGATAGTGGACATTACACAGCCACAGTGTGCATCAAGAACGTGTGGTATACACTCAATGATCAAATAGTGACTCGTACGACATACAAAGAAGTGGAAAAGATACAACCGTATATGCTGTTTTACAAACGCGTAGTGGTGTTACCAACACTTGGCATCAGCAATATTCGCGCAAAACCAAAAGCTATGCTCATGCAAGACATACTAGTTGCAACACAATTCATAAACTTTTTTTTATCTTAAATAAAAAACTAATCAGATGATGAAGAAGAAGAAGAAGAAGAAGAAGAAGAAGAAGAAGAGCTTATACCAACTTCATGCTCGTATGCAGCTTGGTAATCCATTCTCGATTTCACTTCTTTTCTGAACTGTTTTTCTTGTTTAAGCTTAATCTTAAACTTGACAATTTCGTGTTGTAATGCTCGAGGCAACAAATCGATTCGGATGTAGCGGTCATCCTCTGCATACTCATCTTCTACCTCTTTCGGTTGTTGTTCTTCTTCTTCTCCTTTCTCTCTTCGTCTTTTAGCATCTAGTTGTTCTTTTGTAATACTCACTTTCGTGTATGACTCACATGTTTCACATACGATCAGTCTTGCATTCGTTGAGAGTGTTATCCCACTTTTAAAGCATGCAAGATCTTCTTCGTGTAAGCAGAATTCACAACACAGTGTTTCGCATAACGCACATGTGAATGCAAACGATCCATTTGTTTTCTTTCTTTCTTTGATTTCACACGAGCGACAACAATGCGTCATGTTTCCTTTGTTTGTACATTCACTGAAGCAATCCTCACAGTATGCTAGTTTGCACTCACAGCACCACAATTCACAGTCTTCGCATAACACCTTCTTGCATTTGGTACACCCTGATTCAGACAGTGGAGCATCTGTCTTACACATACCAGAACAGTTCTTTGTCTTGCAACACTTGAGGCATTCACCAGTACTCAGCCAATCATGTTCGCATTTGTCATCTTCTTCTTCTTCTTCTTCTTTTTGAGGATGTATTACTGCTATAACCTGTTCGGTGTATGATGAAGACGAAGACTCACTCATGCTTCTTTTGATAACGGGTTGACCCAGACAAAAAAAGTTTTTTGAGTTTACAGGCGTGCAAAAAGTCTGAAATGTGTACTTTATTCTGAGATGTACCAGGTGGTTTATTGTGGTCTAATATGCATGAATGATGGATGCAAGAGCATCGATTGGCATAAACACAACAACTGCTCTTCTTCGTTCGTACAACACACGCTTCGTGTATTTTCTGAGATTGTGTTTGTATCTAAGCATCAGATGATATGTACTGTATGTCATATTAATATAGTGATGCATATCCACCACAATCCTGACATAAGAAGAACCTGCGTGGCTATCGCGAACAAAAGCATCAAGCACGGGAGATTGCATGTAAAGTTTGTATGCATTAATGCTGGGATTGAGTACGATATCGACACGTGCGCGATTTCGTATCAACCAATACCTGTTCCAAACTCGGAGACTTCCATTCCATGTACTAAACCGTTCTTTTCGGTCTTGATCTAGAATGGGCAGATGTTCATATTTGTACGACCCGAGACTGTGCTTAGGTTGTACAGACAACGCATCGTGATCTGGTACTTTTGATGGTGGTGATGGCAATGGTATTACATCAGTCGATACTACAGGTGTTTCGAATGCATACATACACGATACACTACAGAATAACAAGTGTGCATACGATTCATAATACCAGATACGGCTTCTGATCAGTATGTCTTTGGTGCACTGACTACATTGACACGAGTGTTCTGTTATCTTAGTCTTAGACTTATTGAACTCTTGTGGTATACTCACACCAGTCGATGCAGCACCATTGATGGCGTCTGGTTCTTGTTGCTTGTGTTCACACTCAATGCCATTGTCGTTGTCATAGTAGGAACTAGTCGACGAGGAAGATGAAGATGACGAAGAAGAGGAGGAAGAAGACGGTTGTGAAACCCATGACATCCGAGGGGGGTGGTGTTAGGTTGTTTGTAAGAATTGGTATATAAACGAGTGACAAAATTTTCATTTATACTTGCAAAATATGAGATATGGTTGGTGGTACATCCACGCGCCTAGGTTGTGATCGATGATGATGATGATGATGATGATGACGAAGACAACGAAGACATGTGTGGTACTCTATGCGTTATTTGTAATGCCATGTGTATACACTCCTTCTTTGCTATACATTCTGAATAGTCACAGTATATTGATTTCTTCTTTGCCGTTTCTATCTGTTTTTGTTCTGGTGTTAGAGTGCAATCGTGTATCATAAAGCATTGATCGCATGTGTTGTTATTGTGTGGCATGCACTCTAAACAGTAATCGGTGTGACAAAAGTCGCATGTTTTACGACAGCGTCTACACACGTCTTGATCACACCCGTCTCTGTATACATGTCCGCATTTCACTAACTGAAGACGTTGAAACGATTCATGACAGTTGGTGCATCTTGATACACGCTTTAAAGGGTATAGCTTGACACATGGTTTGCACATCCCGCCATTCTTCTCGTTGCATTTACGGCATAAAGCAGTTGGATTTGCACCACAAGTAGAACACCAAACACCACATTCTCCGTTGGCACACACGCGCATATTACACTCATAACATCGGACCACAGTCTCGACATTGTATGTACACTGACCACACCCTATGGCTTTTTTACATATGTTACATGCATGGGTGATATCATCTTTCACTTTGCTGCATGTGTTGCATCGATGAGGTATAATACCAAGGTTAGGACATTCGTAACAACAGTTCTCACAGTAATACCTATTGCACGATTTGCAATAAATACGACATGCTGTGCACAAGATAGCAAGACAGTAAGAGGAATCACATACGTAGTCTCTGCTGTCTGTGACGATGTTATCTGCTGTTGCACATTGTTTGTAGCAATTCTTGCGATAGTTGCACACAATGCAATAACCTAACTTGTTGTAGTCGTGTTGGATACACTCTTGTTCTAAGTCCATGTTGTGCAAAAAAAACGATGAATAAAAGCGTGCTCGAAACACTAATAAATGGATATTTTCCAGGATGTACCACTTGGCACATTGGTCACAAATGGTCTTTGTTTATGTTACATTGTGAAATATGTGTTTGATCCAGCAACGCATCTAGATCTATGAATTGTCAGCAAGCCAATCTTCATGTTTGTGGTCAATAACAACACGTTCTCCTTCTTTTTGCTGTGCTTCTTCTTCTTCTGGATTACAGTAGTAGTACAATACCAGAGTATCAGGTGTATTCGTGTGAAAATATATGACCTTTGTCTTTGGATTGAGTGTCTTCATAAACTTCACACCTTGTTCGTACAACGCTTCTGTTCCGTCTCCTTGTGTTTGTTTGATTACATGTTTTGTACAAACACACTCGATACCTGGTAAGTCTTCTTGATACTTGCGTAGCTGATCATAATAATAAGTAGGTGTACTAGTGGTACTACTACTACTGCTGCTTGATGATGATGTTGAGGTAGAATCCATACCCATACACTTTTTTGGGGGTGTTATCGTGAAACTTGGTGAAACATCGACGCAAAATCTCAGAAACACAGCCTTCAAATCCAGATGTAGTAGGTAGTATATCCTGAAAAAAGTGGTACTTTTCAAGATTTTGTGTCGACAAAACTCACAAGTGGCTGTATGTATGGACACCAAGCAACAGCTCGTCGGTTTACTTCATTCACTGGATTACAGACATACTGGTGGTACTTCCAACACAAATAACACTGATTCAGATGCGTTAGAATGCGAGAGGTATAATGTATACAAACAGAAAGCAGACAAGATGGGTATTGTACGAGCATCTGTCTCTGTGTTGCATCGTGCATCGGATGCGACAAAGGCGAAGCTGAAGAAGATGAGTGTAACCGAATTGATGAACTATGACGAACCTGGTGTGGATGGAAGAGTGTACAACATATGCGAATTGATGGTACGACACAAAGACTTGTTTACCATGGCAGATGTATGGCCTGCACTTTCTACATCCTCCTCTTCGCCTCACGCTGAAGTCGTGCGTGAGCTGCCATTCAAAACAGGGATCAAGAAGAAAGAAGAAGCAGAAAGGTGTTGGGCTCGTGCTAAAACACTGTATGGAGACACACACCATGTGTTGTCGTTTCACTATAACATAAGTGCTAATTACATGGCTATGGCATATGGATACTCTACGATTGCGTGGATGTTCCAGTGCATCCAAGACACACCGGCTGCGAGAAGAAACTACTACGAACACATTGATCCAGCACGCAAGTGTAGACCGTACTTTGACCTGGAACTGAATAAGTCGATACAACCAGAATGGTCGAGTGACAAAGAAGAAGCCATGTTTGATGCATTCACCCACTTACTGTTTAAGTGGTTCAAGATGACTCATGCGATTGAGTTAACGCATGAGATGATAACCGTTGCAGACTCTTCGGATGCCACGAAATGGAGTAGACACGTTCACATCGACAATGCTGGTGTTTACTACACTACATCACACACAGAACACAACACAGATGTAGAAAATATGATACATTGGTTGAAGACGACGATGAAAGACGACCCCAATACCCGCTTACTCATTGTTAAAAAAGAGAAGAAAGTCAAATCAGTGATACAGATAGAAGACTCATTTGTCGTGGATACAAGTGTGTATGGCAAAGGCAGATGTTTTAGGCTGATGTGGAACAGCAAGCTGAGTGAATCAGGCAAAGGTCGCATCCGTCCACTTCGAATGTGGCAACATCATGGCGACTTGATCCATGGGTCGAAGATGAATGATATCAGATTGGACTGGTTGCAAGATACTCTGATCCAATACTTCCCTGTATTACCAGACAACAAACAATGGACACCACTCCGTGTTGTATGTTCTTCTTCTTCTTCTTCTATCAACAACCCCAAGACGTTCAGCAAAGAAGAGATATCAAGTGTGTTGAATATGGATTCGAATAATGAGAACAAGAAGAGATGGACACCTTACTCTGAGTCCAATGCGAACATCGTCCGAGTCAAGCAAGAATTCAACCCGTGTCACGAATTAGATGTAGATGATATGGACTGTGAAACACTTGATGAACAAGAAATCGACAAGTATGTTCGCATACTCAATCCACTCAATATACCATCTATACAAATGGTTGTTGGGACTGCTGTGAATGTGACATTGACTGAATACAGTAGCACCATGGCACTACCTCTCACACTGTTTAAGTCGAATACCAAAACACTTGCACTGGTTCATGTGTATAAGAACAAAGAGAGACAGCGCACCATCGACATATGGGGATTTGTCAGTCTTGGGTTTTTATCTTACAGAAGAGAAAATAGTTTGGTGCGAGATGGATGTGTGTTCATCGACAAACGAATGACATTTGCTTACATCAAAGACGCAGTGTATGTGCCTGATACGAGTGCTGATCCATCCTATCGATTCTTTCACTTGACTAACTCGTTGTGTAACAATGAGATGAACATGGATTCATACAGCAGGTGTTTATCTAGTCGTGTGATGTTATACAAGCGTGTGCTCGCTTACTCGGAGTCAGTCGCTGTTGAGTGTGATTACAAAAAGGTGAGAGACAAACAAGGCACGACAGTGAAGGCAACATGGGTAGACAAGCTAGAAACAGAACGAGATGTGAAGTATAACAACTTCAGCTTTTACGGTGTGATGATCGCGGTTGCATCTGCTGCGCTACCACGTGGTGAACCTCGTTCTGATCTGGTGGATATGTGGAAATCACTAGAGATAAAACTAGCCAAAGCGAGACTCGATAACTATGATGCTGACACACTGTATGCACACATAACACCTATTGTGGATGTGAAACAAATCAAGTTGTCTGAGATGACAGACACGGTGTTAAAACAACGCCTCATGGAATGGAATCCAATAGCAACGACGTTCTACTCGTGTCCGTTCGAAAAAGCATTGACTTTTGTGCGCAAACGAGACACGTGTTTGATGATACAAGGTCGTGTGTTTTTGACTATACTTGATCTGAAAGCAGTAGCATTGAGTCATTTTATTAACATAATGATGAAAGAGATGGACTTGTTATTGGATCAAACAAGGATGTTCGACTACAAGTTACCGCACAACATAAGGCGTATAACAAACAAGGTTGGTAATGCGGTGCGCATTCTCAAAGATGGGCTCGTTCACACTCACACTCAGTTACACAATCCAACACGTGTACCCATTGAAGTCATACGCAAGTATGCACCTGCGTGCATCAAGGTGTTGGAAGCAAGAGCTACACAGATCATGCATCCGTATCTAGCAGACAGACAGAGATGGATGTATGGGCAATATCTACGACTGATGGGATGGGATATTGAAGCGATCAAGAAACACTGGCGTCCCAAGTTAGCAGTATTGTATGAACCCAAGTCAGAGAGAGATGACGAACACAAAGATTTGAAGAAGCCTAGCAAACCAACACTAGAAGCAGCTATGAGAGAAGTCAATGGCACCATGTTATACCTTCAAACCAAGCGCCAGAATACTATCTACAAGTGCAGAAAAATGATAGAACTGGAGTGTTGTCCTAGAGCCAAATCATTCAAGGATGGCATGGCAGCAGAACGACAATGCTGCAATGAGATGACACGCAAGCTTGAAGGCAGTGGTAGTCAAGTAAGAGCAATAGAGTCACCTTTTGCATACACGATGACGCTCATTGAAGCGCTGAATCCAACGATGAAGACTAACACAGTGCAAGACTCTGCTAAACGCATGAAAATTAAAGAAGAAGAAGAAGAAGAAGAAGAAGAAACAGATGTCTTGGACATCGAAGATCTTGTTGTCGCTTAAAAAAACAAATGTTTTTTTATGATTTTAATTTTGGCGCTCGTTGTTGTTGTTGTTTCAACAACTTTCGTGATGCTGCAAACGCACGTCCATTCGCAGATGGGTCGTCTTCGTTCATCGAATTTGAATTTGGGTTGAACCACAGCCCAAAATCATTTCTAGATGGTGAATTCATGTTTTCTTCTCTCATTGTTCTGAGTGCTTGTGGTGTTGCATATGGTGACACATTCATCGTTGCACCAGGAAATTGAGATGGGAAATAGTCAAAGACGTTTAGTTGCTGTTGTTGTTGACTGCTTGGTGGTGTTGCATCATCATCAAACAACAACCTGTTTGGGGTATAAGACACAGGAACAGGAGTTGGAGTTCTTGGGACCAGCTGTTGTTGTTGTTGAAGCAGTCGAGGTGGTTGTATCAACGTGTTACTCGATCTAGCAAGCATCTTTGTATAGTAGTTGTTTGATCCTATGTGATTCACATCATCAAACGGTTTAACATCGAGTGCATCTGCTTGATACTGAACATGCTTCTTACTACGTGTAACAATGGTTGGATGTGTTAATGTGGATGGTTCTGCGTACTTCATACCAGTCAATTCATAGTTTCTCACATCTTTTGACAGTATGCTAATCAATGCCGCGTTGGACTTGATTGCTTTTGACACCGATGAAGATGAAGATGAAGATGATGACGATGGTTGTACTTCTATTATTTGTAGTTCGTCTTCATCTGCTTCGCTTATCTGATCACTGAAACTACTACTACTACTACTTTTAGACGCATATAGATCGTCCAACAGAGTGTTGTCATTGCCAACCACACGTCTGACTGGTGGTATATCCGCGGAATCCTTAGAAGAATTCAACAACGGGTTCTCATTGAACACGATTAATGGATTGGATACAACTTGTCTCATGTGGCGCCTCGTTACACGCCAATCCACTCGAGTTTGAGTCACCAATCGCGTGAACGTCGAGGCGTCGTCGTCTTGTAGATAAACACTGCGTATCAACCATTCAATGTATTGTGTCGTATAGTATCCACATGAATACCCATTCTCTTGCATTGGTACGATGGTGGTTGTATCTGTCTTGATTCGGTTAAACAATGATGTCAAGTGAATGTCTCCAGATGGATAAATGATGTTACGGCGACTGGCTTCCTCTTTGAGTCTAGCGACAAGTAATCGTTTCAGATGATACTTGACTGCTTTCATCTGTTCTCTGTGTGTCGTACCAGACGAAGAGTTGGAATCAAGAGACAGTATAGTCGGAATAGCAGCACTGGATGGATCTCCGTATATGTAATCTACTGATGATGACGACGACGAAGAAGAAGAAGAAGAAGAAGAAGATTCAGTAGAGATGAATGAATTAAGAGTGTATTGATTCAGTGTATCGATGTTCAAGACAACAACCGCAAACCAGTGATCTGGGTTCGGATCATGAACAACGAATGCAACGTGTTTGGCGTTCAGCCATACGTTCACTTCGTCTATGTCTTTGAACACGTATTCTTTTTTGTTGTTCTTGTTGTTTGTGTATCTCTTCATCAGTGTAGACATCATGCTCGATTCATGTACCAGCACACTTCGTTGTATAGAGCCATTTTCATACACGCGCAGTAGTAGATCCAGGTACAGTGTCATCGAATCATTGTCTAGATATTCATGGCTTGTGTCACTGAGTCTGTTTTGTTGAGTGGGTCCAACGCGCGTCGTACGCAGCAACTCTCTCAGCACCTTGCTGGATCGTATAATGTCATAGGTGGCGTCTTTGCTTTCTAGTGTACTGGTGACGCTTGGTACCATGTCGATCAACACGTATGTATTGTCTTGATCAATAGCTAATTGTATGAATCGCTGTTTCTCGTCTGGTGTCATATTAGTAAACACCGGGACGTTGTCTAGTCGCAGTTCCAAACTAAGTATACTTGATATCTGATCTATTGTGAATAAGGTGGATGGCAGCAAGCTTGCGATAGTACCATCCATCACTGGTACCTCTACCGTGTTGGTGTTGTTGTACATAGACGGATACGTTGTCTCGTCATAAACTGGTGACATCACATGCTCTGGGTCACCATCATCATCGTCATGATTTGGTACAAGTGATGGTGATGCGACGGAATTATTGGACGCGTGAAAGAAGGATGGATTGAATGGACCCAGTGGCACTATGACACGAGCAGCAGCAAGGATCTCCGTGTGTAAGTTTTCCAAGATGTAGTACCTATCTTCTTCAGTGTCAGTGAATTGATACTGTTGATACAACAACTCATAGTGTTGAGCTCCGTGTCGAAACCAGACGGTGAGATACGCTTTCATCAACTCTTCTATGACATTGAGATTGTCATGTGTGTCTTTTTCTGTTTTGGGTTTGCTTCTGTACACTGGATCGTTGAGTTCAAACCTAGCATTCTCTTGCTCTCGTCCATTCAGATCCAGACGGGTGTGGAAATAGATATGCATACCAGTCAACAGCATACGATTAGCAAAGTATTCTTTCGTGTGTGTACTCTTCTTCGTCCTAGCAAATGCAGCATTGTCTATCACTTTTTGACGCAGTGCCACTACTGTCGTCTTGTGTTCGTCTGGTATGCCATCTAGGTAAGCACGATCGTCGACATTCGCTGAGTCATTGGGTATGTTGTCTTTGTATTGTGTCAGTAAACTCAGACTTTGCACGACTTGGTCACGAGGAGCAGTGTTTGCAGTGATACACACACTGCCAATCGCTTGCAACATGTCGAAGTAGTCTTCGTTGTTCATCACGCGCATCATGATATTGGTGTCAGGTCGCGCCACTATCCACATATCTGAGTCTAGGAACAAGCTAGTATAGGCTCTGTTGACACGAACATCTTCCTTCATGGCTCTCACGCCAATTGTAAACAACAACTGAGCATGACTTGTCTTGTTGAATGTAATCGGATTGGTATCCTCTGACAAAGCTTCAAATGGTTCTCCGATGAAGCGAATACCTCGATACATATGCAACAGCACCAAGTCAGACAACGCAGATGTGTGTGGATGAACATCTGTATCCCTGTATGTTGACACAATCAATGCTTTCATCTCATTTCCTTTTGTCACCGTAGGTGTATTAGATGAACTCATTTGTTGTTGTTGGTAAACACACGAATTAGAGTATTATATACACATATGCATTTGTTTGTTTTGTTTTTGTTTTTTTCGTCGTGGTTGTACTACTACTACTACTACTACTACCACCAGAACTTTGGCATGTATGTGGTTTGTGGTACATCTCTAGAAAGTCAGTGGATTTGGTGGTTCTAGGCATGCATTGGTATCTGATACAAGAAAAAAAAATAAAAAAAAATTTTGAAAAAATTTAACAAAAAAAACTAAATCGTATGTGGTATGTGGTGCATCCGAGAAAAAACTGAGAAAAGTTGGATTTTGCGTTGCAAATGACAGAGAATTTCAGAAAATGAGGGAAAAAGTCTAAGTCAAAAAATGAAAATTTTCACTAAGTCTTTTTTTTTATTCGTGTGATGGGCACAGTTTGTAACTACACCTTGTGTCATATCATAGATGCATTGCAAAAGCAATCAAAGCCGCTGTTCAAGCCAGATGGTCAGCAAGCATGTCTTGTATGTTGCAAAGCGTTGCAAGATGTATATACCACAAGAATTGCATCGGGAAGTGGACGAGCACACGCAGTTTATACCCTGTTCACCAGACAGCAATCGAAGAACCGCTGTTGTATGCTATTATGTGACTCCAGTGTGATGCATGTGGTACATCCGATAATAAATCTACTTTTTATAAATTCTAGTGCGCTCTGACACTACAATTTCATTAACGCAAGAGAGAGAGAGAGCAAAAAAAATGGCTGACGACCTCGAGCAGAACGAGTGGAAGCAGCTCAAGTTCATCATCCCTGTATGTATAGACAAACCAGCTGGTGTTGAATCGCATGTACATGCTAAACAGTATACCATATCTCATTATGGAGGTGATGCTCCGTTGGTGAATACAGACACCAGTGGATTATATGCAACATGGTTAACAAAGATGTCTCCTTGTCACTACACGACGTTAGTCAACACCACGGATAAGCGATGCTACACGCTGTTAGTCAATCGAATGTGCACACCAAAGAAGTTTCACTTGTTGACGTATGAACAAGCAGACATCATCGAACAAGCATCTGGATTCAAGAAAGAACGACTGGCAGCTGCCAACAAATGCGACAACCGAGAACAAGTGGCGAAAGATTCCAGGTTTTATAAATGCATTGTGCCAGAATGCTTGTTCAGAAAGCAGTTTCATGAACATCGCGTGCTTGCATCTACTTCATCGTCTTCGTCATCCTCCGCACCTAGTATGACACCACAGAATCAGAATGTGTACTGGTTCATAGATGCTATGACATCCGACTTTATTGCTACAACAGATCAAACAGTGTTATACGATGAACTAAGCGTGAATGATTCAACTGTGTCGTCGTTCTGTTCTGGTCCTTTGCAAACACCAGAAGCTGTAGCAGCAGCCAAAGCAGCAGCAATAGCAGTTTATGGTGCATCTAATCTACGAGAGATGATCAAGTTTGCAC
>Ga0302197_10002864_pt1 | contig 15859 bp, 11 predicted proteins | sample II_Bog_N2_1_FD_193526 | JGI IMG/M metagenome (GOLD analysis project Ga0302197, IMG submission 193526) | Peat permafrost microbial communities from Stordalen Mire near Abisko, Sweden - II_Bog_N2_1 | ecosystem: Environmental > Terrestrial > Soil > Wetlands > Peat | place: Sweden: Abisko...
AACCGAGGTAATTAACAGTGCTTATGAAGATACTTCGGATGTACTCGACCTTTTGGATAAAGCGGAAAAGAACTTGTTCGAGATCGCCCAGAACAACCTTCGCCGTGATTCACGCAAGATGGATGACCTGATCCATGAATCGTTAAAAGAAATTGAAGCATTAAAAGATAAAAAAGACGGCTTAACAGGTGTCGCATCCGGATTTACCGATTTGGACAGAATGACCTCCGGCTGGCAAAAATCAGATTTAGTAATTATCGCTGCCCGCCCCGCGATGGGTAAAACAGCCTTCGTGTTAACCTGCGCCCGTAATGCAGCCGTAGAGTTTGATAAACCGGTGGTAGTATTCTCTCTCGAGATGTCCTCAGTTCAATTGGTTAATCGTTTAATATCCGGTGAAACTGAAATTGAGCAGGAAAAGATCCGTAAGGGAACTTTAGAAGAATGGGAATGGGCACAGATCCACTCCAAAATTGGCAGGCTTGAACAAGCACCGCTAATTATTGATGATACCCCAGCTTTAAATATATTTGAATTCAGGGCCAAATGCCGCCGTTTAAAATCACAGCACGACATCCAGCTAATTATCATTGACTACTTGCAATTAATGCAGGGTAAAGGCGATGGTAAAGGTGGTGGTAACCGTGAGCAGGAGATCGGTAGTATCTCACGTGCACTAAAATCTGTTGCTAAGGAATTGAACGTACCGGTTATCGCCCTATCGCAATTAAGTCGTGCGGTGGAGAACAGGCCGGGTGGTTCAAAAAGGCCAATGTTATCAGATTTACGTGAGTCTGGTTCTATTGAGCAGGATGCGGATATGGTGTTATTCTTATATCGCCCTGAATACTATGGATTAACAGAAGACGAGGATGGCAACCCAACAAATGGTGTGGGTGAAGTAATTATAGCCAAGCACCGTAACGGTGAAACAGGCGTTGTGCGATTGAAATTCGTTGGTAAGTTTGTTAAGTTTACTGATTTGGATCAAGGTAACGGAGGCAATTTCCCGCCGCCAAACGCATTCGCCGGTTTAAACCCATCACAGGATTTTGAGAAACCAAGCAACTTCATCATCCGCCCATCAAGAATGGACGACATGGAGGATGACTCGGCGCCGTTTTAATCGATTTAAATTTCGCCTTTATTAAGGCGAAATTTAATATATTCGGTTTTACTTAAACCGCATGAAACATATTCTAAAATTAGCTTTAGTTCTACTTGCGATTACAGAGTATTCTTGTAACTCCGCCTCAAAGAAACAAACTATTGATTTAGTTTCAAAACCTAAATTACAGGCACTTAATGCACAATTAACAAAAACTGTAATTGCTGAAAAACAGCAGACAGATACAGCATTAATTTTCCCAAAATTCAGGATTAATCTTCACGATTTTTTAGTCCAATCTGGTGCAGATGGTACGGGAAAACTACATTATAACGATGATTTTGGCGATGACAATACTAAGAAATCTTGGATGTTATACATTAAAACAGATTCAGCACATTTGCAAGTCTCAGTTGCCTCAGCGAATAATATTATTGAATTAATACCGAACGATAAAAGCGATAACTTTAAAATTTCATATAAATCAAAAGTTTACATTAATGAGATTAATAACGAAAAGGGAATTAAATTAGAAATAATACCCTCCTATAGGCCATTGAATGATTCTCTAATTAACTTTTTTAAAATACCGGACGTTATATATGACAGTAATGAGAGTCCGGATGTTGAACAAGTTAAAAAACAATTGAAATTACAAGATACAACTGTTAAATATAAAGCCTCTGATGGTAAATATTACAACGAAAAATTAGTTAGTTATAAAAACAAAGCATGCGAAATAAGTTGCAGCGATCCGTTATATCTTAAAATTGAGCGTTTTAATAAAAATAAGTTAATGGAGACAAAGTTTTTGGTTATTGAATATGTTATGACTGAAGTCGCTGATTAAAACACCAACCCCAAAACTATCCCAATAATAATCACAACCGGCGTCTTTATCTTCGTAAAATAAAGCAACAACGCTGTTCCTATCATCAAAACATAAGCCAGCCAATCGGTACCAAAAGGTTTAGCTAACATAATAAAAGCCGTCGCCATAAATCCTACCGCTACTGCATTTATCCCGCTCAACGAGTTTTTTATACGGGTGATCTTTTTCAGGTCTTCCCAAAACGGAACAATAAAAAGTATCAGTATCAACCCGGGTGTATTAACACCAATCACGGCTACAATACTGCCGACTATTTGGCCACCAATATTATAACCCTTGTTTCCCATGGTAACTCCACCCAAAAAAGACGTAAAGGAAAACGTTGGCCCCGGCAACATCTGCTGCAAAGCATAGCCTGATAGAAATTCCGAACTCCCGAGATAATGTTTCAGCTCAACAAACTCGGTATACATTAAGGGCACCAGTACTTGTCCCCCACCGAAAATAAGAATACCGTTACGATAAAAGTTCTCAAACAAACGTATCGGCAAACTGAATGGCGAGGTTTGATTAATAATTGCCCCAAGCACAGCGAAAAGCAATAATATCCCAATAAAATAAGCCACCTTATTAGGGTTAACATTGGCAAATAATTTTACCCGTAGCTCGTTTTCCTGATGATGTGTTTCTTTGGCAGATGAAATAATACCACCCAACAATATTAACAATGGGAACGCGTATGGATTTTGCAGTAACAGCGTAACAACTAATGATCCTATGGCCAGCATGGTGCTAACTTTCGATCTTAAAAACTTATTGGCAAATGTGTAAGTAGCATAAGCCACAATCCCCACAGCGATTGGCTGAACGTAATGCAGGATATTGGTAAATTTTTCCTGCCCGGCAAACATCTTATAACTAATGGCAGCCATACACATAATAACTGCAGATGGTAGAATCCAAATTAAAAAGGTAAGCAAAGCCAAACGTAGCCCTCCTACCTTCCAGGCGACACCCACAAGCGTTTGGGTTGATGATGGCCCCGGCAGCAATTGCGATAGCGCTACCAGCTCCATTAACTCCTCCTCGCTAATGTAATTACGCTTCTCTACAAATTCGCGCAGCAAAATAGCAACATGCGCCTGCGGCCCGCCAAAAGAGGTAAAAGTATAAACAGTAACATCGCGGATAAAAAGTAACTGACGTTTTTTCAAAGCAGGTCGGTAAATTAATTATTCATCGTCGTCGTCATCATCATACAAGCCGGTCAATTCGTTATAAACGGCCTGCAATTCCGAAAAAGCATGGTTATCGCGTTTCTCACGGGCAATCTTCATACCTTTTTCATAGGTAATTACCGCATCGGGTTTGCGGTTTAACGCCTCATATAATTTACCTAGATGATAATAGGTCCCTACATAGTTCGGATGATTATTTATCAAATCCTCGTAATATTCCAGTGCCTTCGTGCTATCATTTAGCCTAAGGTATTCGGTTGCCAGTGCATATTTTAAAAACTCATCTTCCGGTTCGTTTTTTATAAACTCCAATAGCTTTTCTAATCTGCTTACCTGCATTTTAAACTCTCTCTATTTTAATTAAATTTGCACAAAAGTAAATTTAGTAATAACAACAAGCAATTGAATAATGCTATCAGGCCAAATTTGTATATTGCGGAAGTAATTTTGCTGCTACAATATAAGTTTTTTAAGCTCATATTGTTATAAACAAATAAGCTAAACCACGGTTTTTAATCCTTAGCTGATAAAGTTTTAAGCAATACTGATATATTTGAGTACAAACTCCATAATAAAACAGGATTTGTTGTGATGGGTAATAACATGAAAAAAATAAAGCTGGATATTGTAGGTTTATCATATAGTCAAACCCAGTCTGGCGCTTACGCGTTAGTTTTGGGCGAGATCAGCGGCAGGCGCAGGTTACCTATTATCATCGGCAGCTTCGAGGCGCAGGCAATTGCTATCGAAATTGAAAAAATGACTCCAAGCCGTCCCCTAACTCACGACTTGTTCAAGAGCTTTGCTGATGCTTACCACATCAACGTGCAGGAAATTATTATTTACAACCTGGTTGATGGCATATTTTACTCAAAACTAATTTGCTCCGACGGTAAAAAAACCATTGAGATTGATGCCCGCACATCTGATGCTATTGCAGTTGCTGTAAGATTTGATTGCCCGATATATACTTATGAATTTATCTTGTCGACCGCGGGAATTGTAATTGAAGGCAACGATTTTGTGTATTTGGAAAACATTAATGAAACCCCTGAAGAAAAAACCGTAACCAGCCCGTCGGGTGCATCCCCTGCCGGCTTTACCTCATTAAGTACAGATGAGCTAAAAAGCAAATTACAGGAAGCCTTAGCCGACGAAGCCTACGAAAAAGCGGCCAAAATAAGAGATGAACTTAACAAGCGTAAAGCATCCTAAATATCGCAGTTTATCTTCTTATCAATTTCCGTTTTTTTTAATCTGCTTCTATCAATAGCTAATTCAGCTATATGCTAAAGGTCTTTTTGATTCTGCATTAATTTCATTACTTTCAACTTTAAATTAACTGATCACTATTTATTAAAACCAGGTACTATATGAATATTAAGTTTCGCTTAATACTGATGAATTTTATGCAATTTTTTATATGGGGTGCCTGGTTACTCACAATAGGCGCTTACTGGTTTCAAAATAAAGGGTGGTCGGGCGCGCAATTCGGTGCTATCTTTTCAACCATGGGTATCTCCGCCATCTTTATGCCAGCCCTAACAGGTATTATCGCCGACAGATTTATCAACGCGGAAAAACTATATGGAACATTACACATTTTAGGTGCGGCAACTTTGTTCACAATACCACTGGTAACTAACCCAACAACGTTTTTTTGGGTGATATTGCTGAACATGATATTCTATATGCCAACATTATCACTATCTATTACAGTTGCATATTCAGCATTAAAAAGTGATAATAAGGATGTTGTTAAAGATTACCCACCAATACGCATTTGGGGTACCATAGGCTTTATTGCCGCTCTGTGGGTAGTAAGCCTTTCACATAACGAAACTTCTGTCAATCAATTTTATATCGCGTCAGCAGTTGCTTTGGCATTAGGTATATATTCATTCACACTACCTAAATGTCCGCCGCTTTTATCCAAAATAACTAATAGATCGTTTGTTAATTCATTAGGGTTAAATGCGTTTTCGCTTTTTAAAACACCAAAATTCGCCATCTTTTTTGCTTTCTCGCTTCTTTTAGGCGCGGCTTTACAACTTACCAATGCTTACGGCGATACTTACATTCACGATTTTAATAATGTAGGGGCATATAAAGATTTGATCGCGGTTAAATACCCTGCCATTATCATGTCTATATCTCAGGTGTCTGAAACCCTGTTCATCCTGGCTATACCTTTCTTCCTGCGCAAGTTTGGGATTAAGTATGTAATGCTGTTCAGCATGTTAGCGTGGGTGTTGCGCTTTGGTTTGTTTGCTTACGGCAACCCGGCGGATGGATTATGGATGATCATCTTATCCTGTATTGTGTATGGTATGGCCTTTGATTTCTTTAATATTTCGGGTTCGTTATTTGTTGAAACACAAACCACACCCGAAATACGGGGCAGCGCGCAAGGTTTATTTATGATGATGGTTAACGGGTTCGGCGCCTTGTTTGGCAGTTTTACAAGTGGCATCCTTATTGATAAGTATTTTACCTTGCCCGATCATACTAAAAACTGGCACGGTATCTGGCTTTGTTTTGCTGGTTATGCCTTGGTTATCGCTGTTATTTTTCCATTTGTTTTTAAATACAAACATACTTTGGCGGTTGGACATGCCATCCAAAACGTGTAATTTGCATAACGATCTATTGCCTGTTACCACATGAAAAAACATTATCGTAAAGAAAAAGATTGCCTTAATTGCGGAACCTTATTAGAGGGAAAGTTTTGCCATAACTGCGGGCAAGAGAACCTGCAGATGAAGGAAAGCTTTGGCCACATGATGAACCACGCCATAAGCGATTATTTTCATTTCGACGATCAGTTTTTTTCTACCATAAAACCACTTTTCTTCAAACCCGGTTTCCTATCATTAGAATATCTTGCAGGCCGCAGGGCACGCTATCTGCATCCTGTAAAAATGTACATTTTTATCAGTTTGGTTTATTTTGTACTGTTATTTCAAAGCGGTTCTAATCCTTCTAAAACTAAAGATGCGGGTACTAAACCAACCAAAAAAGAACTGGCAAAAACAAATAAGCAGTTAGATAGCGTAATTAAAGATCCACAAGTACCGGTTTTCGCAAAAAATATGGTTGCCGCCGCAAAGGTGGACACAGCGGATCAAGACTCCGATGACGATAGCAAGGATAATACCATATCCAATAAATACCAGGGTTACCACCTTCCCGCCGCAAGCCACGATACCAGCTATGCTCAATATTTGGCTAACCAACAAAAACTACCGCCGAATAAGCGTAACGGATTCATTTTTAGTTATTATAATAAAAAAGCCTTTCAGTACAGAGAAAAATATGGCTCAATGGCTAAAGAGGTATTTCTTGATGAGCTAAAACATAATATCCCAAAAATGATGTTTTTACTGCTACCGCTATGCGCGCTCATTTTCCAGATCGCATTTTGGAGTAATAAAAAGTATTACGTCGAAAACCTGATTTATACTTTTCACCTTCATTGCTTTTTATTCCTGTTCCTCACTATAATTATGCTGTTACAGCTCATCATACCAGCCGGTTGGCATCTTTCCGATTGGGTTACACTTATTGCAACAGTATGCATAATTTGGTATTTGTATAAATCATTAAGGGTATTTTATCATCGCAACCGTTTCCGCACTATTACCAAACTAATTGGCGCAGCATTTATGTACTTTTTTGTATTTATGTTTTGCTTGATATTAGTATTTGCAATAACAGCTATAACGATGTAATTAATCAGTTGGCAAAAGCATTAAGTGCAATGGTTGGTTTTCCGGTATTATCAAAGGCTCCTAAACCATATCCCTGCCAGTTATAAGCTTCAGGTTCCCAATAAAATACGCCTAAGCCCTGTTTATTGTTTACCGAGTGTACCTTACTCAGTATATCCGTTAAAAAGCTCTGAGTTGTAGCAGGCTGATCTGCCTCCATGCCAACCTCAACAATCATTACGGGTGTTCCGTAACGTGTTACCATATCATTCATATTGGCAAGGCATTGCGCATCTAATGTTGTATAATTTGATATTGACGGATATAACGACATCCCAATAATATCCCATTTAGCACCGTTAGCCTTCAAGCCGTCAAACATCCACTCAAAAAGACTATTGTCAAACCCATTTGATATATGAACAATAACTTTTGTTGACGGGCTTACAGATTTCACAGCATTATAACCGCTGCTTATTAAAGCAGCAAAGGTTGCCATATGCGTTGACGCACGACCATCTTCCCATAACATACCATCATTTGTTTCATTACCCACTTGAACCCAATTCGGGGTGATCCCATTCATTTTTAATGTATCCATTACCCCTGTTGTATAGCTACCGAGCGTAGTGATCAAATTAGCGGTAGATAGATTTACCCAGGCAGCAGGCTTATTTTGGTCGCCCGGATCAGCCCATACATCGCTGTAATGAAAATCAATCATTATTTTCATCCCGGCATTTTTAGCCCTGATCGCTTTTTTAATTAAATCTGTTGTATTGCACCAGCCATTCGTCGGGTTTACCCATGCTCTGAGCCTTATTGAGTTAAAACCAAGGCTTTTCATCAGTACGAAAAGATCCTGTTGAGTACCATTTTTATCATAAAACTTGTATCCAGAAGCTTCCATTTGGGTAACCCAGCTAACATCTGCTCCTTTAGCAAAGGTAGTATCGGTAACTACCACTGGCTTAACAACAGCATTGGAATTACTTTTTGAGCAACAAAAATTTAAACAAACGAATAAAAACCCACAGATCCACACAGCTTTTTGCATGATGATAATTTAAAAGATTATAATTTGGTTATTGAGATGCAATATAAGGATTATTTATAAATGTTAAATAAACATTTATATTAATAATGCATCATACTCATTCCTAATTAAAAGAATAAGAGGAGAATAGGCTATAAGAGATGCTTAAACTAAGCATATTCATGCTGGTGTGTTCGTTTAAAGGCGGCCCATAACTTAACTTGTTAATACCGGCTTCGTATCGTATATCTATAGACAGGTCGTTATACAGATCAATCCCCCCGCCAAATTGCCAGGCATAATTCTGATCTTGATAATTTATTCGCCCTCCATTTGCAAATTGCTGATCATTCTGCAATCTAAATATTAATACAGGGCCGGTATAAAATCTAATACTCACGTCTTCGTTTCCAACCTTGTCGCCAAATAAAAGCGGAACATTAAATGTAGTAAAATAAGATTTATTTGTCCCTATGTCGCCCCGTTTAGCATCAATGGTTACACTTGTTTTTTCCAGGTACATTTCTGGTTGAAAATTAAAACCCAAACCACCAAACCGAGCGTAAATTCCGCCCAAATATCCCGGATTACCAGTAGTTTTATAATCAGTTGTTGATGGGAAAGCCGACAACGTACCTCCGGCTTTAATACCGAGTGCAAAAGTTGGTAAATATTGCGCAGATACCCATCCACAACTAAGTAAACAAATACATAAAGTAAATAACACTTTCTTCATATCAATCATAAAAATGGGCAGGTTTGGTTACTTTACAAAACCAACCTAAGATACCACATGTAGAATGGTGACTAAAGTATAAAAATTAATCAATATTAAAAGGATAATTTGCCCTGGTAGTAATCCAATATCTTACTATAAATAAAATAATCGTACCTGGCGCTGATTAAATTGAGGTTGGCGGCATCCATGTTATTTTTAGATGTAATATAATCTACTGATGTTAACACCCCGTTTTCAAACCTGATTTTAGATATACGGAAGCTTTCAGAATATGCTTTTGATTCGTCTTCCAGGGCCTGGTATTTATTGTAAGCCGCGGTCATATTGTAATAGGCTTGTTCAACATTTTGCCTCAAAGTTATTTTTGTATTTTCTTCAACATACTCATAGTTCAGCAAATTAATTTTCGCTAACGCGATATTGTTCTTTTTAATATGATTGGTAAAAATTGGAATATTAAGCCCCAGTTGAACATAAGTGCCATAATTATTTTGAAACTGGTCTGAATAACTATTTGGGTTTGAATTACTGTAATTAGTACCTATTCCCCCTCCCAAAGATAACTGTGGATACAAAAGGCCTTTATAATATTTAACGGCCTTTTCGGCACTTTGGCGCATCAAAGTGGCTGCTTTTACAACCGCCAGTTGATGTAACGCTGTTTCGTAAACCTCATCAGGAGTAATATCCTTTGTACCTTGTAATTCTTCCGCATTTAAGGGTTGTAATTGCACATCCTTATTGTAAGGAATATTCATCAGTTGAAACAAGCTTAACATAGCCGAATTCAACGAATTTTGCGCATTTACCAAATTAACTTTACTTGCCTGTAATGACCCGCGCAGATCATAAACATCAGATTCGGCTTTGTTTGCGCCTTCTTTCTCTAATATTTCCGAGCGGTCTGAACCCTCTTTCGCTACCGCCAGTTGGCTTTTGCTTTGCTCCAATATTTCTTCCTGATCAAGCACCTGCAAATAATTCGTTATAATATTTACGGTAACCAAATCTTTTGCTGCCTGATAGTTCATTTGGCCCGATTGGTAAGCTAACGAAGCCTGCTTAACAGCATTTTGGTAAGCCAAACCATTAAATAATAACACGCTACTCTGCAAAGTGTAGTTATCAGAAGTTACTGATTGGTTAATATAAGTATTAGTAACCGGGTTAATTGTACGCCCTGTAGTAAGCTCGCGACTAATACCACCCGAAACTGTGGGGAACAAATTATCTTTCGCCTGAACAAAGGAAATCCGGCTTGTTTCAGCCGTTATGTAGCTTTGCTTAACCTGTAAGTTATGCTTTATAGCAGTATCAAGGCACTGTTGTAATGTAAACACATTACTTGCCTGTTGCGCATTTGCGTTAAAGGCTGCAACAAATAAAAAACCAATAAGGGTATATTTATGAAAAGACATTTTTGAAATATATTATAACAATCAAAGTTGTTTTGATGATTCGATGCGGCCGTCTAACAAATTAATGATACGGCTGCCGTATTCGGCATTTTTTTCGGAGTGGGTTACCTGGATGATCGTAACGCCATCCTCTTTATTTAATTTTTTAAATAACTGCATTATCTCCTCACCCTGTTTTGAGTTGAGGTTACCCGTAGGCTCATCAGCCAATAACAGTTTAGGCCCGGCAATTAATGCCCTCGCTATACCAACTAATTGCTGCTGCCCGCCTGATAATTGCGCCGGGAACAAATCTTTCTTCCCTACTATCTGAAAACGATCCAACATATCCGCTACCATCGCTTTACGTTCGGCGCTTTTATAATCCTGATAGATTAGGGGCGTTTCAATGTTTTCATAAACGGTAAGTTCATCAATCAGGTGATAAGCCTGAAAAACGAAGCCGATATACTTTTTATAAAGCGCCGAGCGCTGTTTATCTTTAAGCTGATGCACAGCTTCGTTTTGAAAGTAATGATAACCGCCTGATGGCTCATCAAGCATGCCAATAATGTTTAGTAAGGTTGATTTACCCGAGCCTGATGGCCCCATGATAGAGATAAATTCGCCTGCCTCAACCTCAAGGCTTATGTCATTAATCACAAAATTGCGGGTCCCTCCCGCCTGGTAAAACTTTGAAATATGTTGAAGTGATAACATTTTATAATTATTAATTTGATGATACAAGTATGAATAACATACCAAGAATTCAATCAATTGAAAATCAAATACTTAATGCATTATATTAATTTATAAACTGTTCGCTAATGTAACAGGATGCGTTCGGTTATGATACAGTTATTTTGGCGACTATTCGCTTCGTAAACTTTTTACCGGGTTTGCAATTGCTGCCTTAACCGTATGATAGCTGACAGCTAAAATTGCCGTACATATAGCAATTAGCCCGGCTGTTGTGAACAAAGTCCAGTCGGGGGTTATCCGATAGGCAAAATTATCAAGCCATTGATTTACAAAATAAAAAGCTATTGGTGCCGCTATTAAAAATGAGCCTGCTGCTAACAACAAAGTCCCCCGGTTAAGCAACAAAAACAGGTTAGATACAGATGCACCTAAAACCTTCCGTATACCAATCTCTTTTGTACGATTAATGGTAGTAAGACCTGACAAACCAAACAAGCCTAAACATGCGATAATAATAGCCAGTATGCATGATGTTGTAATGGTTTTCATCCAACGCAGGTAAGCATCGTAGCTTTTAGCTACATCTTCGTTCATAAAGGTATAACTGAAAGGCATATTGTTGGTGATCTTATTCCAGTTAGAGTGCAAATTTTCCATAATCTTTGGGATGTTCTGACCTGCTTTAATTTTTATCCAAAACCAAGCTGTTGGGTTCCCACCTATTTTATGATAGGCTGGCTCTATAGCTTTGGTCAAATCTTCATTGTGGTAATCCTTACATACGCCAATTATAACGCCACCCATATCACGATTAACAACATCAAGTTCCGGTTTTCCTAATAGGTTATAAAGGGTTTCATTTACTATTATATTTTGGCCGGCGGTTGAGCTATTTGGGGTTGTTTGCGCAGCAGTAAGTTTTAGCGCGGTGCTGTCACTTACAATATCCTTTGAAAAGTTACGTCCTTTTAAAATTGGGATTTTATTAAAAGTAAAGTAATTAAAATCAACACCCATTTCCTCAAGGGCTATTTGTTTACCATTTAATACAAACCCGTTGCTGTTATATCCTCCAAAATTAAAATTAGTGGTAGTCATGCTTTGCAACTCTGGCCTATTGGCAACAAATTGATTTAATCTATCTTTTAAAGATTTCCGATTAACCATATCGGTCCATGAGTACGGATCTTGCAGTACAACTACCTGGTCTTTATCAAAGCCCATACTTGCTCCATTAATAAAATGCATTTGGCGGTTAATAACCAGGGCTGATATTACCAGCACAATGCAGATGCTATATTGCAAAACAACCAAACTTTTTGATATCACAGGATTTATTCTATATGCTGAGAACCCCCGCATAATATTTATCGGTTTTAAACCCGACATGGCTAAAGCTGGATAAACGCCTGCCAAAATACCCAAGACAATCGCCAGTACTATCACCATTAAAATTAAACTAACAACAGAAAACGAAGCCAAATTTAATGACGATCCGGTTAAACCACTAAAAAACGGGAGGCAGGCTGATGCCAGTATAAAACCCGCGATAACTGCAATAAAGGCCAATAATTGCGTTTCGGTATAATATTGAAGAACTATCTGCTTTCGTTCCGCTCCTATTGTTTTACGCACGCCTACATCCTGCGAGCGGGAAATAGCACTGGTTAATGTTAATAATATATAATTAAGGCAGGCGATCAGCAAAATAACTATCGACAAACAAACTAATTGGTAAATATTTTTAAGATCGGTGTAATGAGGCCAACCACTTATTGGGCTGTAATGTGCCTCAGCAAATGGCCTTATAAATATATTAACTGTTGCTTGTTTTTTTTGCACATCAGCCTTGGTCATATCATCAGTAATTGTCTTAAAGTATTTTCTGGAGAATACGATCAGTTTCCGTTGAAAATCATTAACGTTTGCGTTTTTATTTAATCTTAACACCATGTGATCGTTAAATTGATTAACCCCGCCTCTTATATTATCGGCATAATTTTGATCTGCTTCCCGACGAATAATTACATCAAAATTTAAACTTGAATTGGCAGGAAAATCTTTAACTATCCCTGTTACTGTTAGTAAGAGATTTTCGCTGGTAATATTGAATAATTGCCCAATTGGATTCTTATTGCCGAAATATTTTTTTGCAAATCGCTCACTTATTACAACGGATTTTTTATCAGCAAGAACTGAATTTTTATTACCCTGAACTAATGGAAAATCTAACACTTTGAAAAAGTTAGCATCAGCAAAAACAGCGCATTGATTATTTTCTTCAAAACTTTGGTTGTTTTGCCTGATAATAGGATAATATAAACCCCGCATACGGACAATCCCATCTATTTCCGGAAAATTTTGTTTTAGATCCGGCCCCATAACCGCCGGCACATTAATCATGTTATCTTGATCTACATCTTTGGTTAAAAAAGAGAAAAAACCTTTTTGTGACTGGCCGTCGTCATTTTTTAATGGGGCAAATATATCACTCACTTCAACCCTAAAAAGATGCGCGCCATCATGATGGAAATTATCAAACGATTGCTCGTTTTTAACATATAAATAAACCAGTATACAAAATGCACTGGCTACACTTAAGCCAATAATATTTATGATGGTGTACAATTTATTGCGGAGGATATTCCGCATGGCAAGTCTTAGGTTGATTTTTAACATGATTACAGGAATTAGGTTATTAGGTTAACTATTTACTCACTTCTTAAACTTTTTACAGGGTTTGCTATTGCGGCCTTTACTGTTTGAAAGCTTGATACAAATACCGCTGTTAGAATCATCCCCGCTCCGCTTAATACAAATATCCACCAGCTTATGGTGGTACGGTCGGCAAAGCTTTGCATCCATTTGTTCATGACCCACCAGGCAATTGGTGTTATTACCACAAAGGCTATCAAGATAAGCGAAACGACTTCTGTCGACAGTAATGTTACTATCTGAGCCACCGAAGCGCCAAGCACCTTACGCACACCAATCTCCTTAGTACGTTGGTTAGTGGTATATATAGCCAGCCCTAACAAACCAAGGCAACTAATAAATATGGATAAACCTGTAGCCCAAGCCAATAAGGTGGCTGTATGTTGTTCGTTCACATAAAATTTGGCGATGTTGTCATCAAAAAACTTGTAATCAAAATCGTCGTCAGGGTAAATCTGTTTCCAGTAAGTTCCCATACTTGCAATAGCTGTTTTCCACTCATTACCGCGTGCCGTTTCGGGTTTTAGAGCTATATGCAGTACGCAATTATTATAAACCCAATTGGTTTGCATAATAGCTAAAGGGGAAATAGGTGCATGTAGTGATTCCTCATGAAAATCAGCCACAACACCAATTACCTGCATTCTTTTATCGCCATTAAAGTTGTTTATTAGTGTTCCTACAGCATTAAGCGGGTGCTTGGGGCTGATTAGGCGTGCATAGGTTTCGTTGATCAAAAAGCCCCTGGCAGTATCAATTGCCTGGAGGTTACGACCGGATAACAGTTTAATATGATATAGATTTATATAGCTTTCATCGCCGTATTTTTCTTCCAGCTCTATCTTAATTTCTTTTTTGCCATCCTTATAAGTTGCCTCGGTTGATACGCTTCCATCCGAACAAGGCGCATCGCCTCCCATACTCACCATTGCAATTTGTGGTATGGAGCGTAGCTTATTTAAAAAGAACCTATTTTTAGTGATGTCCTCATTTTTCCAGGGTGTATTGATAATAATGATAGCATCTTTTTTGAAACCCAGGTCCTTATGCACAGCATAATAAATTTGTTTACTCACCAATACCGTAGCCATTATAAAAAACTGTGCTATAATAAACTGCGTAACAGTAAGTGATTTGCGCAAATAGGCATTACGGCCTTTACTGCTGTTAGTGGCCGACTGGTTTTTAAGTACCATAACAGGTTTGTATCCCGAAAGTAAAATAGCAGGATAAAAACCGGACAGCAAGCTTACTACAACCGTCAACACAACCAAGAACAGAATAAGATTAGGTTGCCCTAATAAATTAGCGTTAACGCCGGGAGAGATAAAATCAGCGAATAGCTTTAAAATTAAAGGTGTTAGGGCTATCGCTATAATTACCGCTATCAAGGTTATAATAAAAGTTTCGCTCAAAAACTGAATAATGAGTTGCTTCCTGCTGCTGCCCATAGTTTTACGGATGCCGATTTCCTTTGCGCGTTGCGTAGCTTGTGCAGTAGTTAAGTTAACAAAGTTTATACAACCTAGTAACAACAGGAAACATGCAATACTAAGCAAACCATACATAGTTGTTCTGCTGGCTATTCTGTCCCCGTCAAAATTCCAGTAATGCTCATTAAAATGCACATCACTTAAAGGCTGTAAATGATAGGAATGTGAAACACCTGCACGCTCTGTATAATTCTTACTAAATATTTTGTTTACTTGTGCCTCGACGTGAGTTACTGTTGTTTTGGGCGATAGTTTAATAAAAAGCTGCGACGCTGAATTTGTTGCCCCCCATTTTGTTAACCCCAAATCCTCTTTAATGCTCTTATTAGTCTCATACGTGCTGTATGATATAAAGTCGTGAAAATTGAAGTCGGTATTTTCTTTTATAGTTTGCACAACACCGGTAACCGTTGTTTTTACGGTATCATAAGTTAATATCTTACCAATCATCTGGTAGTAAGACAAGGTTGGAAAATATTTTTTAGCCTGTTCCGATGTCAACACGACTTGGTTAGGCGAGTTTAATGCATCTTTTGCGGAGCCCGCCAACCACTTATATTCAAATATTTTAAAATATTGGTTGTCAGCAAGAACCACGTTATCCTGCTTTTTAAATTTTACAGGGGTATTATCTTTCGATGCAACAAAAACATCCGGTTGCGAAAGTGTATAAAATGGAGCCACCACTTCTACCCCGGTAACCTGGTTTTTTACCGCGCCACCCATAGGCCCGCAAATCCCACTGTTAAATCCCGGCTCGCCCTGGTATACATCGTTGGTTACAACCCGGTATATCCTGTCACCATCTTTATGGAACTTATCAAAAGTAAAATCGAAATGAACGATCAGGTAAATTACCACCGCAGCGCTAATGCCTATTGAGAGGCCA
>Ga0302197_10002874_pt1 | contig 15829 bp, 15 predicted proteins | sample II_Bog_N2_1_FD_193526 | JGI IMG/M metagenome (GOLD analysis project Ga0302197, IMG submission 193526) | Peat permafrost microbial communities from Stordalen Mire near Abisko, Sweden - II_Bog_N2_1 | ecosystem: Environmental > Terrestrial > Soil > Wetlands > Peat | place: Sweden: Abisko...
CTGCACTTATTTCCCTGTATATATATGAGGATGTTTAACTTTTGTTCCAAATCCATAGACAGGAGTATCCTTATGAGGAGTAAACCCAAGAATAAATTTACTCACTCCCTCTATAGCTTTATGATAGGTGCTTTTCCCCTTTTGAATATTATGCAATGACTTTGAATCATTATGTACTTTGTTGCTTGCTGAAAAATCAATGCCCATCATGAGATTTAGCTCGAGTCCAGCCTCGATAAGCTCATAAAAGGAATATTTTGGTGAACATTTTGATATTGTAATCTTTGCATAGGTTTCTTATTTATGATTAGCAATATATATTATTTTATCTTGATACAAATCTTCAGGACAAAGTTTCTTGAATCCCACCAATGTTTTGCTGTTTTCGCTTCCACTGTACAGCTACAGGATCATTGATGTCTTTTCCCCTAATTGATTTTCAGATCGTCCTATCTTTTATATAACAAATTATTTCCATCCATATTTATTGCAACTATTTTGCAGAACTTAACTTTAATGAAGTAGTTAGGCATCCTTTTCAGTAACTTTCATCAATTTAAAGGAAAGAATACTTGGAGTAAACCATTATCTTAAATTTTTATATTAGGTTTGCTACCCTACAAATTTTAACTATACAAATTAGGTTTTTTTAAGCAAATGCTTAATAGTGATAGAACCTCCAGTATTTATATAACCATTCAGTGGCCTAACAAGTTATTTTTTAGGAGCCGTTAGAATCTCACCGATAGTGGTTGATAAAGATCCAATTAGTTCAGATTTCTATCCAAACTGAAATATTTAGAAAAAATATTTTTGATTCTCTAAAGATAATCATGAAAAGTACATTGTGGTTAGTATTCGAGGCCTATCTCAACATTAAAAATGGGACTATAATTGTTTTTTTAAACTTCACTCGTGAATACAGTTTCAATTTGTCCCTTCACCTTTTTGGTCTTAATCACAAGGTAAGGTTGAATAAATTATTTAAAAAACAGTTTTTTGAGGCTGTTGCACTCTATAGTGAGGTTTAACTTGATTTCAAAAGGCTTCTTAAGAGAAATCATTTTTTCAGTTTCAAACTAAATACAAAATTAATATATTATACTTGCTATCCTGGATTTGAGACCCAATGTCACAAAAATTAGAAATATGAGCGTTATCTTTATGAAATACTTTCCAATTAATCAAAAATAATGAATCGATAAATTGTTTAGCAATTTTATCTTCAAAACAAAATATTTTTTGGTAGAAATAAAACATATACTAAACTAATAAATTTTACTATATTTTTCGCTTTTTTACTGTTATTTGTAAAAATTAGGATCAGTCGAACAGAGAATACTAATAATCTTTTTAGTTTTTGCTCTATCAGTATTTGACCGTATTTTAATAACAAATGGAGGCACTAAACTATATCTTTTCTCAAACTATAATTGAGACACTAGGTAAAATAACTCTGGACTCTCAGAGAGTGGCTTTAATAATAAGCAAGTTTTCAATATCATTCAAGTCCATATCAAGATGGATCAAGATGATTGATAAATGAAACTATTAAAAAAAATTGAGATAACATATTCAGAATGGCATATTCGGCCTTCTAAGTTTGTTTCTTATTAATAAAAAATTTCATTTTTGGTTGCCCTTCAACTTTTTTTTTGTGTCAAAGGATTTATTCTTTTATAATCTTACACTTAACTATTAAACAATATTGTTCAACCAAAATTATCTCAATAATGATTTATGATACGAGTGGTCATTTCAATAAATTAAGAATTTTAGTAATCAATTAGGAGGAATCATGCCTTAATTTAAAGTTAATGCAACCATTTTTTAATAGTAATCCAATAGTAAAAGTGGACGGGCCTGTTTCAACTATTAATAGTTTTATAGCTTCATCATCTTCCCGTTTTTTAATTCGGCCAAGAAATAAAAATTGTTGTTTACGTTGTCTTTATCTCTTTTGACTATTCGCGCAATAGTGTCGTAATCTATCAGATTGTCACTTTCATTCTTTAGATAATCGAACAAATCAGGCTCATTTATTTTAAGGGGCTCGTCTATTAAGTTAATGATTTGATCTGACAGCTATTCAATACCAAATCGTTATTATTATAAGAGCTCGGATAGCTATACAATCTCTTGCTGGTTGGGTTATACCTACCACGTTTGAAATTATACAGCTGGAGAGTTGATTTAAAGCGTGCAGTAAGTTTGAACGGGCTATGAAATGCACGAATTAGAGCAGTTATATGATGAATGCCGGATGTTTTTCTCACCGTTATACTCCAGCTCATATTTATTCTATTCTATCTTTTCCAACTCTTTAGTAATAGAAGCTATCTGCTGTTCTTCATTTTTGTCTTAGATATCTTCTTCCCTCCCCTAATCTATCAACCACTATTTCATTAATTGCGGATGGAGGGAAGAAGTTTAAGCGATAAAGTTACTTTCTGAATTAAATATCTGTTGGTTAGCTTCTTTCCCGAAATCTATGATTTATTGGAAATAATGCTATTGCTTCTACATTTTGGTTGAATCTACCGATTCGATATTCCGTATTTTTTGCTGGTAAATTTATTATAAAACTATTTATTACTCCTCGTTCCTAAGACTCATATACTGAGATTTCTCCCAGACTTTCTTTTGATTTCTCAGCTTTTTTTCATACTGATTCATTTCGACCGAGGTCGGATGATACTATAATTTCTATCTTTTGGAGATAGCCTTTTGCTTTTTGACACTGGACTTTCTGGACATCGTCCTCTTTGTACTGTAAGAATCTTTATTACCTTCAGTTTCCTCATCATCATAAGTTAAATTCATCCTGCTTTTGCGTTTTTCCCATTCCTTGAGTTTAATAGTTGCTTTTTTGAGGTTCTCTTTTGGTTCCCAAGTATTTTGGCTATGAGGATAGTCTTTCCATTTCACAAGATAAACTATTCTATCTATATTAATAAAGTGATACTGTGTTCTTTCCTTTGATCAAGAATCTTCTCTACTTCGTACTCCTCTTCTGAAACGTATTTGCTTTTTTTATGCGTGTTATGTATCATATTAGTACTATATTAATATTCAATTTCGATGGGCAACACTTATTAAGATAATAGTTATAGTAATACAATTTAAGCAGTGTTATCGTCACCCATTTTTATAAATTAACTGGAAATTATTTGGATTTAGATATCAAAATTAATTAAACCATGAGGAAATGGGCAATGATGTTGAATGGGGATATCATGCCAATAGAATTTTAGTTGCAAGGTCAAAAGCAGAAATACAGTGCATATATAGTGGATATTTGTAAATATGATATTTTATAAATCAAAACACCAAAAGCTTCAGGATAAACTGTTATTAGCGCCAATATATAATCAGATATCACTCTTCTTCAATTTTATTTTAGTTTCCTGCAACATCTCAAAACCATTTTAGAGGAACCATGTCTTTTTAGTTTTAGACAACTCGATTTTATTTTTTTAGTCGTAACTTAAATATTTGTTCGATTTTACGTGCTATAGATAGACATAACTTCGCTAAGTAGTCTATAATATTCGCCATTCTTACGAATACGCCGCTTGAGTTAGGCTGTCTTTTTCTGTGTTATATGTAATGTATAAATTAGTCAGTGCGCTCTTAATATTAACCACCATTACGCCCTCTTTATGTGCCTCCTTTACTTCTACAGGTTCAATTCTCCATCTCTGATTCATTCTTAAATTTTTGGGGTAGAGTATGATATCAACTTAGTTAAGACGTGAAGCATTGACAAGATCCATACTCAAAATCTTATCCATTGTCAAGATAAAGAAGGTGTCCTTCATCCACGCGATCTAAAAAGCTCCATAGTTTTTTAATCTGAATAATTGAGAATCATCTCTTTCATTATAGTCATTGGACTCTAAAATACCGTCCAGGTAAAGAATGCAACCGTTGTAGTCTTTAATTCGGCAAAACCCACTTTTATACGGTACAATGTCAAATAGCTGGTTGGGTTTCCGTCTACCAGGTTCTAGCTTAGCCTCGAATTCGTCGATGGTTAGCACTAAATCAGTTTTTACATGGACTATCTCGTATTCAGTCTTCTAAATTTTCTTAAACATCCAAAGCTGATCAATAGTTTTAGCCTCTGGCTGATTTCCAATTATCCTGACATTATCATTCTCCAAAAGTTTGTAAGTCTTCAATTCTTGCCTCAACAAAAACCCGTTGATTTTACACTCGATGGTGTATAATTTTTATTGGTCAAGGTCTTATTGCTGTAAAATTTACTATTTATCGACCATCGATGTTGTGCGGAGAATTTTATTCATTTGTATAATACCTATAAGCTTTGATAACGCATTATACTGAGAGAATTCCTTTTTAATTGCAGAAATAAGCCTATTTTAGTGAGCTATATATTTCTATAATATTGATTGAAAATTGATTAGTATAATATCTTAAAATGGGCAAAAGGATTACCATTCTGCTGGCTGTTATCCTAATATCAAGTTGCTTAACAGTCAAGTAGCATTAAAAAATTCCACCTTCTAATTCTGTTTCCTCGACTAGGATTGCAGACAAAATTTACATCAATGGCAACATTATTACAGTTGATCCAAACAATACTATTGCTGAGGCTGTGGCTTTATACAAAGGGAACATACTTTATGTCGGAACTAATGAAGAAATTTAATAATTTCGATCAGATACATCTGAGGTAGTTGATTTGCAGGGGAAGACAATGCTGCCAGGCTTTTATGATGGTCATAGTCACATCGCGATATATTCAATGCAAAAAGAACAAGGAGTTTACTTAGCCCCTCCTCCTATCGGCAACATCACATCCATCGATGAGATCGTAGAGCGGTTAAAAAATTATATCAAATAAAAGAATATACCAAAGGGATAGATAGTTTATGGTCCAGGTTACAGTGATATTGGCTTAAAGTAGCATCGCCATCCAAATCGCTACGATTTGGATCGAGTATCTACTGAACATTTTATCTTAATCCGGCACTATACCCTTCATTTTTCAGTAATTAACAGCTACGCTATAAATAAACTCAATATTAGCAGAGATACTCCTGAGTTTAATGAAGGAAATATCGCTAAAAATTAAGATGGGGAACCAACAGGACTATTAAAAGAAAAAGAACAACTTATTATATTGCCGTATATTCCCAAACTCAAATTAAAGTCATTAATGCAAGGAATTCAGGATTATATTTCAGTGGGGATTACGACAGCTCAATAAGGATCGCTTTACTCCGAGGCTGGAGCAACAATGATAGCCAATGACAACTAGATTCCAATCGACATCATTTCCTACTACATAGTTTTCTAACCAGATCAATTACCGAATTATTACAAGATGCAAAAGCAGCAAAAGCATCATATGACTATTCCCGGTATAAAATTCGTGCTGGATGGTTCAATTCAAGGCTACACTGCCTATCTCAGTAAACCATACTTTAATCAAAAGCAATTCTAGCAATTTGGCCCTCATGATGGTAAGTACGAAACGAATAATGAAAGTATTAACAAATTTACAGATTACATCATTCAAAATAATATTGATGGCGTATTCCACTGCAATGGAGATGCTGCAGCTGATCAACTTATCGATTCTGTCAGGAAAAGCAAGTTATAGTATAAGGGGTCGACCAATAGAATCACTGTAATTCATGCACAAACACTTAGATAAGATCAATTGGATCAAATGAAGATCTTATAAATGACTCCATCCTTCTTTATTTCACATACCTACTATTGGGGTGATATGCATTTTAACATTTTTTTAGGACCTGAAAGAGCTAGAAATCTTGATCCAACAGCCTGGGCTGTTAATAGGAATATGATCTTTTCTCTTCATAATGATTCTCCTGTTATTCCCATGCTTCCCAATGGTGTGTTTCATATGATATGGTGCGCAGTCAATAGATTAACCCTCACAAATCGAAGCTTAGGGGAGGAGCATCGGCTGAGTGTAATGCAGGCCATTAGAGCTGTTACAATTAACTCTGCTTGGCAAGGCAGAGAAGAGCATAGAAAAGGATCAATATAGCCAGGCAAAATGGCTGACTTAATAATTGTCTCATAAAACCCTCTTACAATTGACAAATTTAAGCTGAAGGATATAGCGGTATTATAAACAATAAAGGAGGGAAGAAGTATTTATCGTGCCTCTGAGTCTGAATTCATTGCAAAAAATGAATAGGCTCATATCTAGTTGTGATTTATCTTGCCATCTAAGTAATTTAAATCATATGCAGATGCATAATAGATTTTATGTCTTTAGAAATATTCTGACTTGATTTTATTAATTTGAATTAATTTGTAAGCGATTTTTACAATAAAATTATTAGTGTCTTCCTTAATAATCTAATTAATCAATAATCATACCAATAAATGCAACAAGTCATCATATTGACTCTTTTGGTAATTTTGGGCTCAGCCACAATGGTTCCGCATGTTGGCCCTATTGAATCTCACATTCCTCTCATCTATAAAGTCTCCCTTAATGATCCTCCTGAAGTCAGATGGGCTCCAATTGCTAGAGATTTTGCTGAACCTCTCGCTCGATTCATGGAGTTCATCGATCTTCTGCCAATTCCTAAAGCCTTCTATGATGGAGTAGAATGGTACGCCAAAAATTAATTCAAACATCAAGACTTCGTGGCTGAGGTTGACGCCCTTGCTAAAATCAGTGGATATCCCTTCTAAAAGATATTCTTTTTCAATTTCATGTATGAATTCTCCACCTTCGCTGCTTGCACTGGCTTTTTGGTCAGAAATTCTGATGGAGTCGTCATGCATGGCCGCAATTTGGACTTTGAAATGTGGGAATTACTCTCTAAACTGCTTGTTAATGTGGAATACTACAAAGACGGTAAACGACTTTTTGCTGTTGATACCGTTGCAGGAAGTGTTTTCGCTTTGACTGGAGAAAAATTTGGTGCCTTCTCTATCAACGTTGATACCAGAGCTGCAAAAAGTTTTGAAGATGATCTCATTAGTGTCATTAAAAACAACGCTATTCCAACATGCTGGCTACTGAGAAAAGTGTTAGAAGAAGAAGTTGACTATGCCAGTGCCACCAAGAGGTTGAGAACTGAAAGAATTGCTGCCCCTGTCTACTATATTGTTGCGGGAGTTAAGCCTAATTAGGGAATGGTTATTGAAAGGGACACTGATGGAGTTCATGCTTATTATGAATTAAGTGACACTACCTGGTTCTTAGTGCAGACAAACTACGACAGGGATCAGCCTGAACCTATCTACGATGTGAGAAGACTGCCAATGGAAAAGAGAGTTCATGAGAGAGGCAATGTTGACTTTACAGTTGATACTGCTCTTCATGAAATGTTCACTTGGCCAAATTTCAACATTGCTACCATTATGACTGCCATCATGGTTCCAGCAACCGGATACCATAACACAACAGCTTGGTATGGTCTAAATCCCACCCCAAAGCATCTTTCAGTTAGCATTTGATCATCATTATCTCATCCAAATCAAATTATTAACTATATCAATGATTATCAAGTTAATTATAGTTAATTATAAGAAAATGATTGCCATGAATCGTTTTATCCTACCTACAATTCATATAAAAATATTAAGTCCATTCATCAGAATGAGCAAGTTCTAAAACAAAACATAATTTATTACAAAACTTTAAGTTTTATTCCATTTTATTTTCAAATTTCATGCAGCTTGTGTTTCAGATAGAGGTTCAAAGAAATCAATTTTTAGTACCCAAAAATTATGAAAATTTATTGGTATTCTACTTTCTTATCTTCGTGCGTTGTTGTTTCTATGAAATCTACTCTCCTCGTAATTACTTTGCCAACACCAACACTTACTGAACTATGTTTTGCTGTCGGTGAATATACATATCATTTATTTACTTCACAGCAGGTTTAATTCTATCTGTTATTATTCGTTGAATATCGTAAAGCATCAACAACTCCTAGTTTTTGGCAGTGGATTCATTTTATTACTATAAACATTTCATTTTAGAAAGCAAACTCTCAGTGATTCCCTTACATTAGTTTAAAATCTCCTTCCTTACGATCTTATATAACTCCTCATTTGATATTTCATATTTGGAAGAATTTTTTAATAGTGATAATTTGGGGGAAATTTAAGTTTTTTCCGGTAATGCAGATTTCATTTGCTTTCTACGCTCGTTATTTCTTGTAGAAGACGTTTCAGCGATAAACAGATAGTCTCTGAGTCTAACTCTCTTTTAAGGGATGCTAGTGCTGCTGAGGGTAGTCATACTTTTGGAAGAAGCCAGATCAGGGAAAATGGGTTTTGTCGAAAATTTAGCAGTTTATTTCAGAATATCGGAGTTTTTTGATGAATTATTAGAGTTAACCGGTGCTTACAGTCTGGAGTGGCTTGAGTATAGATTTAATTGTTTATTGTATGACATAGGGGATAGGGGTGGTAATTAATTGAAGTTGGTATTAAATTTATAATAAAGAATTCAATGATCTGATGATTTAAGCGAAGCCATAAACTTTTATACCAAATTTATCAACTGGGAGTGATTGATTTATGCTTTTCCACGCGAAATTATTAAAAGGTTACTCGCTATGTTTGTTCATACCAAAACAATAATGAATTATCTTCAACACATTTTATCATTTTAATGCTGATTTATTAGGAGGAAAACTGGTTTTATTGAAGAATGGAGCCCCAATTAATTTATGATCATTTTATCAAGCACTCCTCCTAGTAATTGAATTATATTACCTTTCTTTGGTATTAAATGATTCAAGCTTTAATTTAAAAATAAGGATAAAATAAATACGTTATTTGCTTTATATCATCAATATTTTTTATTAATAAAATGAACGAACATGCATTGACAAGACACTACCTTCATGATTTCTCCAATTAAACTCTTGATAAGAATGTAAGTAACGGTGCCATTTTCTTCTGCGCTCTCCCAATACTTTTCGCAGCCATTGTTCACTTGACTCTGTTCAGCAGGAATATAAGGATCAATCATAATTTCTTTGTCAAGACCTATCCTCCAACCGCATTCGTAGTAGTAATTACCTTGGCTGGCCTGATCGCAGATGTAGTAATGTCCGTCTATGCTGTTATTAACGGGGCATGGACACTTAGAACGTGGATGTTATTCGCTACTGCTATGGTTTTGGTTGGATTAGCAGCTTTAATCTATACTGCTGATACTCATGCCACTTTAGTTATTACTGTCCTCATTGTTGTTTTAGCTGCTATGGTAAATGAGTGGCTTTTCGTAGATGTCAGATACATGGCGCAATAAGAGTCAAGTTCAGCTGGCTGGAGAGACTTTGTGAGAAATTTAATCGGATTCAATGAGGCAGTCTTGGTTCTTTGGGCCCTTCAGTTGATTGGATAATCTTTCGTTCATATCTTCAAAGTAAGTCTAAAATCACAAGTGATTCTTTTCTGGATTAGTGCGGCTTTCGCCCTAATAGGCCTCTTCGTCTGGAATATTTTATCATTTGGACCATTTTTTGACTCGATTGGGTATATAATAGCTTCCATTTTCCTCCTAATTGGTGTGTTCATCAGTATAACTTTCTTCAAGGAAGGAGACGAATACGATGTGATCAGTAAATGATCTTCATCTGAAACCATGATTGTTTAACAGTCAATAATAAAAATTTAATCGATTTAAATATTTTATTCTTTTTTAAACATAAAAATAACAAGTTAAGGGATCATAACAAATAATTATCTCTCAATCATCGGTAAATTCGACTGAGGTAACTCGATTTCATTATTTAATCATTAATTAATAATCCATGTGTTGTTTCTAATTTATCAATTAATACAATAAGAAAAGAAGCAAATAAAATTTTATTGAGCGAAAGATCATCTTTATCATTCTTCGAAGTCTATATCGCGTCTTCTTAAGTAATTTGGGTCATTTTACATTTTGGCAGCTTTATTCATCCAATACAAACATGAAATAAAATGTAGATTGTGTATAAAGGTATAATCTATAAGAAGAATCACTCTCCAGTATTGACAATGTCCTTGAATGTCGAATACACGGCGACTTTTAATTGAGCGATTAGAGCTTTATCCAACTTAAATACAAGAAAAGAGCTTTCCATATGCTCCCAAGTAGTGTCAAAATGCTACTTCTTGATGGGCATGTGCTTATGGAGGGTAAACATATCTGGTCCCTAGTAATGCGACGGTCCTCCGAAAAGAGAGGTCAAGAAATGTACCATAGTGGAGTGTAATTTGGGGATGTCGCTAACATTTTCCAGGAAAAAGTAGTTAATTCGATCATCAGAAAGTACATATTGATAGAATTGAGCGACCATCTTTTCTAGTTTGTCATGACCGCCCAACTTTTCGAATAGCGAAGGCATTTATTGAATTTATATTTATTCAACACAATTAGTGAATTCCCCTTTTTATCGTTATTGTACTACATTCGCAAAAAAAATGAACTATTTCTCTCCATAAAATATTAAAAATTACCCCACATTAAGAATTCAGACTAATAATAATTTTCTTACTTCCCCCATTTTAAAGAAAAAAATAATCAACAGACGAAATAACCCATTATTACCGAAGAGCAAGTCAGCAGTAAGGGAGTAGGATATTAATCTCTTTGGCAAAGCCAATTTTTTATTTGGCTTATAAATTGATTTCTAATTAAAATAAAACTAATTTCATTGATTATATGGCAGGACAGATTAGATAGGTAAATGGCACAACGATCATGCTCATTTTTTAGTCACTATATCCTTGCTTAGGCCGTAAATGCATTGTTTGACCTATCTGAGTACGTCTGGTTTCACTCCGTTCTTCTTAAACGATACCTCCATGTGATCCCAAACCTTATCAAAATCTTTTTGAAAGATAGACATATTCTTATGAGCCTCGATCATACTTCGTCCCTTGTAGTTGTTTGGTCCTCCAAAAATCATGGAAAAGAAGTCAGCGACAATATGATGAAGATCGGCAATGTCGCTCACATTTTCGAGGTAGAACACATTGATACCTTCTTCGTTAAGAATACTCTGATAAAAGTTGGCTACAATCTTTTAAATATTGCGGCGTCCTCCCAATTTGTCATAAAGTGACGGCATGAATTTAAAATCGAACTTCGAACAATTTAATATAATATTTTATTGAATTTTTCAGAATATCGCCATATATAAACATCAATTAACTTCAGCGAGTCCTTGAAAATCAACAATTTATGATACTAATGATTACTATCAATGTGTTTTTTTATTACATTCTTGCTCATAACAAATTTATTTCCGTCTTCTATTCTTTTTATAATTGCTTAGTTTTAGCATATCACATGTCTATTCAGCCTGGAATCATTCTCAGATTATTTTTTTCCTTCTGTTGTAAATGCATAGAATTTGTAATTTTGATATTATTGTTGTTTATATCGAAATTTTTTTCCTGCTTGAAATAATATCGCCATAGAAAGTTTTATTTCCATTAAACTGATGGTATTTATTCATCCATTTATTTTTCTAGCTCTTCGATACATTCTGATATAGTGCTAATAATAATACATTAGTCTCCATGTCTATTCTTCGCTTTCTATGATTTAATAAATCTCCCCCAATTAATTGATTAAAAAGTAAACCTTTTTAAACAAATAATCATTTCCTGATTAACTCTTTAGAGTAAGTTACAATTCAAATCAGTACTGTATTTATATAGTAATTAATAAATTGATAATCGCATGATCATGGTTTTTCCTCTTCTATCTTCGTAATATCAAAGCCGTTGATCGTCATAGGATTGCTGAGCTATTGGGGCAATACTTCAATAAGACTTGATTGTAAACCTTCCAAATGCATTATACAACTCTTGTCTTTAACCTTATCTCCACGAATTAGGACATTCGTACTATTACTAAAGTCTATTTTGAAACTTTAAGCCACGTTGGACATGTTCTTGAACATCAAAAGGACAGTGTGCAACTTCTAATATGTGTATAATTCGAGATCGTGCTCTTTCAAGGGAGTTATCTGTAATTTTTTATTTGATCTTTCCTTCTCGATTAGGCTGGGATATATCTCCTTTGCGAATTGATCATCTATTTACATCAATCAGTACTATTCTTGATGGGGCTTATAATAACGTTTCCTTCACTTGCATAAGTCACAAGATTTCCTTTGTGAATAAGAGATTAGTGCTGCCATTCCACCTACAGCCGAAGGATATATCGCCCTTCCAGCACCTCAAATATACTATCAGAGCATTCTAACTTATGAGAGGTGTACGTGAAGACCGTGCCCCTGAAATTGAGTGATTACATCCCTAACAATGTTAAACCAATGAATAATCGAGCCTATCTCCATCTGATTGGTCTATTTTGTATAGTTCAAGCATGACTGGGCTGTACCTATAGTTGATGCGTTCCCCCTCCTCCAAATAACCCGCATAAAATTGATTAAATCTGATTGATACTTTCTCTGGTCTTTCAACGTTGATGGAGAACAACAGTTCCTCATGACTTTTAGATTCGACTGGCAAAGTCTTCAGAACATAGTTGTGTTTATAAAAGCCAACAACTGCATGCTAAAAATGATTAAATAGTTCTTCTTCTCGAATTTTGAACTCTCCCCTTCGTTATGGTTTTCCGTCTTGGAATGTGAAAGATATATAAGGGCTGATGACTGTGTAATTATCATTCGCATCCATATTTTACAGATAGAATACTTGTCTATTTCGGAGATCAACCAAATTGTTGCGAGCCACAAGAGTCACCCAGTAGTCATCGGTCAAACTATTTCTGAGCAGTTATTTGATAGCTTGACGATTGGTTGACCGAATCGTATAGGTATATGAAGGCACTCCTGTAATTTATTCGAAAGCATCCTCGGGAGAAAGACCCTTAGCCCTTTAATATGATCCGACTTGTTTGCACCATGCTTTCTCTATCAGCAGCGGCCATAATTAATAGCCAGTAACAATGCGGAGATGCACAAAGGAATCTGATTTTGTTGGCATTTTATCATCGATAATAACAGGATGTGGCTAGCCATTGCAATAAAAATTGAGACTGTAGGCTCCATAGTCATTGGGTTCCTGCGTTTAGATGATGTGTTTAATGAAGTGACTTTTAATATCTTTGCGGCAGAGGAAGTAGCACACCGATGTTAGATATGAATATTCAACGTTGAGTTGCAGGAAACTGGCAATATCAGTCTCTGCTTTTGTGGTGTAGATTCGAGTTTTATTGCGTTTAAAATCGAAGAACACTGACAATCTTGAAGTTTCTTTGCTGTCAATCACGAAGTTAGGATCTTCAAATAGTCTTTAATTATGTTGGGAGATCATATTTGCCACTGTCGAACTACGATTGGGATCATAGTTCTAAGTAAAGATGGCTTTGACTATTTTTTAGTCGACCTAAGTTCTGGATTCTCCGTAAGTGGAGCGTTATTTGAGGTTAGGTACGTCAAAATCTTTGTTGAAAATGCTGGGGAAAGTTCCACAGCCACCACAGGTGTCATTGCCCATCTTAATGAATAAATAATTTATTATACTCAATAAAAAGATAAGATATTAATAAAATCTATCAAAGGCAGAGCCTATCAAAACGAAAATTAAAGATTTATAGTTCACATATAGCCGCTCTTAATTCTTTGAATTCTTTTGCCAATCATAGAGATTGTTATACGGAAAGCTTAGGTAAGGATGCTCCGATTTGAAAGGCTGTTTTGGCAAAAAATATAAATATCAGTGATGAATTCTCGGGTGAAAACTGCATTATGAGTATTCTTGTAGTCTCCGTTCGGCTCGCATCCTGCTTAATTTGTTATCTTTCTCCTTCATTTGCAGGCGCGATTGCTCGTAAATATCCGTGTCTTCTTGACATAATTATCTCGCAATTATGAGGCTTTTTTCATTGAGAGTGGGCTTAATTATAATAAAACTACATGAAAAGTTAGTTGTTCAGTCACTCTGCTGTTGGCATATTCATCTTTATACGTTTTTAAAATTTAGTTTTTCTAAGTCACGTTTAAAGTCTTTATAAAGAGATATTTACAACAAATAGTCCATCTAAAGCAACGATAAATTCTTATTCATTCAGCTAGACTTCACCCTCCTACATTTCGGAAAGAAGAGGGGCGAGAAGTTTCAAGATATTTATTTTTAAAGCTGCGATATTGATTTTTTGACTTGAAATCAGACCATCTCTGTCACTATCCAACAGTTAGAAAAGATATTGAAATGCAGTATGCTTAATTTATGCATGAATTTGCAATGATTTGGGATTAGTTAATATTTTAGGCTCCTCCTTTATTGAAAGCACTCTTGAAGCTTTGGCCTTTTCATAAAGATACTACCCAATAGTCTTCTCTCCAAGATCACGATTGGCTGGCGGTCTTCCCGTAGAAGGCCTCTTTTCCACACTCAATCTTTCCTGTCTGATCTTTTCTTGACTCACCTTTTTAATAATTCTCCTACGTGTATCTTATTGCAATCTTTCTTCAAAGTTCTTGCTGACAATCATCCTTGAAACAGTGTTAATAACCGGACGGTGCATTTATTCTTATATTTTAGTTTTTTAACGGCTTACAATCTTCTTCTTAGCCTCTCTGAACTCATGGTCTTCGTGGAGTTGCAGAAATCGTTTTGTGGAAAGGCCTGAATTTGAATTTATATGCTTTGTCAGTATTTTGGGTTGAAAAGTGCACTCTTTCATTTATTCTTACTCTCTTTTTAGCAAATATTCTTTGATCTTCACAATTTGCCTATCTTTCACCGGCTGATATACTCGAGAGTAATCTTACTCCCTCAATTTCTGAGCAATTAGATTCGAAAGCGGATTAATTTATGGTTTAAAATTACACTATTAAATCTCTTTTTGCTTTTGTAACTCTAGTAAATACTAATTATGCTTGCGAGATGCCTCCCTAAGTTTAGTATTCTTATCGTAAATATGCAGACAAGAGATTATTGAACTTTCATTCAATGACTTATTACTTGTTGTGTTCAAACTTGTGTGACTTTCATTTTGTTTAGGCATGCGCAGGTTGCTCATTTCATCACAATTTTGAGGATCATTTTTCCTAGAGGCATAGTAAAGCCTCTCAAAAACATTTAAGCGATTACTATCTATACCACCTCGACTGTTAGATAATGTGGTGGAATCATTTACGCTTGACTGTCCTGTTTTGCTTCTACTCATCCTAAGTCTGCTATCTTTTCTACTTTTCTGATTCGATCTGCTATCCTGATGAGTGTAATTAGTTTGATTGATGTTTTCCTTGTTACTAAGCGAATCATTTCTTTATATTTTAAAAGAAGATCCTTTCCGATTGTGAAATGAACTCATTTGAAGATTGCGAATATTGTCCGCTAATGATCCAATGATGTGAGGGTTTAAGTTATTTTTGAAACAAAATATTTTTGCTAGAGTTACAGGGTCATCAAACTAACTGATTAGGAGAGAGCCGCTTCCATTTTCTCCGAAGTCAATGACCATCTTAATGGTATGATTCTCTCCTTCCTCTTGCTCAAACGACTACTCGGCCTCTTAATGGTAAGTTTACGGTTGGTCTCCTTAATCTTCGAGTATTTTGTTGTACAATTCGGAGGTATTCGTCTGGTGAGAACTATGATTGTTTTTGTATGTGTTCATACTAAAATCTAAAATTTGAATTTTGTAACAGTTATTATTTTTGTTAATAAAAATAGGAAACAGAGTTGTGCTTGTATTGATATCAAGCTGGTGTGAATGGGAATAAAATGAAAAGACAATATAGATTTGAAAGGTTTTTCGATAATAATTTATCTTGAATTGACAATTGATTATGACTCTTTTTATTATAAAAGAATTACT
>Ga0302197_10002875_pt1 | contig 15824 bp, 10 predicted proteins | sample II_Bog_N2_1_FD_193526 | JGI IMG/M metagenome (GOLD analysis project Ga0302197, IMG submission 193526) | Peat permafrost microbial communities from Stordalen Mire near Abisko, Sweden - II_Bog_N2_1 | ecosystem: Environmental > Terrestrial > Soil > Wetlands > Peat | place: Sweden: Abisko...
GCGTCTTGCGCTGAGCCGTCGATGGAGCATGGTCGGTCTGACTGTTGCCTTGCGCCTTGCAGTCCTGGGCGGAACTTTGCGCATTGCAGCCTTGCTTCAGCCCCTGTCCGTTGACGCCCTGGGTGGGCCCTTGAATGTTGGCGCCCTGTGCGGGAGATGCCTGGGATGCATCGTTCTGCCCCGGGTTTTGAGAGGCATCATTCGACGCGGAGGTCTGACTTGTACCGTTGTCGGCAGAACTCATTCCGTTGTCGGCGGAAGCAGCTGACCCTGCCCCTGTGCCACTCTGAGCGGCCAGAGGCAGACACAGCAGTGCAAGCAACAAAGTGCCAAACAAAGAGCAAAAGACGCGACTCTTGCGCAATATGAAATCAGTACTTCCTATACTGTCACCCGCCCAGTTAACCATCCGCATCCCTTCAGATCGTTTCACTTGTCTCTCGGTCTCTATGTGCTGTACGTTCCCACATTGGCGCGACACTTAAAGTTGTTTGCCCGTGATGTGAAGCTCTGGTCTGAGGTTAGTTTGTCTAAGTATGTCAAATCCCGAGAACTGGAGGCGAATCACTCTCACTTACAACAGTGACTTCTACAAGGGAAATGAGCGCAGGTTGTCAACTCGGGGTTTTCTCTGCAATCGCCATAACCGATGATTCATGGGCAGGTAGCCTTGGTGCGAGCATTTCCAGCCAGAACCTGGCCTGCGCACGATTCCTTTCCTGGTGATTGAATAGCGGCTTGTTCTTATCGATCAGCCGGGAAATTCCCGCGTGCGTCAGTGCCGTCATCGTCAATGCCGCAGTCACCGTAGTGGAATCCAGGTCGCGGATTTTTCCGCCCTTGATGTTCTTCTCGAGATACTGTCTGATTGCCAACAGAGCAGGCGACAAACGTTCCTCAATGAACGCCCCTCCCTTCGGTTGCATTTCGAGAAATGCGACCGCGATTAATCTGAGCAGCTCAGGTCTGTAGCTCACTGTATCGGCGAACAGCTCAAGGATCTTGGGCAGAACCACTTCTGGAGGTTCGCCCTGCGCAATCTTCTCGAGCAAATCATGCTGGAAGTCCTGCTCCGTGAAATGTTCAAGGAGGGTTGACCAGAATAGACTCTCCTTATCATTGAAGTGCCGAAAGATCGTGTTTTCACTTATGTTTGCCAGATGAGCTATCTGCCGAGTAGTCGTTCCGTGATACCCCTGATGCGCAAATAACCGACCCGCCGCCCGTACAATCTGGTCCCTCCGCAATGATTTCTTGGATAAAGGCGGCATATATCTCCTTAAAATTTTGCAACCGCGAAGCCGCGCGGGTGCCGAACACCCTCGCTTGTTCCGGTCTCAACGCCAGTGCGGTGCTCGCTGGCATTTCTACGTGGGCGTCCAAGCTGATCCTGGCGCGTCGATTCTCTTAAGTTCTATTTTCCGGTTCGTGTTTTCGTGCTCGGTTCTAGATAATTCAGTGGCAATTTAAAGGCGACGAAGACAGAAGGACACTGAGTCATTACAGGCCGGCAAGAATACGACTCAGGACACAAAGAGTTGCGTCGCGAATCCTGTGAACTCAGAATGTATCGGGGGCATCGCTAAAAACACTTCACAGTCAAGCGACGAATGGCTCCAGATCGTCGACGTCCACCTGTGCGGCAACATGCTGGTTTATCAATTCGAGAGTCAATACAAATCGCCATCCGCTAGCCTTTCTCATAAGCGTCCCGCAAAGGCCTTGCATGACACCGCGCTTGATGCGAACTTTTTCGCCAATTAAGAATTCCCGACATGGCTCTACGCGCTCTTTGCAAAGACCAGTGCGCAGGAATTCGATTTCTGGATCTGGAAGGGGTACATACTCCTTGCCGTTGCCCACGATCTGCAGAACTCCCGGAGACTGGAGAACCTTGGCACGCTCTTTGCGGTTAATGCGCACAAAAAGATAGCTCGGGAACAATGGCAGGACAATCTTCATCCGTTGCCGGTTCTTCCAGACCCGGAAGGTCTCATAAGTCGGAAGAAATGATTCAACCTCGCGCAGGTTAAGGTGTTTCACAACGGATTTTTCATTTTGCGGAACGGTAAAAACCGCATACCAATTGCGATCGCTCGACGCATCCGGAATCAACGGATTCAAGGAAGCCGTCTCTTCAGGCGAATGATCTCTAACTTGCTGTTTGACTCGGGACTGCATGCTCAATCGCGACATCCTCCAGCTACTCACGAATAATCCAGGCTAGTGTGCAAATCGTTAAGATTTAATCCTCTTTCCCTCAAAAAGTGAACGAGGCTTCGCCAACCTGACTTAGCAAAGTACCAGGCTGCTAAGCCTATGCCCCATGTTCAGCAAGCCGACTAGAACGCTGAAATAACTCAAAGGATGGGGTTTGAAACTGAACGCTCAACAGAGGAGTCTGCGCGTTATATTTTGCGATACAAGGCAGCGTCGAACAGGTTAAGGGGGATGCAGTGAGTGATTTGTGACAGGTTTCTGATCTAGTCTCTTGAATGTAAGCTACCACACTCATTTTTACAAGCGTCTTTACGGCTAAAAGTGGTTACTTTGGGCATTCATGGTTTTCATCCGATCTTTTCGGTTTCGGAGCCAGGCGATGGTCCTAGAACACAATTGATTCAAAATACAAGAGTTAAATGGCCATTTTCTCGAAGGAGAGAGGTCTGAAGCGAACGACGGCGGGCATTCACCTTGCACCCGAGAATGGAAGCAACTGCTCTCATATCCATTCCCAAAAGAGGACGTTACTGCGTCAGAATCAACAAATTTCTCGTGGCGCCATTCGGTTCGACAGTCAGGAGTAAATCGAGCAGCAGGCAAACATGAAGGTCAGGATTCAAACCCTGCTGGATGCTCGCCCGCAACGCCGAATTCCCTTTCCAAAGCCAGTCCCGCCACGGCAAGTGTGCCTTCGTCGAATAGCCGACCAATCAGTGTGACTCCGTGCGGCACGCGTCGCGGCGGTGAGAACTTTGGCAGGGGGTGCTTCGGGTCGGGGGCCCAGTCACTCCGCGCCTCAGCGACTTCAACGAACCCAGCGCGCAGCGTCAGCGATGGATGACCGGTGGCATTTGTAATCACCAGCATCTCGTCCCGCAGGGAAGGTACAAGGAGCAGGTCAACCTGTGAAAACACCTTCGCCATCTCTTCGGCCACCTTGCGCCGAAACCGGTCTGCCTGTACAAAGTCAACCGCAGACAGAAACCGCGCTTGGCGAAAGCAATTCGGCCAGGCGTCCGGCACCTGAGCTTTGAGCCCATCCACCTTATGGCTAAGAGTCAATTCCTCAAACGATGCCGCTGCTTCGGCAAAAAGAATCAGGTCAAGAGAGTCATACGGCCAGTCCGGAATCGAAACCTCAACCGGATTCATTCCAAGCTTCTTCACCGCCTGCAACGCAGTCCGGTCCACATCCGTTGCGGGATCCTCTTTCATCCATTTTGGAAAGTATCCAACACGCAAGCCACCTACGCTCTGAGTGGCGTCAAAAGCCAGCTCGCTTGGGACACTCGCCAAGTCCAGCCCATCGGGGCCGGAGATCGCATTCACCACCATGACGGTGTCTTCTACGCTCCGCGCCATGGGTCCGAGTTTGTCCAGGGACCAACACAATGTCATGGCGCCAGTCCGAGGGACACGGCCGAACGTGGGCCGCAGTCCGGTGACTCCGCAACGCATGGTGGGGCTCACTATGCTGCCGCCGGTTTCGCTTCCTATCGCGAATCCAACCAGGCCTGCTCCCACGGCCGCACCAGGTCCAGCACTCGATCCAGAAGAGCCCTCTTCCAGCAGCCACGGATTCATGGTCTGGCCACCAAACCAAATATCGTTCAGCGCCAACGCGCCCAAGCTCAGCTTGGCCACCAGTACAGCCCCCGCGTCGTTCAACCGTTTCGTCACGGTCGCGTCCACAGCAGGAACGCGATCACGAAACGGCTCTGCTCCGTAGGTCGTTGGAATCCCCGCCGTATCGAGAAGGTCTTTCGCGCCCCACGGAATACCATGCAGCGGGCCTCGATACTTCCCCGCCGCAATCTCGTCGTCTGCCCGCCTAGCCTGCACCAGTGCGTGTTCGCGGGTAAGCGTGATGACGCAACGCAACTGTGCGTTGTAGCGCTCCAGCCGACGCAGGTAGATCTCGGTCAGCCGCGTGGAGGTCAGCTTCCTGCTCTCGATCCACCTAGACAGCTGCCAGACTGGAGCAAATGCGATTGCCGACTCGCTATCCGGCAGAGGTACGTCCGGATCACTACTGCGGACGAAGTTGTTGCCGCTGTGCCGGATCGTCACAAGCCCAGGCAGCGCGGGATTCCACTGCGTGGCCGGCGCCACCGTTGCCTCAAGTTCGATTTTCCGAGGACCAGTTCTCCTCTCCAGCAGCGGCGCCATCTGCATGCGCCAGTTCCCCGCTGCCGTTGTGCGGTCCGCCGCGGTCATCTCCAGTTGCACCAGCTTTTCCGCATCGGCAAACGTCGCGGGCGATACCTCAGGTCCGACCGGCGCGGAGGTTCCAAAAGCGGGAGGCGCGCCCGGAGGCAGATTCTGAGTCTGTCCAGCTTGGGCCGCTGCATTGGCTTCAAGAGCAGCAGCCAGTATTCCAACAGAAGAATAGGTTAGAAAGTCTCTGCGCGATGTGGACATCGATCTCCTTGATAGGCCAATAGAGGGGATTTGCTTGAACACTCGCATTCATCATATCCGGCCTTTTGCGCAACGTGGCGGCAATGGTATATTTCCCCGACTGGACCAAACACCATATAGGCGCGTTCGGCTCAGTAGGAATGAAGTCGAATACGCTCATGGAAGCACACAATGTTGTCACCGAAGGGAAAAAATGATTCGTCCTCAAGTCGCCGCGCTGTCAAAATTCATGATAACTGCTGCATGTGTGGGAGCCAGCATGACCATTGCGCAGGCACCGAGCGCACCGCAAGTGACTCCCGTGCCGCCGAGCCCGGTGCATCCGACGCGTCCCACGCCACCCACGCGCGATCCCAACACGCCCGGTTATGTATTGGCCAAGGATCTGACTGACGGAGCAAATGCGCCCCCAAATACAGATGGAAACTTTATCATCGGTCGAACGCACAATCCCGCGCCAGAGGCATCTGTGCAGGACAGCGTGCCGCAGGGAACGGTCGTCGAGTTCACCATGGATTCAGCTGACAGCAAGATCTATCCTGGCATTGCGCGGGACGCCGGTACATTTGGCACGCCGGATCCCGCCGATCCCAGCAAGCTGATCGTGACCACCAGTCATCCTGCACACTACACGCGCCATGTCGCTGTTTATGTCCCCAACCAATACGTCCCAGGAACCGCCGCGCCTTTTATCGTTGGAGCCGACGGCCCGGACAGACTGCTGTTCACGGTTCTCAACAATCTGATCGCCGAGCACAAAGTGCCCGCCATGGTCGCCATCTCGATTGGCAACGGCAGCGGTGACGCTCAAGGCAGCGAGCGCGGTCTGGAATACGACACGATGTCTGGTCTGTTTGCCGAGTGGGTTGAGAAAGAAGTTCTGCCCCTGGTCGAGGCTCAAGCGCATGTGAAGTTGACGCACGACCCTGATGGCCGTGCGACAACCGGCGGAAGCTCAGGTGGTTCCTGCGCGCTGATCATGGCCTGGTATCATCCGGAGTTATATCATCGCGTCCTGACTTACTCCGGAACTTATGTGAACCAGCAGTGGCCGCACAGCGACCAGACCCCGCACGGCGCATGGGGATTCCATGAACATTTGATCCCCGAAACTCCTGTAAAGCCGATCCGGATTTGGATGGAAGTTGGCGATCGCGATTTATTCAATCCAAACATCATGGCCGATCACATGCACGATTGGGTGGTGGCCAATGAGGAAATGGCGAAAGTGCTTGCGGCAAAGGGATATCATTACCAATTTGTATTTGCACGCAACGCCGGGCACGTTGACCACGCCGTAAGACAGCAGACACTGGCAGAGGCGCTCGAGTATGTTTGGCAGGGATATCCGATTGAAGGAGTGAAGAAATAACCGCAAGTGTGTTCTTCTTCAGAGCCAAACAACAGTGCCCTCAACCCTGCGTTAAACTAGCTCCTTACACAGCGCAGGCGGCCATTCCGGCTCAATGGGAGATGGTGTGAGAAATCCAATCAACCTCGCGAAGGCGGCAGCGGTTGCCGCGCTTTCAGTTGTACTGCAATCCGTTTCAGCGAATGCGACCCAGTCCGCTCTCAAGATGCAAATCGCGAACGATGCAATCTCTGCCACATTCCAGGTTGCGGGAAATACTGTAAACGGCTTGATTGTTACAGACCGCTTGCACGGAAAAGAGATTTTCGTTGCGACGCCCTTCGCCATACTCCTGAAAGACGGCAACATCTATAGCCCAGGCAAGCTGACGCTGGCGGGAGTGATTGCAAAGCATGAACTCTCTCCGCATCCCGATGCCTCTCGTCTTGCAGATCGGCTCAAAGGGCAATCGATCGATGTTCCACTCGAGAGCCCCAATCATTCACTGCGTATTGTGTGGTCGCTGGTCCTGCTTGATAACTCAACTTACCTGCGGCAGGTTTTGACCATCACCGCTGTGGACAAAGACGTTCCCATTCGCCGGGTTCAGCTTATCGATCTCGTGCTTCCGGACGCACGTGTCAGTGGCTCGGTAGAGGGCTCGCCGATAGTGGCAGGCGATCTCTTTCTTGGATTCGAGCATCCGCTCTCGCACAGCGAGGTCAGGCGCGACCGGGCCACCGCATGGATCGACCGTGATCTCCCATTGCGGAATGGCCAGACCATTACTTACTCATCAGTAATTGGCGTGGCTCGCTCCGGGCAACTGCGCCGCGATTTTCTCGCATACATCGAGCAGGAACGGGCGCATCCCTACCGGACGTTTCTGCACTATAACTCGTGGTACGACCTTGGGTACTTCAACCCTTACGACGAAGCCGGAGCACTGGATCGGGTGAACACATTCGGCCGTGAACTAGCCGAGAAGCGCGGCGTCAAGCTTGACTCATTCCTCTTCGACGATGGTTGGGATAGTCACAAGTCGCTTTGGAAATTTAACGATGGGTTCCCGAATGGCTTCACTCCGGTGAAGCAGGCCGCCGAGAAGTACGGAGCCGATCCGGGTGTCTGGATGTCTCCATGGGGTGGTTATTCAAAGCCCAAACAAGAGCGCATTCAGTTTGGTACCAATGCGGGCTACGAGATCATCGAAGGCGGCTATGCACTCTCCGGGCCGAAATATTATGCTGCCTTCCGCGATGTCTGCATGGACATGATTGCGAAGTTCGGCGTGAACCAGTTCAAGATTGACGGTACGGGTAACGTGGATTCTGTCTTTCCCGGAAGCCGGTTCGACAGCGACTTTGATGCTGCGATCCATCTGATCGGCGAACTGCGCACAGCCAAGCCCGACATCTTTATTAACCTGACTACCGGAACCTGGCCGTCGCCATTCTGGCTGATTTATTCCGACTCAATCTGGCGAGGCGGTGAAGATGACTCAACCGCCGGCGTGGGCCCTTATCGCGAGCGCTGGATTACATACCGGGATGCGGACACCTATGAACGCGTGGTACAAACTGGACCGCTCTATCCACTCAATTCACTCATGCTGCACGGTATGATTTATGCGCAACATCATCGCCAACTCGATAAGGATCCTGGCAATGATTTCCGCAACGAGATTCGCTCGTACTTTGGCACCGGAACGCAACTGCAGGAAATGTACATTACGCCTTCCCTGCTTTCTTCGGCCAACTGGGATGATCTTGCTGAGGCTGCGAAGTGGTCGCGCGCCAATGCGGATGTATTGAAAGACACGCATTGGATTGGGGGCGATCCAGCGTGGCTCGAGGTTTATGGATGGGCATCGTGGTCGGAACGGAAAGGCATTCTTGTGCTGCGCGACCCCAGCGATCAAGACCAGAAGATCTCAATCAAGCTGCAGGATGCTTTCGAGCTGCCGCCGGGAGCGGCACAGGTTTATAACGCCAGGAGCCCGTGGAAAGACGATGAAAGCCAGCCTTCGCTCCCTTTGCGCGCACAGCAGCAGCACGAGTTTCATCTGGCTCCGTTCCAGGTGCTTACGCTTGATATGACTCCCCAATGAGCAGCCCCGCCCGCGATTACAAACTCGATGCGGTGATTCGCCACTTCCAGTTCATCGGTGATTTCTCCAAGGCCATTCCATATGGAAGCGGTCATATCAACGACACTTGGCGACTTACATTTCACAAGCTCGGCGTCGCGGTTGAGTACATACTGCAGCGGATCAATCACAACATCTTTACGAACCCCGTTGCCCTGATGGAGAACGTGGAACGGGTGACGTTTCACCTCGCTGCACAGATGGCCGATGAACCCGACCTCGAGAGGCGCGTACTGAAACTGATTCCTCAGCGCAACGGAATGACCTGGCTCAAGGACGACCACGGGAATTATTGGCGCGCATATCGATTCATTCCGAGAACCCATACTGTCGACGCTGTCGAGTCTCCCGAACAGGCGTTTCAGGCAGCAAAAGCCTTCGGCAGATTTCAGCAGTTGCTGGCGGACATGCCTCCGCCGCGATTGCATGACACGATCCCGGACTTCCACCATACTCTCAAGCGCTTCATGGCTCTGCAACAGGCGATTACCAGCGATGTGGCTAACCGCGCAAAGCTGGTGAAGGACGAAATCGCATTCGCCTTGGCGCATCAGTCGATCACCAACATCTTGCTCGATGCCGGCCTGCCGGAGCGGGTCACCCACAACGACACAAAGATCAACAATGTCCTTCTCGACGACTCAACTGGCGAAGGCATTTGCGTGATCGATCTGGACACAGTGATGCCAGGACTCATTCACTATGATTTTGGGGACATGGTAAGGACAGCGACCAGCCCTGCCGTCGAAGACGAGCGCGACCTGTCACGGGTACATCTGCGGTTCCCCATGTTCGAAGCGTTAGTGCGCGGTTATCTCAGCTCCACGTCTGACTTCCTCACCACACAGGAGATCCAGTATCTGACTGTGAGCGGCAAGCTGATCACCTTCGAGATGGGAATCCGTTTTCTCACCGATTTTCTGGCAGGCGATGTGTACTACAAAGTGCAACGTGACGGGCACAACCTCGATCGCTGCCGCACACAATTCAAGTTGGTTGATTCCATAGAGCAGCAAGAGGAAGCAATGGACAAGCTTGTGCGGTCCATTGCTGGGTGAAGCATCGAGGCATTCCAGATGTGTTGTGAAGGCACTTGCTCCGGGCGGTTCATTCCTGATCGAACGAACCGCCCGGAACGCTAAATGCAAATACGCTTCCCTGCTTAACCTTTCGGCTCATCTTCAGTGGGATGAATCGTCCGGTAGCTGGCGTTCCCCTTCGACCAGATCAGGAGCAGAAGGTCTTTCCCACTTTGGTTGTTGTGCACTTCGCTGGCGAACTTCTCCGCAGAATCCGCAGGCTTCCGGTTGACCTCCATGATGATGTCCCCCGGTTGAATTCCGGCATCTTCTGCGGGACTGGCCGGCCGTACACTCTGAACTACAACCCCATGCACCTGGTCCGGCGCGCTGATTTGCTGCCGGGCGTCCGCTGTCAAATTGCTGACGGAGAGTCCCAGCTTGCCGGTCTTCGCGCCATCCCCATCTTCCTGGCCTTCGTTACCGGCCACTTCCGAGTTTCCATGAAGTTGGCCAACTGTCAGGTTCAGCGTCTCCGGTTTGCCATTGCGAATCACTCCAAGCGAAATCTTAGTTCCCGGAGCCATCTCGCTTACTGCAACCTGCAAGGCGCTTCCGTTCGGAATCTTGTCTCCGTTGACTTGCGTGATGACGTCACCCTGCTGCAAGCCGCCTTTGCTTGCCGGCGAATCCGGCGTGACCTGCGAAACAATGGCGCCACTCGCATCCTCAAGATTGAAGAAGTGTGCGTTTTCAGGCGTCACGTCGTTCATGCCGATGCCGAGATAGCCGTGCTCCACTTTCCCGCTCTTGATCAACTGCTCGGCGCTTGCACGCACAATCTGCGATGGAATCGCAAATCCCGCACCGGCAAACGCCCCGTTGTTGGTAATGATGAAGGTGTTGATGCCAATCAACTCTCCGTGCGCATTCACCAGCGCTCCGCCTGAGTTGCCGGGATTAATGGCAGCATCAGTCTGGATGAAGTTGCCCGGCTTCCGCGGGTCATCCGAGTACGGGTTTGGACGATTGACCGCGCTTACGATTCCGCGCGTTACCGAGAACTGAAAATAGCCGAAGGGGCTGCCAAATGCCAGTACCGTCTGGCCGGGTTGCAGCTTGGTCGAGTCGCCCCAGGCGATGCTGGGCAGGTTGGCCGCGTTCACCTTGATGACCGCGATGTCGTTGAGCTTGTCAACGCCAATGACTTTGCCATTCAGGATGCGGCGATCGTTCAGCGTTACCTTGATGTTGGTGGCGCCATCCACCACGTGATCGTTGGTCACGATGTAGCCATCCGGCGAAATGATAATGCCGCTGCCTACGCCATGCTCGATTTGTGGCTGAGAAGGACCCGGTTGCATCTGCCCGAAGAACTGCTGCAGTCCCGGCGGGAAGCCCTTCATCATCCCTTCGGGACCAGCGCCGTCATTGGTGATGCGCGAGGTGACCGCAACATTAACCACCGCTGGAGTGACCCGCGACGCCACAGCTTCCATCGCGCGGTCCAGCGAAGTGAGCGCCGACACGCTGTTGTCGTCAATCGCCGAAGCGGCATGAACATTGCCGTGTCCGACAAACATCGCCGCACCCAGTGCAAAGGCACCGACTGCTGCCGCAGGTGCCGCGAATCTTTGCGCTACTGCTACTAATTGATTAGTTGTTTGGTTCATGGGAAATTCTCTCCTTGTTCGATACTGGGTTGTCAAAAGTTGCTTCTATCGCCACTGCATCAAGCACAGCGCGGTTAGATTTGAAGAATCAGCCAGCCATGAGCAATCGGCACGGCTGCATACCTGTTGAGATCGCCTGGGGCAACCGTGATTACGAGGCGCGGAGGCGGCAAGCTATCATTCCAGTCCGTCAACACTAACCAGGCCTGCCTATCCGGCACGATTCGCGGCTTCACAGCGCGCTTCACTACGTGTGCATGCACGAGCTTCGACTTCAGTGTTTCTTGAACGGGGCTCTGCGGCATCACCGCTTTCACCAACTGCACCGAACCAACTGTTCCACCCATATTCGACTCGCGCATCCCACGAATATGCGGATTGGTCTCGCGCGCTGCTGAGGTCTGAACCCCGCCTGAATCCATGCTTGCGAACCCGACAAGCTGGGGACTGCGAGTCAGAGCGAGTGAGCCGCCCGATATAGCCACGAGCAAGCAGGCTGTAACCAACTTCGCTTGTCTGCTTCCCATCGATTGTCCAGGGCGCAGGAGCCGTTGCACGCGACTCACCAACTCCGAGCGCCGTTCCCACGCCCCAAGCGCAAGAGTGAGCTTGCGGCGAAGCACAGAATCTTCCGCGAGCCGGGTCAGGCACATCGCGTATGCCTTTCGCGTGCAGCTTGACTGCAACACACGATCGTCACATGCAAGCTCGCGCTCCGCACACAGACGCCCTTCGGTCCAATACAAAACGGGATTCAAAGGAAAGAGCGCCAAACCAAATTTCTGGAGAAGATTGCTCCAGTCATCTCCGCGGCGCAGGTGCTCCATTTCATGTAAAACCACCTGTTGCAGTTCGATAGCCGATAGCCTTTCGAGCAGAGCCGGAGGCAGAAGAATGCGTGGACGCATGAAGCCAACTACGCTTGGCCGCTCAACCTCGACTGACGTGCAAAGTTGGGCGCCACGGCGGCCATTCTCGCCATGGAGCGACGCGCGCAGTGGCTCGTCCGGAACAAGAGGTATCGCCCGCCGAACCATTTGCTTTAGACGGTAGGCGCTCACAATCAACTGAATGCTTCTGAAAAGCGAAAGCGCGACCCACGCGGCCGCTATGGCCACGGCGAAGCCGGAACGCAAAAGTATGGGCGAAGCGTGGGCAGGGTGTCCTACCCCACTTTGCCCTCGGAAGTAAGGAACAATGTGCAGCATCACGAGAACCAGAAAAACATTCAGCCAGATCACCGAGCGGGACGCGGCGTTTAGTCGGGGAAAACACTTTATGCACAGCGACACAAAAATCGCCAGAACAGCACCCTGCCAAACTGCGCCGACTAACGAACTCACGGCCGCCGCGGAAAAGACCGAAACACTATGAAGCAGGAATTCCATCTAGGACTCCTCCCCGGCTTCATCTGGCATGCTCGCAATTGCCTCTTTAAGACGCCTCAATTCATCCAGGCTGATCTCCTCATCGCCAAGCATCGAAAGAAGGAGCCGCTCCCTTGAATTCCCAAAGAAGCGCTGCAATACGTGGCGCACCTCTGAGCGGCTTGCCTCCTCTTCCCCGATGCTTGTGGCGTAGAGAAACGCCCTGCCTTCCTGCCGGTGGCTCACGTACCCTTTCGTTTCAAGGATGCGGATGGTCGTGAGGACCGAATTGTAAGCCAGCGCCTCATCCTCAGGAATGGAGCCGACGACCTCCGCCACCGATGACTCTCCCCGGTCCCACAGGATCCGCATGAGCCTGAGCTCGGCTGGAGTAAGCGTGATGGATCTCTTGGGCGGCATTGAATTTCGAAAGTCCCCCGGGGCGGGTCTCGCCCACCGTCAAATAAATAGACGTGCAACTAATGATTTAGTTACGAATTTTTAGGATTCCCTTCTTCTTCAATCACAAGATCCGTATTTTCAATCAGATACGGGATTCGAATTTCTTGAAATGAATGATCAGAGATGACTTGCTGGCCGTTTCTCGTTCTTGTGTGCAGCCGCGGGCTCGGGTCTTCGGCAGTTGGTGCAAAGCTTACTCAATAGGACTAAAGTTGGAGTGGGCGGAGTTTGACAGGTATGCGTTTGCCTGTTGCCGTAAATTGCAGCAGCAAGTAATCCCCACTGCCCGCTCCAGTCCCCAAGAAGAGGCACGGAATTGCACGAGTCCATCGATTGGCCAAGAAAATCAATGCCCGCGCGGCCGCGCAAGCACATCTTCCTCATACTCTTTGCCCTTATTGCGGTGATCTTCTTTTCTGCCCGGACGGCGGTGACCATTTGGGTCGATATGCTGTGGTTCCGCTCGCTGGGCTATGAGGGTGTTTTCTGGAAAACCCTCGGCCTTGAATGGGGTGCCTTTGGTGGGTTCGCCCTGGTCACCTTCGTCATTCTGTATGGAACTTTTTTGGCGCTCAGACACGCGCATGCCGGCGACCTGCCGAGCAATCACACAATTTATGTTGCAGGAAATGCGGTGAACCTCCCGGTTGGCCCGGCGATGCACGTGATTGCGACCGCACTTTCCCTCTTGATTGCGCTTGGAACCGGAGCCGCGATGAAGGCGCAGTGGCCCACGCTTGCACTTTTCTGGTATGCGCCGCATTCTCAGGGAACCATAGCTGATCCCATCTTCGGGCTTCCGCTGAACTTCTATCTCTTCGCACTTCCTGCATGGCAGCTGATTGCGGGATGGCTGCTGACGCTCGCGCTGCTTGCCTGCGTGCTTGCTATCGTCTTCCTGTTCATCTCTGGAAGCTCGCGTGCGCTTGCTGGCCGCTTTGGCTCAGGAACAGCGTTGCCCTGGCGCGGGCTTTCCCTCGCCGTCGCACCTTTGCTGGCTCTGCTTGCTGTTCGCATTTATCTTGGCCGCTTTGAGATGTTCTTTGAGCGGCACACCATCTTTGACGGAGTCACTTACACGGACGCCCATGTGACGCTTCCCGGCATGCTGGTGGTCTCTGTTGCCCTGTTGGTAGGAGCGTTGATTGCGCTGGCCGGCGGTCTCTTCCGTCCACGCGGTCGATGGCTGGCCGTGGCCATGTTCCCTGCGGTAGTCTGCTATGTCGCAACCGGAGCGGTCGGCTGGTATGTCACCAGCTTTGTAGTCAAGCCGAACGAACTGGTTCGAGAAAAGCCCTATATCGAACACAACATTGAAATGACCCGGAAGGCATGGGGCCTCGACCGATTCTCTCAACGCGAGTTTCCTGCGGAGACGACCGTCGGTGCAACCGATCCAACCAACAACCAGCCCACACTACAAAACATTCGCCTCTGGGACTTGACCGCACTGAAGGATACGCTGCGGCAGATTCAGGAAATTCGAACCTACTACGATTTTCCAGATATCGACATCGACCGATACGAGATCGATGGATCAATGCGCGAAGTGATGCTTGCAGCGCGTGAGTTGAATGTCGACAAGCTCCCAGAGAGCAGCCGCAATTGGATCAACGACAAGCTCATCTATACCCACGGCTACGGCATCACTATGAATCCGGTGAACGGCTTCACGCCGGAAGGGCTGCCGACTCTGATGCTGAGCAATATGCCCGTGCAGAGTTCCGTGAAGGGCCTGAGCGTTACGCGGCCTGAAATCTACTTCGGCGAGATGACAGACACCGATGTTTATGTGAAGACGCGGCAGCAGGAATTCAACTACCCGGAAGGCCAGACTAATAACCTTACATCTTATGAAGGTACTGGCGGGATTGTGGTCGGTGGGTTCTTTCGCCGGCTTTTAATCGCATTTGAGCGCGGTGATATCGCCAAGCTGCCGTTCAGCGACGATGTAAATGCGCAGAGCCGGTTGCTGATGCGGCGCAATGTACGTGATCGCGTGACGGCGTTGGCACCGTTTCTCACATTCGATAAGGACCCGTACATTGTTGTGGGTGACGACGGCCGGTTGTCCTGGGTGATGGATGGATTCACCTCGTCAGACACCTATCCCTACTCAAGTCACTACAGTCTTGACGGCGACTCAATCAACTACATGCGGAACAGTGTGAAAGCCGTGGTGGATGCCTACGATGGGACGGCAACCTTCTACGTTTTCGATCAAGAAGATCCGATCCTGGCCGCCTATCGCGGTATCTTTCCCGATCTGTTCAAGGATGCATCCGCAATGCCAGACTGGCTGCACAAACACGTACGCTACCCCGAAATGCTGTTGCGCTTACAGGCTGAAGCGTACGGCCTTTATCACATGACTAATCCCGAGGTCTTTTATAACCGCGAAGATCTTTGGACAGTGGCGACCGAAACTGGCATGACAGAGGGGGGCGGGCAGACCACCGTACCGATGGCGCCAAACTTTGTGCTGATGAAGTTGCCGGACGAAGCGGACCTGGAGTTCGTTGAGATCCTGCCGTTTACTCCAGCTAATCGGAACAATCTGATCGGTTGGATCGCGGGCCGGAGCGATGGCGCTCATTATGGCACATCGGTGGTTTACGACTTCCCGAAAAGCCGGCTCGTCGACGGCCCCCAACAGATTGAAGCGCGCATCGATCAGAACGCGCAGCTCTCAGGACAACTAACTTTGTGGAATCAGCAAGGCTCGCATGTGCGGCGCGGTAGTCTCCTCGTCATCCCATGCGGACGCGCTCTCTTGTATGCTGAACCCATTTACCTGCAGGCCGAACGAAGCCCGATGCCAGAGTTGCGCCTGGTCGTGCTAGCGCTTCAAGACAAACTTGCATATGCACCCACGTTTGAGGCAGCGCTCGCTTCCCTGTTTGGATCGGAGTCATCGACGCTTAGCGCATCCGAAGCGCCTCGAGCGGTACCCGAAACAACGGGTGGACTGAAACCTGCCGCGGATACCGATTCACTGATTGTGCAGGCGGGCAAAGACTTCGGCGACTATCAGCGGCTCACGTCGCAGGGCAAGCTGGCCGAAGCCGGTCAAAAACTCGACGACTTAAAGCGAGTAATCGATCAGCTCAACGCCCATCGAAAATAACCGGTGCGGCTATTCGTGGGCGTCCTTCTGCT
>Ga0302197_10002883_pt1 | contig 15807 bp, 14 predicted proteins | sample II_Bog_N2_1_FD_193526 | JGI IMG/M metagenome (GOLD analysis project Ga0302197, IMG submission 193526) | Peat permafrost microbial communities from Stordalen Mire near Abisko, Sweden - II_Bog_N2_1 | ecosystem: Environmental > Terrestrial > Soil > Wetlands > Peat | place: Sweden: Abisko...
AAGGCCATACGCCGCAACTGCGCTCACGAACTTGCGAGCGTGGCAGTGCCGGCAGCGCACAGGGTATTGCATGAAGAGCAACCGGGCAATGTCCGTCAGCCGCAATTTCGATGTACGAAAGGTCGTCGCTTCACAATTGATGCATTTCAAAGTCAGGCTCCAGAGTTGGGAAAGAGACTTTTGATCCGGCTGGGGAGAAAGCAGAATGGCTCCGGCGCCGGAACGTCATGCATACCGAGGTGACTCTAAATTAGCACAAGGTGGGAAATGAATCGACCCGGGCGGGAGCTGCACGGGGCAAACGCACCTGAATTCGCTCCTGTAAGGAAAGAGAAAAACACTGCGCAAAAATTGAATTCATGCGCCTTGTAACAAGGGCACGACTTCAGTTGGGCCGCACATCGGCAAAGGAAACACGGTGGGCTTTAGCCCCTGTATGCGGCATCGGCCGCCAATCGGCAAAGGGACATGGAAAGGTTGGCAGGGGCTAAAGCCCTTATTATCCAGCGCTTCGGTGGCGGCCCGACTGAAGTCGTGCCCTTTTACAAAACCGATCAGGGATAGTGATCAGGGAGATTCAAATGCGTTTGCCCTGGGAGCTTGGAGTAGCATTTCAGACATTGTCGGAGACGGCAGAAGGCGGGTTGGCGAGCCTGAATTCTTTCGGAGGCTAGAGCATCCCCAGTGATTCTGCAATGGGGGAATTGTGGGATCCCACCCTAGGCGCAAAAACAAAGACGCGCCGAGGGTGGGATCCCATTTTCTACCACCACAAGTGAAGATGCCTTAGCTGCAACCGCTTGTTGAGCCGCAGCTCATGCAGCGATAGCAACTGCCGTTGCGGACCATGATGGCGCCGCATGTGCCGCAACTGGGCGCGTCGCCCATATCGTACATTTCGCGCATGGCCTCGGCAGCATGGTAGAGGCCGCGGTCTTTGATGCCGGGATCTGACGCCGGACTCGACGACGATTGCCAGGTCTGCGCTTCAGGCGCGATGCCGCCCCCACCTGCCGCGGTGGCATGACCGCTTCCCTGATTCAGCCGCCTGACAACCTCCTCGGTCAGCTTCTCAAGGTGGCGCTGCGACGCGGCTTCGTCCTCCTCCGCTTCATTCTCGTGAAGCAGGCTGGGCGATGCCGGCAACTGTTGGGGCGCTTGCGGCGTCAGACCGGCAAAGAGCGTCAACTGCGTGCCGGAGAGGAAGCGCAGATGGAGCCAGCGGAAGATGTAATCCATCAGGCTCTTGGCGTAGCCGATCGTCGGGTTTCCGGTCCAGCCCGAAGGCTCGAAGCGGGTGTGGGCGAACTTCTCGCACAGCACCTTGAGCGGCACTCCATGCTGGAGGGCGATGGAGATCGAGGTGGCAAAGGAATCCATGAGCCCCGAGACCGTGGAACCTTCCTTGGCCATCTTGATGAAGATCTCGCCGGGCTGGCCGGTGGGGTAAAGACCAACCGTGATGTAGCCTTCGTGGCCCGCGATGGAGAACTTGTGGGTGATGGAAGCGCGCTCTTCAGGCAGCCGATGGCGCACCGCGCGGGGCGGCCCGTTGGGATCCTGCGCCGGGTCCTTGAGCGGCGCGGCTTCGACGGCCGGTGAAGATACAAGCACCGGCGCGGCGGCCTTCGACAGCTCTTCCAACGCTCGCTGGAACGAGGCGGCAGAGGCGATGACCTGCTTTGCGGTTACCTCGAGCTTTTCGCCGACCTTGGCCTCCAATGTCTTCAAATCGGCTTCGCTGGCCTGCTGGCCCTTTGCCAGTTGCGAAAACACGCGGCCGGCAGCGGCGTCGAGCGGAGAGGGCTCCCGTTTGGCATCCATGCTGGTATTCAGCGGCTGGGTGCCCTTGGAGCCGTCGCGGTAGATAGCCACTGCCTTGATGCCCTGACGCCAGCTCTCGGCGTAGGCCTCGGCGACATCTTCCACGCTGGCCTCGTGAGGCAGGTTCACGGTCTTCGAGATGGCTCCGGAAAGAAACGGCTGCGTCGCCGCCATCATCTTGATGTGCCCCATGTAGTGGATGGAGCGTGTTCCCTTGGAAGGCTTGAAGCTGCAATCGAAGACGGCCAGGTGTTCCGGCTTGATGCCCGGCGCGCCTTCGATGGTGCCGGTGGCGTCGATATAGCTGACGATGGCGTCCACCTTTTCGTTGCTGTAGCCGAGCTTGAAGAGCGCCGCGGGCACGGTGTTGTTGACGATCTTGATCATGCCTCCGCCGACCAGCTTCTTGTACTTCACCAATGCCAGGTCAGGCTCGATGCCCGTGGTGTCGCAGTCCATCATGAAGCCGATGGTGCCGGTGGGTGCCAGAACCGTGGTCTGGGAGTTGCGATAGCCGTAGCGCTCGCCTTGCTGCAAAGCCATATCCCAGCATTCGCGGCTGGCGTCGATGAGGGCGTCGAGTTGAGGGACATTGAACGGCTCGCCGACGGTGCGCGATTTACCGATTTTGTTCACCTCGGCGCGGTGCATCCTGATCACATCCAAAAACGGCTCACGGTTGATGTAATAACCAGGGCAAGCCCCACCCTCTCGTTCGACAGAGGCCGTGAGCGGGGTGGCCGATGCCAGCGGCTTGCAGTTGGCCGCCAGGACCGCCGATTGCAGGTAAGCCTGACCGCACATGATGGCGGTGAGGCTGGCTGCCAGGTCGCGGCCGGCGACCGAATCGTAGGGCAGCCCAAAGGCCATGAGCATCGCGCCCAGGTTGGCGTAGCCAAGGCCCAGCGGACGGTAATCGTGGGAGTTCTTGGCGATGCCCTCGGTGGGGTAGCCCGAGTTGTCTACCAGGATATCCATGGCCGTGATGACCACAGAGATCGAGTCGCGATAGGCCGCAATGTCAAAGACGCCCGCCGCGTTGACGTACTTCATCAGGTTGAAGCTGGCCAGGTTGCAGGCCGAGTTGTCCAGGAACATGTACTCCGAGCAAGGATTCGAAGCATTGATGCGCGCTGTGTTCTTGCAGGTGTGCCACTTGTTGATGGTGGTGTCGAACTGCATGCCGGGGTCGCCGCAGAGCCAGGTGGCTTCGGCGATCTTCTGCATGATGTCGCGCGCCTTGTAGGCCGCTACCGGCTCGTGGCCCTTCACCGTATAGGTGGTGAAGTCGCCATGGCTCTCATAGGCGCGCATAAACTCGTCGCTGACGCGAACGGAGTTGTTGGCGTTCTGAAAGAAGATGGAGGAATAAGCCTCTGAATCCGGTCCCGATCCGTCGTAGCCGGCCTTGATAAGCGTGTAGGCCTTGGCTTCTTCCTTCGATTTGCACTCGATGAAGTCGACGATGTCAGGATGCTCAACGTTCAAGATCGCCATTTTGGCGGCGCGGCGCGTCTTGCCGCCAGACTTGATGACGCCGGCAAAGGCGTCGAGCCCGCGCATGAAGCTAAGCGGGCCGCTGGCGGTGCCGCCGCCAGAAACGGATTCTTTGCTGGAGCGCAGCGAACTGAAGTTGGTGCCCGTGCCCGAGCCGAATTTGAAGAGCATGGCTTCGGTCCGGGCCAGGTCCATGATGCCGCTCATGGAATCTTCAACGGAGTTGATGAAGCAGGCCGAGCATTGCGGATTGCGATAGCCGGTAGCGGAGTAGCGCACGCCGCCGGTCGCTGGGTCCCAGTGCCAGTTCTGCCCCTCCGCGTCCGGCTCCAGGCGATCGCAGCCCACATTGAACCAGACCGGCGAGTTGAAGGCCACCTTTTGAGTGAGGAGCATGTGCGTAAGTTCGTCGTGGAAGGCCGCGGCATCCTCGTCGCTGGCAAAGTAACCGCCGGCCATGCCCCAGTCGCGAATGGTCTCGGCCACGCGGCTAACGAGTTGGCGGACTCCGGTTTCACGCTCCGCGGTGCCCAGCTTGCCGTGCAGGTACTTCGAGGCCACGATGTTGGTGGCGGTCATCGACCAGTCCAGCGGGACCTCAACGTTCTTCTGCTCGAAGATGGTGTTGCCTTTGGTATCGGTGATGGAGGCGGTGCGCCGTTCCCATTGGACATCGTCATAGGGGGAAACGCCTTTGGTGGAAAAGCGGCGGGGAATCACCAGCCCCTTTTGTGCTTTGGGGGTTTGAGAAGCAGTTGTGGAAGTCTTTTCCTGCACGTTGTTCATGAAATCCTTTCTGTCTGGCAAAAAGTCGGTGAATCTCCTGCCCGATTGACATGGAAACAGCCAGAAAGGGTGCAGGATGAATCTCTTGCAAAGAACGGGAAGCGGGGGAGGCGAAGTTGCCTCGAACTCTATTCTCGGTGCCTGCTGTCGGGGTTCGTCACACCCTGGTTCATTACAATCCGTTAACAGCCGCAGATGAAAAAATAGCGCTCCCTGTGGTACATGTCAACAACAAACCACAATATCTTGTATTTTCTTTGCATTTGTGGCATCCGATTCGCAAACAGCGGCAATTGCCTGTGGAAAGCTCGCAAGCCTCAGGAATGGTGCGGAGTTGGGCGGCTAAAAATGCCGCAAATGCAGTGCTGGCTTGGTCCGCAGCCCACTTTGGCGTTATTGACAAGCGTAGCGCCGGCGGAGGCCGGAGACAAGGCGCAGGAATGGTGCAGTTTTGCCACGAATCTGTGCGAGTTGTGGAGAAACCCGCCTGAAACCGATTGCCGTTCGGCGCCTATTGGGGAGTAGACTGGCAGCCATGACGCGTCTCGTTCGGGTGCTCTTGTCAGTTGCCCTCTGCGCATTGACGGGGAATTTCCAGGCGGTTGGCAAGTCGCCGCAGATATTCGACATTCGCCAGCCAACGATTGTGGCGTTTTTTGTGCCAATGACACAGGCGGAGGCGGACAGCGGAGAGGGCGACGCAGAGGCTCTCAGTGATTTCAACTACTACGCCTACAAAGTCGAGAAGCGTTTGCGTAAGGCTGGAATTGACTTTCACGAGGTGGGTGAGCGGTCGTTCCAGACTCGAACCGGAGCGAAGGTTCGAACCTTTCAGACCGGCAAGGCTGGCGTCGGGTACTACTTCATTGCTCCAGGTAAGGAGCCGCACGTGGAATACGGCGTGATGACGGATGAGGATCTACTCGTTGTGGCCCGGAAGTATTTCGGTGTGGTTATCCCGTAAGCGGCTGCGAGGGTACAGGACGGCGTAGCCCTTCAATGGTCGAAGTGAGACTTGGCCGGAATCATCTGCTGGTGCAGAACGCGCACTATCAGTACTCCGCCTGGTTGGGACAGGTAAAACACGACATGCTTGCCCTGCTCAAAACTGCGCAGGCATGGGAAAATTGAATCGCAACTTCGACCGAGGGACGGATGATCCGCAAGGAGTTGAAAACTATTCCGAAGACCCTGTGAGTACCGCACTGTTTGGGCCCTTCCCCAGGTTCGCATGGTATAACGAATGATCGACTTGAGGTCCGATTCAGCGAGTCTTGCTACGCTGTACGCTGGCATTCTTCCTCCCCTGCCGACAGCTCTTCAATGTAGGCATCGAGCCGATCGAACACACCGGGTTCGGCGATCCCACTTGCGAGCCCGTCGGCAATGGCTGCCCGGAGCGCGGCAAGCTTCTCCTCGTACTCCCGCTCTTCCTTTTCCAGCAGCCGCAAGGCTGTGCGCATCACTTCGCTGGCATTGGCGTAGAGTCCGCCGGCCACCCTGGAAGCTACGAACTCGTCGAGTTCTTTGGTCAGATTGACATTGCGAGTGGGCATGGGGCACCTCGATTGCATTATAGGATTATTGGCCAACTTTGCCAATTCTCCATGCCCAACTGAGATTAGACTGCGCGCCTGAAATCCCTATCCCCGGCAGACTCCTGGCAAGCCATTCTTGCTACGCTCGCCCTTTGGAGGGCGCAGGCTCAGAAGGGAACGGAATCCGTCCTCGCCGCGTATCATTCTCCAAGCGCCCCCCGTGGCGTCCAAACATCATGCAGAGCTTTTCTGACACCCTCGGCCAGGTCTACCGCGCCATCATGGCCAACAAGTTGCGCAGCTTCCTGACCATGTTTGGGATTGCCTGGGGCGTTGGCTCGCTTCTGGTGCTTGTGGGGCTGGGCGAGGGCTTTCGCAGCGGCCAGCACAAGCAGTTGTCCACCTTCGGTAACGACGTGGTGATGATGTGGAGCGCCACCATTCCCGCTCTGCCCAACCAGCACACCGGGATGCGCCCCTATAAACTGACCAACGAAGACGAGGCAGTGTTGCGCTCTCTGCCGCAGTTGCGCGCGGTCACCGCCATCCTCAGCCGCTACGACCTGTACGAGGTCAGCGCCTGGGCCAACACCTCCGGCCCGGTGATGGGCGTCGAGCCGAATTATGCTCAGGTGCGCACGATGCCGCTGGCGGAAGGCCGCTTTATCGACGCCGCCGACATAGCGGACCGCCGCCGCGTGGTGGTTCTCGGTTCAAAGTGCGCAAACCTGCTCTCTCTGGGACACCCCATTTTGGGCGAAACCATCACCATCAACGACATCCGGTTTGTCGTTATCGGACGCGTCGAGCCCATCAGTCACGGGAACAACGACAGCGACAACCAGAAGCTCTACACTCCACTGACGACCATGCAGGAGCTCTTCGCCATGAAAGGCGAAAACGTTCCAAAGGATGCGCTGAACTCTATCCAATACCAGCCTGCGATCAAGGGCGAGGCGGTTGAGGCGGTGGCTGCGGTTCATCGCGTCATTGGCGATCGGCATGGCTTCGATCCTTCTTTGAAGGATGCCTTCGACGAATGGGACACCATCAAGGAAGAGAAGATGATTGGGGCCATCTTCGACGCCATGGACGTATTCCTCGGCGGCGTGGGCATCGTGACGTTGGGGCTTGGCGCGGTGGGAATCATCAACATCATGCTGGTTTCGGTCACCGAACGCACCCGCGAAATTGGATTGCTGAAAGCAATCGGCGCCACCAAGAAGAGCATCATGGCGCAGTTCTTCTGGGAGGGCCTGTTGCTGACAGGCATCAGCGGGCTGATTGGCATTGGAGCCTCTGCAATAGGCATGTGGTTACTGCAGCAGGTGCTCACCGGCAAGATGCCGGGATGGGATCCGCCCAGACTCGTTCCATGGTCGGCTGCATTGGCGCTGGGATCGCTGGTGGTCTGCGGCGTAGTTGCGGGACTCTACCCTGCCAGCAAGGCAGCAGCGCTGGACCCCATCGAGGCACTGCGGCGTGAGTAGGGATTTCGCGATGCAGTGATGCAGTGAAGAAGTGAAGAAGTGAGTGAGTGAAAGAGTGAAAGAGTGAAAGAGTGAATAAGTGAACAGCGGTCAGTGGACAGTGATCGGCGAAAGCCCGACAACCCGTTTTCAGAACCATACCAAAGCCACTCAGTGCAGCAGGCGTTCTTCGCAACTTAACTCTCTAACTGATTCTCGCGAATGACAACTGCGCACTTCTTCGCTCCTTCACTGATTCACTCATTCACTCTTTCACTCTTTCACTCTTTCACTAGTTCACTCATTCACTCATTCACTCATTCACTCATTCACTCATTCACTCATTCACTCGTTCACTGTTCACTTGAGGGACGCACCATGCTGAAAGACATACTCGGCCAGGCCTGGGAGGCGATGCTCTACAACCGCCGCCGCACCGCCATCACCATGGTCGGCATGGCCTGGGGTATTGCCACGGTGGTCCTATTGCTGGCCTACGGCGCCGGGTTCAGCCACGCCATTGAGGCCATCTTTGCCGAGTGGGGCACCAACACCATCGGGTTCTTTCCAGGCCGCACCAGCGAACAAGCGGGCGGCGACAAAGCAGGCGCATGGGTTCATTTTCAACTCGACGATGTGGACCGCGTCGCCAATGCGGTTCCCGGCATAACGCATATCTCGCCGGTCGCGAACAAGGATGTGCCCGTCCAAAACGATCTTCATTTGTATACATGGACTGTTAGCGGGGTTCGGCCTTCGTTTCAGGACATTCTCAAGCTGGACACCGATCAAGGCCGCTTCTTCAACGGCGCTGAAGACCAGCAGCGCGCCCACGTCTGCGTGATCGGCTCCGAGTCCAAAACCAAGCTCTTCAGCGGCGGCTGGGCGCTGGGCGAGTCGCTGCGCTTGAACGGGGTGATGTTTACCATCATCGGCGTGCTCCATCCGAAGATGCAGGAGGGGGACAACGATAACAACCGGCAGGTGTATATCCCCTTCAACACCATGAGCGACATCAAGGATACGAGATACCTGGATCAGGTGTGGTTCAGCTATCAGGGCGACAACGAGCTTGTGGAGAAGAGCCTGCGCGAAACCTTGGCCGCGGCGCACCACTTCAGACCCACCGACAAGAGAGCGGTTTTTGTGGCCAACCTGATGACCCAGTTGCGGCAGTTCAAGATGCTCTCTATCGCACTGCAAGTGTTGCTCTCGCTGGTGGGCGCGCTCACCCTGGGCATCGCCGGCATCGGCCTGATGAACATCATGCTGGTCGCCGTGCAGCAACGGACGCGAGAGATCGGCATCGAAAAGGCCCTGGGCGCGCGCCGGCGCCACATCCTTGTCCAGTTCCTCGCGGAAGCCATGGCCATCACCGGAGTAGGCGGCGTGGCCGGAATCGGACTGGCTTATCTGGTGTCGGCGATGGTGGGAAGAATCACGTTCTACAGCGCCCTGGCCAAAAATGCCGAGGGTGCTGACATCCGTTTGCTCATCTCACCCACATCGGTGATTGTGGCGAGTGCGATCCTGATTGTTACAGGCCTCGTGAGCGGGATGATTCCGGCCATTCGCGCGGCCAATCTGGACCCGATCGAGGCTCTAAGGTACGAGTAGCCGGACTTCTTACCCCGCCAATCGGAAGTATCTCTTCGCCCTGGCTACATCCCTGAAGATCTGCGCCTTCAGCGCCTCGGGTGAGGGGTGGGTTCACCCTTCGTCTCTTTGGTTGTTAGGTTTCCACGATTGTGGGTGGGCGTAATTGGCTATGGCCTTCACTTCGCCTTCCGCCGCCCTCGGCCAGCGAGGAGTTCCGACTTCCCGACGACCGTTCGCGGGGTCTCCAGCTTCGGAGGGTCGGAGACGCCCTCGAAGGCTGGATTCGACTTCCACGGACTCAGGCTGTACATCCGTGAATCCCGCAGTGATTTCACGCCTTCGCTCCACGCCGCCAGCATCCGCTTGCCCGTGTCCTTGAAGCCAGCCAAGCCGTTCATCTTCTCGCGAACTGCCGGGGCGGTGTCGGCGACGGCATCGCTGATGCGCTCGACCATCTGCCGCTGCTCCTTTTCCGGGATGCCGAGGTTGGCAGTGATGAACCGGGAGAGAGTCTTGCCGGGGAGCCACGTCTTCTTGCCCATCGGGCCGATGCCGGGTGGGTTGTGCTGGTACCCGGCGTAGACCGAGGTCGTGAAGAAGTCGTAGACGGGAGCGAGGCTGGCATCCTCCCGCGATGTGTAGAGGAGAGCGATGTTTTTGGCGTGGCAGTCGGCGTTCCGCAGGGCATAGGTCAGCAGCAGCATCTCGGTCAGCTTCTGGAAGGTCTCGTAGTGGTCTCGCCCCGGCACGTGCGCCCGGACCGCCTTGGCGATTCTTTCCCACGTGGTTTCGTACTTCTGAGCAGGACGCAACCCCAACAACGAACAGAAGTCCTCCATAGCGCGGAAAGGCTTGCCGCTCTCGTCCACGTCGAAGCGATGCACCACGAGTACGTTGCCATCCTCGGAGAGTTCAGTCTTCGCCGTGGGCAGCACCTTCGCCACAACCTGCATACAAAGGTGCTCGTTCGCAGTCGCGAACGGAAGCCGCGACGACGAGCGCTTGACGATGTGCCGGTGGGTCAGCAGAGTCGCCTTAGGATGCTTCCCCAGCCCAGCCTTCTTCTGCTTCTCCACATCAAGGAACTTCGGCAGCACGCCCGAGACGCCGCTCCTCGCGTGCTCACGAACAAGCTGGGAGAACGCCTCCTCGGAGTTGTCGCCCTTGAGCAGTTCAGCGACCTCAACCGGCTTGGCCGGTTCATCCAGCACAGCGCCCGGAGGAGCCACCTTCAGCCGTCCCACCATGTTGCGGCCAATGACCGAGAGCAAGGCGACCGGGCTGGCACCGATGTGCGGCCCGAACTCCTCCTGCAAGACTTGCAGCAGGTAGCCCTCGGGCAGGTTCATGCGGAAGATGGGGTGGAGTTCGTCGTCCCACGGATAGGACTCGGTGCGGACGGGCATCGTCAACGAGACGAGGTTCTCAGGCGCTGCATCCGGCGTGTAGGCCATAACGCAGCGGAAGTCGCCGACCTGCTCCAGTACGCCGACGTGCTTGTCGAGGACGTGGACATTCAGCTTCATACTCCACCCCGCTCTCGGCGCAACTCATCAAGGGTGCCAGCCGCCCCGACTTCGGTGAAGCTTATCTCCAGCCCAAGAACAGCGAGGACAGCCAGCAGCTTGCGTGAGCCGAACTCTGATAGCTGCCCCCGTTCAAAGCGCACGAGAGTCTCCCGCGTGAGCGCAGTGTGGCTGGCGACCTCGCTCTGGCTCAACTTGAGAGCCTTGCGCTTTGCCGCGACTGCCTCTCCTAGTTCCGCAAGAGTCTGCATGAGTGATATATACATCACTTATGTGAACTCTTCAACTATATTGTGATTATTGCGTCACTATTGCGGCAACTAGTCGCTATAAAAACACCCCGCGTATTCGCCTCATATTCGCCTATAATGTCTCCATGTTCCCGACGCCCTCAGGCCGCAAGACCTTCGTGGTTACGTGTAAGCAATGCCGCCGCTACGTGTCCTCTGGCCGGGATGAGTTCCCCTTCCAGTCCGTCGCCGTCACGTGCCCCCTGTGCGGCGAGTTGCGCCGATACCTGCCATCGGAGGTCTTCCTCGGTCGGCCTACCGCGAATATCAGGACGGCGGGTCCCTCGAAAGAATCGGCCTGAGTGCATTCATGCCGCAACTGGCAGAATTCTGGCCGCGCTATGGTCCTTGCTGCGATGGACTGGGACTGATCGAGCCGAGGAACGCATTCGAAAGCCCCGTGATTCTCCTGGTGGAGGCCAAAAGTCGCCTTCTGAAGTTGCGCAGCCAGGGATGCCAGGCCTCGGAGGGATCTCTGGCAAGATTCCGGCAAGCTATGGATGAAGCACAGGTGTGGTGTGGAGCCGAACAGGTGGCGAAATCGACCGGGTCGCCAAATGCATCCAGGGCGAGAACAAGAGGATGCTTCGTGAGAAACTTGCAAATCCGCCATGAACCAACAGAGCCTTAGCCCCTGAAGGAGCTTCTGCTGCGCCAGAGGAACTTGTCCATAGTCTTCCTAAAGCTTTTTGCGCAAGTACTCAAACACCACATATCCGATCAATGCGGAAATCATGGCGATGGCGAAGTTCGTCCCGGTAATAATGTCGCGGAGAGCAAACGCCATGCTCTTGCCTGGTCCGTTGGAGGCGGTGAACTCGCCCATCAACAAATTGGAATAGAAGAGAAAGACGATAAACCCAACTTCGATCACCGCCCGAAAGAGCGAGTTGAAACGGCGGCGATTTTTCAGGCTTTGCACCATGGAGCCTCAATCGTATCAAGAATCGAGCGGCGGCTCCACGATATTGCGAAGAATGCGTGGGCGCTGAAGCCTGTTTTTCTAGCGCCCGCCGAAACAGCGAATGCAATCAGTATTCCTTGCGCTGCAACACGAGCACCGATGCGCACAGACAGACGCCGGCAAACGCCAGCGACGCCACAATGGGAGCCCAGGGAAACGGCGCAGCGGACGGATACGAGAATAGGCTCATGCCGCGCAGAGGACTGATCCAAGCTACAAAGGAGGCTCTGGATTGCACCAAGAAGAATGCCATCCAGAAGAAACCGGCTGCATAAAACTGCCACATCTCGTCGAGTACACAGGCCATCAGCACCGAAAAGCCATACACGGCAGTGGTGCAAGCGATTGAGCGAACGATATACTCCAGAGCTTCGAAGATGTTCGCGCCTCCCGGCTTCTGGAAGAGCGTGTACCCCGCCAGAATCGCAACTAGAGCGCTCGTTAAAAGAGCGCCCAGCCCGGCGCGCACAAAGAGCAACCGCCGCCGCGAAACGGGCAGGGAGAGCGTAAAGAACATGGAGCCGTGAAAGCCCGATGTCGCGGCATATGTGGTCTGGCTGTTGACGCCGGAGCCAGCCAGAAAGTTCGCCGCAACGATGTAGAGCATTACCGAGCCGAGGTGAATGCCCATCCATATCTTCGAAGCGGGAATGCCCTGAGGCAGCCGGAACCCGAAAAAAGGCAGCCATAGAGGCGTGAGCCAAATCAACAGGATCGACCCGACCATAAAGACAAACCGCCAGCGAGTTTCAAGCCAAGCCTTGTACCAGAGCATTACTCCCCCCTCACATGATCCAGAAACAGTTCTTTCAGCGTTACGGACCGCACTTCCAGCGATGCCGGGCCGAGCTCGCGCGCTCGCTCTACCAGCGTGTCAACATCGCCATGAGCCAGCAATGACGCGGTCCGTCCGCGCTGGCGCAGATGATCGATGCCCGGAAGGCCGGCCAGCTCCTTCGGTGGCACCCCATCGAAGACCAGAAGAATCCGCCGGTAGTCGGATTTCAGGTCGTCCAGCTCTCCATCGATCACCGCCTGCCCCTGGTCGATGATGCAAACTCGGTCGCAAATCTGCTCCACTTCCGCCAACTGATGTGACGAAAAGAAGACCGTGGTGCCGTCGCTGGCGGCCAAATCCGCAAGAATCTGGAGCACGTCTTCGGTCATCGCCGGGTCCAGCCCGCTGGTAGGCTCATCCATGATCAGCAGTTCCGCCCCGCGCGCCATCGCCAGCAGCAGCATGAGCTGGGTGCGCATTCCCTTTGATAGCTTCGGCACTGCCTTCTTGCGCGGCAACTGGAAGAGATCGAGATACTTCTCCTCCAGATCCATGCGCCACGTGGGAAAGAATGGGCGCGTAAACCGGATCGTCTGGTCAACGGTCATGAATGGGTAGAGATCCTTGTCCTCGCTGACAAAGCCCAGGCGGCGTCGCGCCGCAATGGAGGACGCTTCCGAATGGACCGGCTCGCCAAACAGCCGGATGCTTCCCGCATCCCGCCGCAGCATCCCCAGCAGAAGTTTCAGCGTGGTGGTCTTGCCCGCGCCGTTACGGCCCAGGAAGCCGCAGATCGAGCCGCGCGGAACCTCCAGGTGGAGGCTCCTCAAAGCTGGCTTGCCATCGTAACTCTTGGAAAGGCCGTCAGCGGCTATGATCAAGTCGTTCAATTGCGCCTCCGTTCCGCGGCCGCGCCATCCTGCAACCGCGCAAGTTCATTTTCAAAAACCCGGCGAAGTTCTTCTTCAGACAAACCGAGAGCCAGCCCGCGCTCCATCGCCGGACGCAGAGCTTCCCCCGCTTTGTGAAGCCCGGCAGCCTTCGCCGAAGACGCGCCCCGCTCCGCTACATAGGCTCCCGACCCATGCCGCACCTCGATGAACCCCTCATGCTCCAGCTCGCGGTATGCCCTGGCCACTGTGTTGGGATTCATGGTCAACTCCTCGGCAATCTTGCGGATGGTCGGCAACTGCTCGCCGCCCCGGATTGCTCCCGTGTCCACGGCGTGCTTGATCTGCTCCATCAGTTGCTGATAGATGGGAACGCCAGAAGCGAAGTTGATGCGCAGGTTCATCAAAAGTGTCTAGTACACTAATACACTATACACAATGCGAAGTCAAATCGAGCAGCATGAATATCGATCTTGTTCAGGCAAATGCTTGCGCAGGTTGCTGATTAGGAATATCTCGCTTTGTAACAGGGCACGACTTCAGTCGTGCCGATTGCGGCCCTTATCGGATTTCGGCTTTAGCCGCTGTCAATTTGCAAATAGCTGAAAACAAATACCACAGGGGCTAAAGCCCAGGCGATTTTCTCTCGCATCTTCGGCACGACTGAAGTCGTGCCCTGTTACAAAGCCTCTTCTGCCGGCATTTTGCGGGAGTGCCGCCAGCCAAATGAAGATTCATCCCACGCGTTTGCAGCGCCGGTTTGACCCCCTCCGGTCGTGGGCACTAGCTTGGAAGTGTGCGGGGGTTGCCGTTTCACGCCTCTCGAACAAGGAGATCGGATGCAAAGCAGAAATTCTTCCTGGCTTTTGAGGGGGACATTGACGCTGCTGGCCGTGGTCTTGGCCACAGCAGGCGCGCAAGCCCAGGATTTGAAGAGCTTCGAGCAGCGGATCACGACCAAGGTGCTGCCCAACGGCCTGACCCTGATCATTTGCGAGCGGCCGGATGCGCCGGTCTTCAGCTACTCCACATTTATTGACGCAGGCGATGTGAACGACCCGTCCGGCCAAAGCGGCCTGGCGCATATGTTCGAGCATCTCGCCTTCAAGGGGACCAGCGAGATCGGCACCACGGATTACGCCGCCGAAAAGGTGGCCTTGGCCAAAGTGGAAGCAGCCAACGACGCCTACGAGGCCGAGTACCTGAAGGCCGTGGGGCGCGATCCGCAAAAGCTGGTCGAGCTGAAGAAAGCCTTTGTGGAAGCCCAGACCGAGGCGCACAAGTACGTGATCCCCAACCAGTTCACAGACGTGGCCGAACGCAACGGAGCCGAGGGCCTGAACGCCGAAACCGGCCTGGACGACACCATGTTCTTCTGGTCGATGCCTGAGAACCGCCTGGAACTTTGGGCGTGGCTTGAGAGCAGCCGCCTGGCCGACACCGTGCCGCGCGAATTCTATAAAGAGCGCGATGTGGTGAACGAAGAGCGGCGCATGCGCACCGACTCCAACCCCGAGGGCCGTCTCTTCGAGCAGTTCCTGGCGACAGCCTATGTGGCCCACAACTACGGCCGCAGCGGCATCGGCTGGCCGAGCGAGGTGAGCCAGATCAACGCCACCGAAGCCATGGAATTCCACAAGAAGTACTATATGGGCGCGAACATTGTGGTGGCCGTGGTGGGCGACGTGAAGGCGTCGGAGTCGCTGCCGATGCTGGAAAAATACTTCAGCCGCATCCCAGCCGGGCCCAAGCCGGAGGAGATGACGACCATCGAGCCGAAGCAGTTTGCCGAGAAGACGGTGGCGATTCGCGAGGCCACGCAGCCCATCTACATTGAGGGCTACCACCGGCCTGACTATCGCGACCCCAACGATGCGGTCTACGACGCCATCAGCGACATCCTGTCCAACGGCCGGGTCTCGCGCCTCTATCGCAGCCTGGTTCGCGACCAGCAGATTGCCGCCGCCGCAGAAGGCGTCAGCCCCTATCCAGGCGACAAGTATCCGGGCCTGTTCGTCTTCTACGCGGTTCCCTTGCCGGGGCACACGCCCGCGGAGATGCGCGACGCATTTCACAAAGAGATAGACAAGCTCAAGGCCGCCGATGTGACCGACGACGAGCTGGCCATGTACAAGACTCGCACCCGCGCTGACCTGTTGCGTGGCCTGGCCGACAATCAGGGGCTGGCTAATACCCTGGCCCAGTATCAAACCCGCTACGGCGATTGGCGCGAGCTATTCAAGCAGCTCGACCGGGTAGACAAAGTGACCAAGGCCGACATTCGCAAGGTAGCCAACCAAGTATTTGTTGACAGCAACCGCACCGAAGGGTGGATTGAGACGGCGGCTCCAGCCGCGACCGCAAAGAAAGATGGAGGCGCGAAATGAAGAGCCTTTTGCAACAGACTATGCGACTCTCGGATTTGAAAGGGCACGGCTTCAGTCGTGCCGTAAATGCCGCAAAATCAAAGCGGGCTTTAGCCCCGGAGGGAATGCAAACGATTGATGCGAATTCCACTGGCAGGCTAAAGCCCGTCATCGTTTGCGCTTTCATTGCTGCGCTTCTTTTCCCACTGCAACTCAACGCCCAGCAGGCCAAGCCATGGGAACAAATCCCCATCCCCAAGCTCCACGACTTCAAGCCGCA
>Ga0302197_10002885_pt1 | contig 15801 bp, 13 predicted proteins | sample II_Bog_N2_1_FD_193526 | JGI IMG/M metagenome (GOLD analysis project Ga0302197, IMG submission 193526) | Peat permafrost microbial communities from Stordalen Mire near Abisko, Sweden - II_Bog_N2_1 | ecosystem: Environmental > Terrestrial > Soil > Wetlands > Peat | place: Sweden: Abisko...
ACCGGGCGATGAGCTGATTACCCTAAAAGGCGCAGGACATCCCTTTATGGACCAAAACCCACAATACTTAGATTCCTTGAAAAGAGTGTTGCAATGATTTTGTTAGATTTGATTTAGTCTCCGCAGGGTCTCTCGGAGAGGACCCTGAGCACGCTTAATTTTAGAACCAATAATTGCATCCGCAGGGTCCTCTCCGAGAGACCCTGCGGGAACATTAATGAATAAAATGTAACAATCCATGAAAAAATCAATTCTCATATTACTTTTAACTTGCTTAACCAACGCGTTATTTGGTCAGGGTGTTAATGTTTTTCAAATAGATACGGCAATTTCAAAATATCATTATTTTATTTTAAATGAGACACGTAGTGACCAAAAAATATTGATAAATGAAGTTGACGCGGCATCAATTAATGATTTAGGCTGTGATAAGAAAATATATACCGCACAACTTTATAACGTTTTTTTATCGCCACAAAAATTGGTATTGTTTACTGTTTTGCCTGCAATAAACAACGGTGCTCCTAAATGGCAAAAGATCGATATTAATAGTATTAAATCTAATTTATTAAGTGCAGCCCAATTAGATAGTATGCACGGTTCTAATATTAAAAAATTTCAACAAACAGGTTTTCATAATACCGCCTTAATTAAAATGGGCAATTTTAAGGTTATCCTTAAAAAAGCAGATGGTTATTATGTTAATGAAACTGATTGCCTTACTGAGTTTTTTATAATTATTAAGTACAATTATAACAGCTCGTTTTTAAATAATACACCAACAGCAGTTATTGATACAACCAGCCCCCCCTTAAGTGTTGCAGAATTTGAGATGCCCTATTTTAGACGCTTGGGCAAATATTCATACAATCATTCCGATTATTTAAGTATTAGCCAGTTTGGTGTAAAAACTCAGGTAAATTACTTGTCGAACAAGCTTATAGTTAATAACCTGGAATGTTATTTTTATTGGGAACTTTATAGCTGGGGTGTGGATCGTATGAATATTGGCAGGGGGATAGATCGCTTTATCTACAGCCCCAAAATAGGTATAATTGCGGGTGATTATACATTTTATTTCAGGAGAAATGCCCTCACGCCGAAATGCGAGAAATTAGACTTTTATCAATACCTTGGCAATGAAGTAAAACTTAATCCTGTTAAAATAATTAAGGATTTTAAATAGACCTTTTACCACTCTGGCGCGAGTATGCAGCCCGGGCTTGTGGGCAGGGTACTCGTGCCTTTTCTAATTTTGCTAAAGACACGAGTACGCCACGCTTTTGCCTGCACCGCATACTCGCGCCAGAGTGGGGTTTTGCGTTAGTTAGTACTACTTTTTCAGCGTAGCGAAAAACGTCGCCCCCACACCGGGTATTGACCGTACTGAGATATTGCCATTTAATACACTCAGCAAATCTTTAACAGTAGAAAGGCCAATGCCCGAACCTTTATTATTATAACGGTCGGTTATTTTTAGGGTAAAGTTGTTACCGAATATTTTTTCGTGGTATTGCTCGGCAATGCCAATACCATTATCCTCAACCTCGAAGCGGTAAAATTCATCATCCTGATCAAAACCAATCTTTATATAACCCCGCTCCTTGTTATTGTACCTTATGGCATTGCTTAATAAATTAAGCATAATTTGCTCAAATGCTATAATGGAGATATAGATGCTGTGGTTCTCCTCCGGCATAATAATTTCAATATTCTCTGGCACTACCAGCATGGATATTACTTTTCGTAAGATGCTATTTAAGTCGACTTGTTGCCTTTTCGTAATTAGTAATGATGGCGCTTTAGAATATTCCAGCATTTCATCTACCAAACCCAACAGGTTTTTGGTAGAAGTAACATTCATATCTACCAAACGCAGGCAACCTTCGTCCTGCAATTTTTCGAGGCGGATTTTAAGTGCCTGTGAGGTTAGCATAATGGTGCTGAGCGGGTTTTTAATATCATGCGCCGCCATAGATGCGAACTTTTGAATCAGCACATTGGAGTTAAGCAGCTCCTGATTAGTTTTTTCCAACGTTAAAACTTTCCGGCGCAACTCAATTTTATCAACCACCTGTTTAGCCAAAGTTTTTAAAGCCTCAATTTGTTGGGTTGATAGCGTATGCGTTTGCTGATCGAGCATACACAGCGTACCCAACGCATAACCATCTTCATTAACTAAAGGTACACCTGCATAAAAAGCCACTTTAGTTGGCCCGGTAACCATGGGATTATTGACAAACCGTTCATCAAGCGACGGATCAGGCACTAGCATAATATCTTCGCCGGATTCGATGACATAGGTGCAAAATGATAACTCACGCAAGTTTTCGGTCATATCAGTACCATGATGCGATTTAAACCACTGCCGCTTGTCGTCAATAAAAGTAATTAGGGCAATTGGTATCTGGCAAATAGCTGATGCTAACGAAGTAAGCGCATCAAAGTCCTTCTCTTCGCCCGAGTCAAATATATCATATGAATGAAGCGCAGCTAATCTGTCTTCTTCATTTCTTCTTAAAAGCAATTGGGTCATTCAGTTGAATAATTAACCAGGTATTTTCACAATATACGATATTGTAAACTTAAAAAAGGAGAGTTTGTTTTTTCGAGTGCAGTAAAATGACTAATCCCTTGCAACCACATACGCTGTGGCTGTTGCCCACTCTGGCGCGAGTATGCCAGAATTGGGGAGAACTTAAAATCGATTCCAACACTTTGCTACTTCAAATTTAAAAGGCCACAACAACTGAATTTCCAATTTTGTGTATTTCCCTACTTTTCAAACACTTCTGATTTGCCCATAATCCCAAGCTACTGGCGCGAATATGCAGCCCGGGCTTGTGGGCAGGGTACTCGTGCCTTTTCTAATTTTGCTAAAGACACGAGTACGCCACGCTTTTGCCTGCACCGCATACTCGCGCCAGAGTGGATTGCATACTCGCGCCAGAATTGGGAGATTCGAATTTCACTCTTTACTCCGCACTTTCCCGCAGTACCTGCAGCAAGTCCTCAGCACCACCATCAAACAGCTTCCCGTTTACAAAAAAAGTGGGCGTACCCGGCACCTGGCTGTTTTCGGCACTTTGTATATCGTCTTTTATCCTTTCTAAAAGAGCCCGGTTGTGGAGGTCATTTTCAAACTGTTCTGCATTTAAGCTTAGCTGGTCCGCTAAACTATATAAGAGTTCATTACTCAATTCCTGTTGGTGTTCATAGATCAGATCATGCATTTCCCAATATTTGTGCTGCTGACCGGCAGCTTCCGCAGCCAAAGCAGCAATCTTCGCGTAAGTATGTATATCCGTTAGTGGTAAATTACGAAACGCAAAACGGATTTGATCGCCATATATCTTTTGGATTTGCTTAATCACAGGGTAAGCAATACCGCAATCAGGGCATTGAAAGTCCCCGAATTCTACGATCTCGATAGCCGCTTTGGCCGGGCCTTGCACATGATCTCTCTCGCTAACGGCTGGTGTTAATTGAACTGGCATTTTCTTATTGTTTAAGTTAGAACAGTTTTAGTCTACGCAGGGTCCCACTCTTGCGCGAGTATGCAGCCCGGGCTTGTGGGCAGGGTACTCGTGCCTTTTCTAATTTTGCTAAAGACACGAGTACGCCACGCTTTTGCCTGCGCTGCATACTCGCGCCAGAATTGGGGTCCTCTTCGAGAGACCCTGCGAGAACATAAAGAAATTACTTTGAATAATCATAAATTTTAAAAGCGAGCAGGAAAATACCCATTAAAATCAACCATATCCAAAATTTTTTATATGGCTTGGCCTTTTCCTCATTTGTAATCTTTAGCAGCACCTATAAAAATCGTTCCTATTGGTGCAATAAAACTTGTTAAAGTATCAAAATTCATAAGATCTATACATTAAACAACCCGTTCCGCTCCTGCTCCTGGTAATTTTGCACCGTTTCAATGGCGTTATCCACCACATCACTTAGCGCGGTAATAAAGGTACCCGGTTTAGCCAGGCTCATGGCATGTTTAATCGCATCTATCTCTTTAGGCACTACCTCAAATTGCTTGTTGGCATCAACGGATAATATACCCTCTTTTAATAAGGATAATATATTCTCCTCGGTGCGGCCGCGCAAGTGTTTTTCCTGCCTCAGGATAACATAATCAAACATCTCTGCCGATAATTTACCCAGTTCGCGGATATCTTCATCGCGCCTGTCGCCTGTACCGGCTATGATACCGATTTTTAGTGGCGAATCCACGTGCCTTAAAAACTCTTTTATACCTCTGTAACCATCCGGATTGTGAGCGAAATCAATCATGAACCTAAAATCCTTAAACTCAAAAACATTCATCCTGCCCGGTGTTTGCGCCGCCGACGGTATAAAGGTTTCGAGCGAAATTTTAATATCCTCCGTTTTAAAGCCCCATAAAAATGTAGCTAAGGTTGCAGCCATCACGTTCTCAATCATAAACGGAACGGTGCCACCAAAAGTCAGTGGAATTTGTATGGTGCGTTGTACCCGTATTTTCCAGTCGCCTTTTTTAATGGTGATAAAGCCATTTTCATGAACGCAGGCAATCCCGCCTTTTTTGCAATGCGACACGATCACCGGGTTATTCTCGTTCATGCTGAAATAAGCGATGTTGCAATGAGCCTTTTTGCCAATGCGAACGCAGTATTCATTATCCGCGTTCAAAACACCCCAGCCATCCTTTTTAACTGCGTTGATGATCACACTCTTCACACGAGTCAAATCCTCCAAAGTATGAATATCAGCCAAACCTAAATGGTCTTCCTGAATATTGGTAACCACGCCTATATCGCAAAAGCCAAAGCCTAAACCCGAGCGTAATATCCCGCCACGAGCCGTTTCCAGCACCGCGAAATCAACCGTAGGATCCTTCAAAATAAACTCGGAACTAACCGGGCCTGTAGTATCGCCCTTCAGCATCATGTTATTTTGCACGTAGATACCGTCGGATGTAGTAAAACCTACCCTATGCCCGTTATTTTTAACAATATGCGCTATTAAACGGGTGGTGGTAGTTTTGCCATTAGTACCGGTAACCGCTATAATAGGTATACGCGATGATTTGCCCGCGGGATATAACATATCAATCACATGCCCGGCCACATTGCGTGGTAAGCCTTCGCTTGGCGCTATGTGCATCCTGAAGCCCGGCGCGGCGTTTACTTCCAGTACCACACCACCGGTTTCGGTTAATGGTTCGGTCAGGTTTTCGGCCATAATATCAATGCCGCATATATCCAAGCCGATAATTTTGGAGATTCGCTCACAAATAAAAATATTTTGCGGGTGCACGTGGTCGGTTACATCAACAGATGTTCCGCCGGTGCTCAGGTTAGCGGTAGATTTTACAAACACTTTTTCTCCCGCTGCCGGAACAGTATCCAGCGTATAACCTTTTTTCTCTAACAGATCCAAAGTATCCCTATCCACAGTTATCAAAGTCAAAACATTTTCATGCCCGTAACCTCTGCGCGGATCAGTATTTTCAATATCGATGAGTTGTTGTACGGTTGATGTACCATCCCCCTTCACATGCGCCGGATCGCGCAGCGCAGCAGCTACCATTTTGTTATCGATCACCAAAACCCTGAAATCATAACCCGTTACATATCGCTCCACAATAACTTTGCGCGATATTCTCGCCGCGAACTCATAAGCCTCCACAGCATCTTCACGGTCTTTTATATTGATAGATATACCACGCCCGTGGTTACCATCCAACGGCTTAAACACCAATGGAAATCCCACTTTGCGGATAGCCTCATCAACACCCTCGGTTGATGATATGGTAATGCCCTTAGCAACCGGAATAGCCTGCTCCTGTAAAAGGCGCTTAGTTTCTTCTTTATTGCTGGCGATGTCAACCGCGATGCAGCTCGTCTTCTCGGTCATGGTAGCACGAAAACGCACCTGGTTTTTACCATAGCCTAATTGCACCAGCGATTGGTTGTTCAGCCTGATCCACGGGATATCCCTCGCTATAGCTTCTTCTACTATTGATCCTGTGCTTGGCCCCAAACGGGTAGCCTCGCGAATCTCCCGCATTTGCTGTATATCATATTCCAGGTTATAATCTTCACCGGTAATTAAAGCTTCGGCAATACGTACAGCCGCTTCGGCAGCATAAATACCTACTTTTTCTTCCAGATAAGTAAACACCACATTATAAACCCCAATAGTCTTAGTTTCGCGAGTACGGCCATAACCGGTATCCATGCCCGCAAGCGTTTGTATTTCCAAAGCAATATGCTCAATCACATGGCCCATCCAGGTACCGGCAATAATACGCTGATAAAATCCCCCCGGCACTCCCGGCGAGCAACGGTGCTCCTGCAAACTTGGTATCAAGGCTTTAAGGCGCTCATAGAAGCCATCTATTTTGTTGGTAGGTTTATGCTCAAGTTCCTGTAGGTCCAACCGCATCTGTATCAACTTTTTACGGCTCCCACTCCAAATGTTTGGCCCGCGCAGTACTTGTATATTTTCAATTTTCATAAAGTATTTTTCAATATTAAGGGCTTAAATTTACTAAAACTAAACCTGTAACAAGCCAACTAGATTTTTTGTGGTGAAATTAAATAATATAATTACACCTGGTCTTGCTTCGTAGCGTAGCCGGATGAGTAAACTCGCGATTGTAAATAAACACCCCGCAACGCCTATTCAAGTGTGGACACTTGAACAGGCGATAAATTGTGATGGCGAGGATTGCGTTAAGTCATCACGCTGCAATTGTTTATAACTCCACCCCACTATTAACAAATAACAATAGCCTTTATCCCACTTTTTATTTTAATTTGTATTTGTTAACAATGAATGATTGTGTGAATGAGCGATTGAGTGATAAAAAATCAATTCTAACATTAATCACCATTCAAAAATCACCCATTCACTAAATAAAAAGAGATGAACGCCCCGAAAGGAAAACTGATAATAATTGGAGGAGCTGTTGATATGGGCAGTAATATTAGCGCCCAGGAAAATATTTTGCAGCCCAACTACATCAAGTTTTTTGAGCAGGGTATTTTAAAACGCATCATCACCGAATCTGCCCGGCACGAAGCTTCAAAGGTTGAGGTGATCACTACCGCGTCGCAAATCCCGGAGCTGGTGAGTACCGAATATATCAGTGCTTTTAATCACCTTGGTGTTAACCATATCAACATTCTCGATATCCGCACCCGCGAAGACGCCTCCAATCCGGAATATCTGCAACGCATTCGCGAAGCGGATGTAGTCATGTTCAGCGGTGGCGACCAGCTACGCCTGAGCGCCATTTTTGGTGGTACTGAGTTTTTGCAGATCCTGAAACAACGCTATCAAAACGATAACTTTGTAATTGCAGGAACATCAGCGGGTGCCGCGGCGGCTTCGGCACACATGATTTACCGCGGCTCCAGCAACGAGGCTTTGATTAAAGGCCATGTGCAAATTACTGCCGGTTTGGGTTTTATTGATTCTGTTTTTATAGATACCCACTTTGTACAGCGCGGCCGCATTGGTCGTTTATTATATGCAGTTGCCAGCAACCCTGGTATTTTAGGTATTGGGTTAGGCGAGGATGCGGGCCTGCTCATCACCGAAGGCAGCATGATGGAAGCCATAGGCTCTGGATTGATTATTTTGGTGGATGGCCGCAATATGGTGGAAACCAATATTTATGATGTGGAGATAGGCGCCCCTGTATCAATTGAAAATCTGAAAGTACATGTAATGTCTATTTATGATAAATATGATCTTTTACAACACAAATTATTGATTAAAAAGGTTATTAAAGTAGAGAACGGTGTGTTTATAAAGGCCGATAAATAGATGTGAGATACGAGATTTGAGATAGGAGACTAATTATCCCCTTTATATTTATAATATATGCTTGAAAAGCAATCTCAAATCTCCCATCTCAGATCTCAAACGGCGTAGCCATCTTGAGTACCTATTAAAACAAATAAGTACACGAAAAATCTAAGATAAATGAAATTAATCATTCACGGAGGATTTTTTAGCGAATCGCGAACCAATCACGAAGTTAAAAAAGCGAAACAGGAAGCATTACATGAAATAGTGGAGCAGGGCTATAAGCATCTATCAGGCCATTGCGCGTTGGATACAGTGGTTTATGTTGTACGCTTGCTGGAAGATTGTAATCTGTTTAATGCCGGTACCGGCTCACAAATACAAAGCGATGGTAAAATACGGATGAGCGCATCATTAATGGATGGTAAAAGCCTGCGTTTTTCCGGGGTGATCAATATTGAAGATGTTAAAAACCCCATCTGCATTGCCCGAAAGCTTCTGGATCAGGAAGATAAGGTTTTAAGTGGCCGTGGCGCCCAAACCTACGCGCGCAACAATGGTTTTAAGTACTTTAACCCCGAAATTCCACAGCGCCGCTGGGAGTACGAAAAAAAACTGAGTGATTCCATTCGTTTAGGTACAGTTGGCTGTGTAGCACTTGATATGCATGGCGATTTAGCTGCAGCAACCTCAACAGGCGGAAAAGGCTTCGAAATACCCGGCCGTGTAAGTGATTCAGCTACCGCGGCAGGTAATTACTGTAATGAATTTGCAGGCATATCATGCACCGGCGTCGGCGAAGATATTGTTAGCGGAGCGGTGGCTACCAAAATTGTTACACGTGTAACGGATGGCATGCTCCTATCCCCCGCAACAGAAAAAACATTGAACGAACTAAAACCAATTGATGGCTTTGCAGGGGTTATAGGCATATCCGCTAACGGTGATATTTATCATGCCGATACGCACCCGTATATGGTTTGGGCATCGTGTGATGAGAATCAAATCGAGGTTTTTGCCTGATTTTTTTCAAAGCAAAAATAATATTGCTTTCAGTCGCGGTAAATGCTTAACTTTCCCGTTGTTAATTACGTATAATTGCCCATTAATTAATTTATTAAATCCAAGGGAAAATAACACATGAAGTTTCTTTTAGCTGTAGTACTATCATTAAGTGTTAGTTTGTCGGCCTCAGCCCAGTGGTACAGCATTAGCTTTAAAAAGCACGTTCGCTATCCGGCTATCGCTTTACCTCAGGATCATTCAATTAAAAAATTTCCTACTGCCGCTATCAGCCGGACAAAAGTAAAGATCCCGAAATTTAATTTTCAGCAAACCGACTATAACATTGAACTGGCTGAATCGGCCATTATGAAAGTGGCCCAACATAACATGCGTTTCAGGATATACGACATTGCCAGCTATAATTTTAGCGATTTGGCAAAGCTATACATCAAACAAAATCGTTTTTCTGAAGCTAAGTGGTTCTTATTGCAAAGCAACAATATATCACGCCAGCAAAATAACAATCAACTCACTATTGCAAACTTAATGGATCTGGCTATAGTAAAAGCCAACATGGGCGATGCCCTACAGGCACAGCAGGACCTGGCCGAGGCATTGCAATTATCTAATGCGAACGGCTTGCTTGCAAACGTTGCCGGCATTCAAAAAGAACTAAAATTTGTACAACAATATAAACCAACCATAACAAAAGCCGAGTGGCGCTATGCGTCTGATGCTATGGTTACTACCGATAAAAAAAATAATTAGTTCTCGCTTTTTTGTAACATTAGCGTAAAATGGAGGTCTACTAGGTATAAAATTCAAACAATATTGTAATATTGGCATTTCTAATTTGCGAGACAGCTTTTCAACTGTCTCTTTTTATTACTTTAGCAACTCACATTAGGCACAAGTATTGATGTTTTATTTTAATCCCCGTTTAAATACAGTAAAAGATATGTTCAAGAAATTATATTTCGTATTAGTACTTAGTGCTGCCGTAGCCTGCCACGCGGCGCCATCAAAACCAATAAGAGTTGATGGCTCAAATGATTTGCAGCCCGATGCAAGGCAAAATTTAGTATGTAAGGAAGTTGCTTCGCTGATTTCAAAATACAACTATAAAAAAGTTGACCTGAATGATTCCCTGTCGGCAATTATTTATGATCGTTATCTTAAAAAAATCGACCCAGATCATAACTACTTGTTAGCTTCAGATGTTAAGGCATTCGCTAACTTTAAATATCAGTTAGATGACGATTTGAAGGCTGGTAACCTGAATGATGTATTTTATATTTTTAATGTTTTCCAAAAAAGATATCTTGATCTGATAAAATTCTCTCTGGCCCACATAGATGACAATTTTGATTACAATAAAGATGAAAAATTCACCTATGATCGTGAGGATATGCCGTTTGTAGCTACTCAAAAGGACATGGATGAGTTATGGATAAAGCGTGTTAAATATGATTTGCTTAACCTTAAAATAGCCAGCCCTGATATGGCTAAAAACAAGGAGACGCTTAAAAAACGTTACGAAAATTTACTGTCTCAATCCAACAAATTATCAAACCAGGAAGTATTCCAAACATTTATGGATGCTTTTACCGAAGCTGTAGATCCGCATACCAACTACTTCAATCCGTTTAACGCGGCGCAGTTTAATATGGAAATGTCACGTTCATTAGAAGGTATAGGCGCGACACTAAGTTTCGAGAACGAATATGTAACCATCAGCACATTGGTACCGGGCGGCCCGGCAGATAAAAGCCACCAGCTAAGCCCTAAAGACCGCATTGTAGGTGTAGCGCAAGGCAAGGACGGCGAATTCCAGAACATTGTAGGCTGGAGACTGGATAATGCTATCGCTTTAATACGTGGCCCTAAAGGAACAACCGTAAAATTACAAATACTACCTGCAGGCTCAAGCGCAGGCGGTAAACTGAAGATTGTTGAGATCGTTCGCGATAAAATTGTCATTCAGGATGAATTGGCTAAAAAAGAGATCCGCACCTACAATAGCAACGGAAAAACAGTTAAAATAGGCATTATTGATATCCCTGCATTTTATGTAGATAATAACGGCATGCAAGCCGGCGATCCTAATTACCACAGCACAACCCGCGACGTTAGCCGCATTTTAGATACGCTTAAAAGTGAGCATGTTGATGGCATTGTTTTGGACCTTCGCGAAGATGGCGGTGGTTCATTAGCCGAAGCTATTTCACTTACAGGTTTATTCATTAAAGAAGGCCCTGTTGTACAGGTAAAAGATACCCGCGATAAAATTGAGGTTGACAGCGATGATGATCCGTCAATTTCATACACCGGCCCGCTTGCTATTTTAGTAGACCGCTTTAGTGCCTCAGCATCAGAAATTTTCTCAGGTGCTTTGCAGGATTACGGTCGCGCGGTTATATTGGGTACCCAAACTTATGGTAAAGGTTCAGTACAAACCGAGATCGACCTGGATAAAGTTATCGACCCATCATTGGCTGATATGATCTCGAAAGTAACCGGCGCTTCAGGCAAACCGCGTGCAAACGGCAGCGAAAGCACATTTGGCCAGCTTAATTTAACCATAGCTAAGTTTTACCGCATCACCGGTAACTCAACCCAGCGCCATGGTGTAACTCCCGATATTACTTTCCCATCCGTTATTCCGTTGGATAAATATGGTGAAGATACCGAACCATCAGCAATGCCTTTTGATGTGATCCCTAAAAGTGATTATACCAAATTTGGCGATCTGAGCAATGTGATCCCACAGCTTAAAAAACTGCACGACCAGCGTATGGAAACCAGCGATAGCTACAAGTATTTATTGCAGGATGTTGCCGACTTTAAAATACATGATGCCGAAAGATCAATCACGTTAAACGAAGCGCAGCTTAAAAAACAACGCGACGAGGATGATCAAAAAACATTCGACCGCGATAACCTGCAACGCATTGCCCTTGGCCTAAAACCATTGAAAAAAGGTGAAGTAAAACCAAAAAACGAAGACCTGGATTTTGTTAAAATAGAAGCCGGCCAGATTATGACTGATTACATTAATATCAACAAAAATGTAACTCAAACAACACCTGCCAAGTCGTTCTAAAAAAAAATTTTTGAAGTATATAGATCCCGGTTCAGCCGGGATTTTTTTGTTTATGGATATTTTTCTGCCGCCTATTCAAGCGCTTACAAAACATTCAAGCGGCAATGACTTGGAGGGAACGCGTTATTGAAATTACATAATCTACTGAACGCCTATAGCGCAATCAGAGCAATAAAGGATTTAAGGGCGAATCAATCAGTTCGCCAAAAGGCTTATCCATCAGCCATTTATGGTGATCTGTTTTTTGCTGTGGATTTTTGTATGGGGTTACCCGGGCACCATCTGCTATATAAATAACCGTCATTACTTCACGTAATTTATTTGATTTATTACCGGGTGCCTGGTGTATGGTAAAACCGCGGTGCCAGGTGGCATCTCCGGCTTTCATGGTTTCGGCACGGCTTATCGGGAAATTATTATCCTTAACGTATTGATCAAAGGCCGCTTCCGATTCATCAGAAATCTGGTGGCTAAACACCGCGCTGTTTTTGTATGATCCGGAGGCAAAGGTGAGCATGCCCATATCTCTATCAATATCAACCAAAGGCATCCACATGGTTACGGTGTTGTTGGTGTCAATTGGCCAATAGTATTGGTCCTGGTGCCACGGGGTTGGCCCGCCGCCCGGTTCTTTAAACAAAGCCTGGTCATGGTATAGCCTTACATTTGCTACACCCATTAAATCAGCAGCTATTTTAGCCATACGTTTGGCTAAAACAAAACTTTTGCTTGCTGCATCAACCTGCCACAAATTCATTATCTGTAAAAAGGCTTTGCCATAGGTATCCCTATCTTCTAATTTACGATTTTCAGTATTGTAGCGTTTGGCTGCATCAACAATAACCGGGCGGTAGGCAGCAATTTCTTCCTTAGATAAAATACCCTTAACAAGTGTATGGCCTTTAACCTTAAATTCTTCAATGTTTTCAGGTGTTAAATGTGTAAAGGTATCCAAAGATACCAACTGTGCTGGGCTAATATTCATATTTGTTAGCTGATTTAACTCAAAGGAAAATAAATTTTTCACTAAAAAAAATGAATAATGTGATTTAATAATGGTTTATTTTATCTTGTTAAATTTGTATATTAGATTAATATAATAAAATATGCAATGATCAAGGCCTCCTTTGAAGTTTTGCAGCCGGCCAACCGGCAGTCGTTTTTGGTCCGCAAATTTGACCAATGGGTATTTGACGGCCCCTACCATTTCCACCCGGAATATGAATTGACCTTTATTACAAAAGGCAGCGGTAAAAGATATGTAGGTACGCATATGGAAGATTTTTTTACCGGCGACCTGGTTCTATTAGGCCCGAACTTACCGCATTGCTGGAAACTGGCTAATATTGACCAAACCCAACATGAGGCAGGCGCCATTGTAATACAATTTACCGCTGATTTTTTAGGAGAGCATTTTTTTGACCGGCCCGAAATGCAGGACATCCGCAAAATGTTTGAAAGGTCGGTAAGCGGAATGAGTTTTGTTGGTAACACCCAAGCTGAGATTAATACCCTTTTAAAAGGGTTGGTTGATGATGAAAATAACTTTAATAGGCTGCTAAAACTGCTTGATATATTGCAAAGGCTTGCTGTAAATAATGATTTTATGCTGCTGGACCAAAACCAAAGCATGGCTACAAATTCTTTAAGCCAGCAAGAGCGTATAAACCCTGTTTTTGCTTACCTGGTTGAGAATTTCAGGCAGTCGGTATCATTAGATAAAGCAGCGGCTGTTGCCAACATGACGCCAAATGCTTTTTGCAAGTACTTTAAAAAAATAACCCGCAAAACGTTTATGGAAACCATAATTGAGTACCGCCTAAATTACGCTACGCAACAACTGGTACAAAGCGATAAACCAATTTCGGAGATAGCCTTTGAGAGTGGCTTCGGCGATGTATCGCACTTTTATAAAATGTTTAAGGTTAAAATGGGACTGAGCCCGTTAAACTATCGTAAGCAATTTATGCGCGATTTAAACATTGTAACCCCAACAGTTTAGGGAAAAGTTATTTTACACTCAGCTTCTTCAACCCTTTACCTATCGCATCCAATGATTTTTTCTTTTTCTGCTCTTTTACTTTTTTGACTTTTGCCGCCTCGGCTTTTTGCAGGTAGCTTTCGGTATGGGTGCGCGAATAATATTTGCAAAACCAGGTTAGCGGACATATATCGCATTTGGGGCTGCGGGCAACGCAGATGTAGCGGCCATGCAGTATAAGCCAGTGATGGGCTATAGCTAAAGTTTCCTGGGGGAGATACTCTACCAATTGTTTTTCTACCGCCAAAGGCGTTTTTGCATTGGTGGTTAAGCCTATGCGGTTAGCTACTCTAAAAACATGCGTATCTACCGCAATGGCAGGCGCATCATAAACTACAGAAGCAATTACATTGGCGGTTTTTCGGCCTACGCCGGGCATTTTTTGCAGTTGATCAACATCCGATGGCACCTCGTTGTGAAATACATCTACCAATATTTTTGCCATGCCTACCAAATGCTTTGCTTTGTTGTTAGGGTAGCTTACACTGCGTATGTAGGTAAAAACTTCTTCGGGTGTTGAGGCGGCTAAACTTTCGGGCGTTGGGAAGTGCTCAAACAAGGCAGGGGTTACCTGGTTAATGCGCTTATCGGTACATTGGGCAGATAGGATTACTGCTATCAATAACTGGAACGGGCTGCCATAATGCAGCTCGGTAACGGCATTGGGTTGGTTTTTTGAGAAGTAATCTACAAAATGGCGATAGCGTTCTTGCTTTAACATGATTGATGGTAGTATGCCGTCGAAAATAATTAAAAAAAAGAAGCCCGGTGTAATTAGTTATCCTAAATTTCACCGGGCTTCGTGATTTTTTCGAGCCAATTAGCTACGCAGACTTTTGGAATAATCCAGTATATAATGGATCGTTTGTAGTTTTGGTTTCTTTTTCAAAAGATCCAAATCCACGCGGATAGAATGATAAAAGATCATATCATCCGCATCCAGGTTTTCTTGTACTTCCCTGTCTTTCATCTGCGCATTTTTAATGACCGTGTTTAAAGAGTTTGTAAAGGTTTCACCCATAAGCTTGTTAATGTTTAAAGTACAAGCATTAAACGCAAGCCTGAAAGTAATATTTTATAAAATGGAAAAAAATTTCATGAAAATTTCATGAAATTAATTTTTCAAGCTAAGCTCTCTTCCCTGCATCATTTTACGCAGGTTGTTTAGGGCATAACGCATACGGCCCAGGGCGGTATTGATGCTCACATCGGTAATATCAGCTATTTCCTTAAAACTCAGGTCGCCGAAGTGGCGCATAATGAGCACTTCTTTTTGTTCGGATGGTAAAAGTTGAATGAGGGTTTTAAGGTCCTTATGTGTTTGCTCACGAACCATGCGGTCTTCGGTGCTTTCATCATAATTGCCTAATACTTCAAAAATATCAAAATCGTCGCCATTGCTAACCATAGGCGCGCGTTTCTCACGGCGGAAATGGTCAATCACTAAATTATGCGCTATACGGGTAACCCAAGGTAGGAATTTACCTTCTTCGTTATATTTCCCGGCTTTTAAGGTGTTGATTACTTTGATAAAGGTATCCTGAAAAATATCCTCGGCAAGGTATTCGTCTTTTACCAATAAATAAATTGAGGTGTAAATTTTAGATTGGTATCGGCGAATTAACTCCACTAATCCGGCCTCTTCGCCCGAGATATATAGATGGATTAAATCCTGATCACTTTGCAATTGAAAATCCATAGAAAACCTTTACTTTAAACTTAATTAAAAGAAATTATTTTATTAAAGTAATAGTTTAATCTATATAGGGTCTCCTTTGTTACATCAAATAAAGCAAAAAAAACGAAAAAAACCAAATATTTCACTGTATTTAACGTTTTAACACTTTTT
>Ga0302197_10002889_pt1 | contig 15795 bp, 14 predicted proteins | sample II_Bog_N2_1_FD_193526 | JGI IMG/M metagenome (GOLD analysis project Ga0302197, IMG submission 193526) | Peat permafrost microbial communities from Stordalen Mire near Abisko, Sweden - II_Bog_N2_1 | ecosystem: Environmental > Terrestrial > Soil > Wetlands > Peat | place: Sweden: Abisko...
TATGACGGCTTCGCCATGGCCGTCGTCATCGCCTAATCATGTGCTGGCGGTGGTGGTGGCGCGTTTGAGGGCGGCGTCGGCGTGCCGTCGATCGTGAACGGCTCCATCACCTCCACACGCGTTCCATCCGGATCGAACAGGTTCACCTGCCGCTTGCGGTTCACGCCCAGGTGCGGCACCAGCGGCTTGCCATAGGCCTTGTACGCTGGCCGCGCCTCCAGCGCCGCCACAGCCTTGTCGATATCCGGTACTGCCAGCGCCAGGTGGTTCTTGCTGCCATAGCTCTTCACATCCAGCGGCGGTCGATACAGCATGAACTCCACGTAGTCCACGCCGTCCGGCACGCGCATGTTGATCCAGCTCAGCTCCGCCGGGTTGCCGCCACCGCGCCACGTCTCATGAAAGCCCAGCAGCTTGCCGTAAAAATCCAGCGACCGCTGGCTGTTCCCCACCACGAATCCGGCGTGATAGATCCTTGTCGAGATGCGTGTCTCCGGCAAAAACTTGCCTGCAGCCTTCGCCTCCATCCCATCCGGCAACGACTGCACAAACTCCACCGGAGTTCCATCCGGGTCGCTGATCTCAAACGCGTAGTCTCCGGCGCGCGTCTTGCTGCCGTCCCACGGCTTCACCGCCACGCCCTGCGAGACCAGGTATGCGCGCATCTGCGCCACGCTGTCCACCGTGAAGCAGATATGGCTCATCATGTTGTGCGGCGTCACCGGAGGCTCGTTGAACAACTCAATGTGCTGATGGTCATTAATCTTGAGGAACGCAATGCGCACCTCATCGCTGCCCGGCTTCTTCAGAACATAGCTCTCGTCAAAACCCAGCAGATCATGCCAGAACACCAGCGCCGCCGGCAGGTCAGACACGTAGTACCCCACGTGTGAGATGCCCGTAATCCGCGGCCGCTGCGGCGCGCTCGGCGATGCCGCCTGTTGCGCGCCTGCACCACCCCTGTAAGCCACCGCCACGGCTACAACCGCCGCGACCCTACCCGCATTGCGGAGAAACCGTCGCAATTCCATCCCGCGCTTATAGCACCGCAACCACGCAGATGTACACCGTGCCCATCCGTACGCTCCACACCCCGGCCATGTATCCTTATCGCTGTTGCCTTCTAATCCCTAATCCCTGTTCCCTTATCCCTAGAATGAGCCCCACCCCATCACGCACGACCCCGCGCCCCCGTGTTCTCTCCGGCATGCGCCCCACCGGCAGGCTGCACCTCGGCAACTACATGGGCGCACTCTACAACTGGGTGCACCTGCAGCAGGACTACGACTGCTACTTCTTCATCGCCGACCTCCACGCCCTCACCACCGACTACGCCGACCCCAGCCGTCTGAAACAAAGCATCTTCGATATCGCTGTCGACTTTCTGGCAGCGGGACTGAATCCCGGAAAGTGCACGATCTTTATCCAGTCTCACGTTCCCCAACACGCCGAGCTGCATCTGCTGTTCAGCATGTTCACTCCTCTTGGCTGGCTGGAACGCGTCCCCAGCTACAAGGACCAGCAAGAGCAGTTGCGCGAGAAGGATTTGGCTACCTACGGCTTCCTCGGTTATCCGCTCCTCCAGTCCGCCGACATCCTGCTCTACAAGCCGGAGTTCGTCCCTGTCGGCGCAGACCAGGTTGCACATGTTGAACTCACACGCGAGGTAGCCCGCAAGTTCAATAACCTCTATTCCCCCAAGCGCATCGTCGACGGCCCGCAAAGCCCGACACCAGGCTTCCACGTTCAGACTGAACTCGACCCCGACCGGCTTATCCTCAATGAACCGCAGGTTCTTCTCACGCCCTCACCGAAATTGCCCGGCACCGACGGTCGTAAGATGTCCAAGAGCTATGGCAATGCCATCTATCTCACCGACAGTCTGCCCGTCATTCTCGGCAAGACCCACGCTATGTCCAACGGCGGACAGCGGCCCACGCAGCAAGACCCAGGCAACCCCGACATCTGTCCCGTCGGGGACCTGCATCGGGTCTTCTCCGAGTCCTATGTCGACGCGCATGTTCGCGCCGGCTGCCTCAACGCAACCATCCGCTGCGATGAATGTAAGCAGCTCTGCGGAAGTTCGATCTTCGCTGTCATCCAACCCATCCAACAGCGCCGTCAAGAATTGCAAAACAAGCCAGACACCATATGGGAGGTGCTCCAAAACGGCTCTGAGCGCGCCCAGAAGACCGCCGAGGTTGTGATGAAGGAGGTCCGTGCCGTCATGGGGCTCTCCCGTGACCTCTCGGCCATCCACATCCCCAAACATCTGCCTCCCGAAGAACGCGAGGAGGAGTCCCGCGATCTCTCCGCGTATCAGGAATGGCTCGTACTCGAACCGGCCGCGCTCAGCCGCAACATCGGCGAACTCTGGCGCCGTGAGATTCTCCCCCCAGAGATCGTTCTTAAGCAGGATTCAGGCGAGATGTGGCTTACACATAACAAGCGCCGCGTCTGTGTGAGCGCTGCCTTTACGGACAAAAACATGAATCACTGGCGCTTTGGCGTTCAGGCAAAGTCTTACGAAATCCTGGCATTGCTTTGTTGGGACGACGCTTGGAAGCTGCACGACTTCATCGTGCCGCAAAAGCAGTATCTTGCCGATTGGGTCATAGCCAAGAAGCAGGCTGGCAAGGGCCCGCTCTGGCTGGAAGTAAAAAAACATGCAGGCCATTTTCATCTCCGCATCGGATCTTCGGAGAATTGGATCGACATCACCGATAATGAGCGTAACTATGCCATCTTCTAAGTCAGCTGCAGAGCCGACGGCAATGGGATCTTTCGAGAAAAAGCCCTTCATGCTAGAACCCAACCAACCGCCTCCCGACCCCGCACCCCGCGACAAGAGCAAGGACGAAGCCTCGCAGTCGCCCTTCAGCATCACCGTCGGCCAGGTCTATGACGGCCCGCTCGACCTTCTGCTCGACCTCATCCGCAAGCAGAACATCGACATCTACGACATCCCCATCGCCACCATCACCGCGCAGTTTCTCGAGTACACGCACCACCTGAAAGAGACAGACATTGACGCCGCCGGCGAGTTCATCTACGTCGCCTCGCTGCTCATCCACATCAAGAGCAAGATGCTGCTCCCCCGCGACCCGCTCGCCGCCGAGGGCGCGGACGAAGACCCGCGCCGCGAGCTGGTCGAGCGCCTGCTCGAACACGAGCGCTTCAAGGCCGCCGCGCAGATGCTCCAGCAGAAGCAACTCATCGAAGAGGCCACCTGGACCCACTCCGGACTGCGCGCCTTCCTGCGCGATGAAGGCCTGGACAGCGCCGACGCCGACCGCGAGATCGCCGCCGACACCATCGACCTCGTCCGCGTCTTTCAGGACATCCTCGCCCGCCTGCGTGACCGCCCCATCCACGAGATCGACGAGGACTCCGTCACCGTCGCTCAGATGATCGACTTCGTAAAGCGCCGCCTGCTCATGGAAGACCGCCCCATCAGCCTGCGCAAGCTGCTCGCCAACACCAAATCCGAGCGCGCGCTCATCTGCACCTTCCTCGCGATGCTGGAGTTGGTACGCCTGCAGGCCATCCTGCTGCGCCAGGCGCAGGTCCTCGGCGACATCCTACTGAAGAAGACCGAACACTTCGAACAGATCTTCGCCGACCAGGCCACCATCCGCGACGACTGGAGCTAACACAGCTCGCCGCGGAACATGGCATGCATCAGTTGTCGGTTGGCTTTGTGATGTGATCAATCACGAGATTGGGAACCGACTCGTGGACAGCATCGAGTTTGAGCCCAAGCTGTTCCTGCACCGCAGTGAAGATCGAAGGCCAGCTGTCGGGATCGCTCTCGGACCACTCGCGGCCAAACTGGAGCGTGTAGTTATAGGTTCCGGTCAGCCCTGTCTTATCGACGACCGGCATTTCGACCATCGCGCTGAGGGGGGCGGCAATGGCGCGCATCGACGCATTCGATCCGATGAACTCCAGGCCATGTTGCGATCCACGGGCCTGGACATTGGCGGGCGGAGGCGCGGCAGGCGTCTCGCCGTCCTGCGGCGGCGGCGGCGAGGGCACAACCTGCATCTTCACGCCGCCTTTGGCCACAACCAGATTGTAGATAGCGCTGTTGCGTGTTTCGAAGTGCGTCTTCAGGCCCAGGCGCTCGGCCAGCAGCACGCGAATGGCATTTCGCTTTTCCAGCCGGACCTCGTTATCGGTGAGCTTGGCAAGCTTCGCGTCAGCGGCTTCGTCCGAGTGGGCCAGGATGTCGTAGAACGTGTTGGCCGTCCAATCCGGTGCGCCGACAACCGGGGCATCGTAGCCGTAAGCAATCTGAATCAGGGACTTGATCGGAAGATTCGTGGCTTCGAAACGGCTGGAGTGTGGCGGACTGGACACCGCTACGTGGAAGTTGGCGTCCGGCGGCGGCGCGAGCCGGATGACGGCGATGTCGAAGGTGAGCGTGGGCGTATAGTTCGGCTCTTCCAGGATGGGGGTCTGCGAGTGCGCAACAAGGCCGGGGATGAAGACGAAACAGGCCACGAGCAAACCGATATGTCGCCGAACGATACGGTGCATGTGCTTAGGACTCCTTGTGAACATCATACGGGCGATGGCGCAGTTGGGTTCCCGGATTTACAAATACGCTACTCTAGAAACTCCAACAGCAATCCAGCCATTGAGGAGCCCGCCATGCGCATCCGCAGCCCACGTGTCTCTGCCCCCTCCGCGCACCTCCGCGTCCTTAGCATCCTCTGCGTTTGCAGTTGCCTTTGCCTCTCTCTCCCCGCCCAGACGCAAAAGCCCTGGCCCATCCGCGCCGTCATCATCGCCACCTTTGAGGTCGGCAACGACACCGGCGACGCCCCCGGCGAGTACCAGTTCTGGGTCGAGCGCGAGCACCTCGACGAACCCCTCGACTTCCCCGGCGGCGTGCCGGACACCCCCGGCGTCCACCACCTGCGCACCAACAAGGACCACACCGTGCTCGCCATGTTGAGCGGCACAACGCTCGTGAATGCCACCGCCAGCATGATGGCGCTCGGGCTCGACCCGCGCTTCGACCTCTCACACGCCTACATCCTCATCAACGGCATCGCCGGCGTGGACCCCAACGTCGCGTCGATTGGTTCAGCGGCGTGGGCGCAGTACGTCGTCGGCGACGTCGTCCGCGAGATCGATCCCCGCGAGGCCCCCAAAGAGTGGCCCTACGGCCTGTTCCCCACCGGCGCGCATGAACCCAACCCGCCCAGCAACACCGCACCCACCTGGCACCGCTCCAATCTGTATCCGCTGAACGCCAAGCTCGCGCAGTGGGCCTACGCGCAGACCAAAGACCTGAACCTCGGCGACGACCCCAAGGTCGCCGAGTTCCGCGCCGGCTTTACTGGCTACCCCAATGCGCAGAAGCCGCCCTTCGTCCTGCTCGGCGACACCTTCGCCAGCGACTACTACTGGCACGGCGCCATCATGAACAAGTTCGCCGAGGACTGGGTCAAGCTCTGGACCGACGGCAAAGGCACCTTCGCCATGACGGAGATGGAGGACGCCGGCTTCCTCGGCGCCATCGAGCGGTTGGCCCCGATGCACCGCGTAGACCGCGACCGCGTGATGGTCCTGCGCACCGGCAGCAACTACTCCATGCAGCGCCCCGGCCACATGCCCGTCGAAAGCCTCACCGCGCCCTACATCGGCGGCCGCATCGCGCTGGAGTCCGCGTGGCTGGTCGGCTCTACGGTCCTTCACAACCTCCTCACCCACTGGGATCAGGACTACAGCCACATCCCCGGCAACTAGCCCCAACCTGGAACGCACCCCGCAAAGTTCACCCTCCGTTTATCTGATTGAAACAATCCTCCGGCTAAGCTGGGTGCCGTCACGCACCTCACTCCACCCGCTCTCCGGAAGGCGTCCCCCACCCATGTCCATGACCTCTGATCCAGCCATCGTTGCACTCAACGAGCCCAAGGGCTCCCTGCTCGACTCCAAGTTCGCCAAGACCTCACCCGGCAAGTGGGGCGCCATCGGCTTCGCTGCGATGCTGCTCATCGGCGTCATCTACATCGGCCACAGCCTCACCGTCGATCTCTCCGTCGTCCACTCCGCCACAGTCTTCCCCTACATTCTGCTGGGACTCGCACTCTTCATCGCGTTGGGCTTTGAGTTCGTCAACGGCTTCCATGACACCGCCAACGCCGTCGCGACCTGCATCTACACCCACTCGCTGGAGCCCCACATCGCCGTCGTCTACTCCGGCATCATGAACTTCATCGGCGTGCTGCTCAGCTCCGGCCTGGTCGCTTTCTCGATCGTCAACCTGCTTCCGGTCGAGCTCATCCTCAAGGTCTCCAGCGGCTCGGGCTTCGCCATGGTCTTTGCCCTTCTGGTCGCGGCCATCCTTTGGAACCTCGCCACCTGGTTCAAGGGCCTGCCCGCCTCCAGCTCGCACACCATGATCGGCTCGGTCATCGGCGTCGGCATCGCCAACCAGATGATGCACGGCCACTCCGGCGTCTCCGGCGTGGACATGACCCAGGTGCAGAAGGTCTTCACCGCGCTGCTGGTCTCTCCGCTGGTCGGCTTCGTCATCGCCGGCGTGCTGTTCTTCCTCTTCAAGCTGCTGGCCCGCGATCCCCGCCTGTACAAGGCGCCGGAAGGCTCCGCACCTCCGCCGCTCTACATCCGCTGCCTGCTCATCCTCACCTGCGGCGGCGTCAGCTACTTCCACGGCTCGAACGACGGCCAGAAAGGCATGGGCCTCATCATGCTCATCCTGGTCGGCACCGTCCCCACCGCCTACGCGTTGAATCATGCCGTCGGCCAGAAGGACGTGCAGTCCTTCGCCGTCGTCTCCAGCCAGACCGCCGGCGTGCTACAGAAGTACGAGGACCCCAACGCCACCATCGGCGAGAGCCAGCCAGAGCTGGAGAACTACGTCTCCACCCACAAGTTCACGCCCTACACCGTCCTCGCCCTCGAGCAGATGATCAACGACATCCGCAACGAGGCAGTAGAGTACGGCTCGCTCGGCCAGGTCCCCTCTGCGATGCAGGCCAACGTCCGCAACCAGATGTACCTCACCAGCGCCTCCCTAACCCAGTTGTCCAAGTCCGGACCCAAGTTCACTGCGGATGACACCAAAGTCATTGGTAAGTACAAGGGCTTTCTCGACAAGTCCACGAAGTTCATCCCCACCTGGGTGAAGGTGGCGGTCGCGCTGGCGCTCGGCCTCGGCACCATGATCGGCTGGAAGCGCATCGTCATCACCGTCGGCGAGAAGATCGGCAAAACCCACCTCACCTACGCGCAGGGCGCCGCTGCCGAAATCACCGCGATGTTCACCATCTGGGCCGCGGACGCCTGGGGCGCGCCGGTCAGCACCACCCACGTCCTCAGCTCCGGTATCGCCGGCTCCATGGCCGCCAACGGCAGCGGGCTGCAGCTGGAGACCGTCCGCAACATTGCCCTGGCGTGGATCTTCACCCTCCCCGCCGCGGCGCTGCTCTCCGCCGGTCTGTTCTACCTCTTCAACATGCTGGCCCGGTAATCCACCGCTTGGCAGGAAAACCATGGCTGCAAGGTTGTTACACTCAACCTTGCAGCCATGAGTCTTAAAGCCAAGATCGAAGCCGTCATCTACGCATCCGAAGAGCCCATCACCCTCGCCCAACTCACCGGCCTGCTCGGCGACGAAGCCCAGGCCGAGCTCGACGCCCTCACCGCCACTCAACTCCCGCTCGACACCGACGCCTCGCCGTCAGACGATGCCGACGCCCTCAACGCTGAGGTCATGGATACCTCCGAGGTTGACTCCACAACTCCCGCCACGGATGCTGTCATCCTGAGCGAGGAGCTTCGCGACGAGTCGAAGGACCCCGAAGAAGCCAGTCCTGCCTCGACCGCCGAGACCCTTTCTAAAAAAGAGGCCTCAGACGCGAAGCTCGCAGCCCGCCGCCTCCGCGACTACCTCCGCTCGCTCCTCGACCAGCTCATCGCCGACTACGCCTCCAGCGATCGCGGCCTCGAGATCCGTGAAGTCGCCGGCGGCTACCGCCTCGCCACCAAGCCCGAGTACCACGACGCCGTCCGCGGCTTCGTCAAGTCCCTCAAGCCGCCGCTCAAGCTCACCCTGCAGGCGCTCGAAACCCTCGCCGTCATCGCCTATAAACAGCCCGTCACCGCGCCGGAGATCTCCGAGATCCGCGGCGTGGACACCTCCGGCGTGCTCGGCTCGCTGCTGGCGCGCAAGCTCATCGCAACCGCCGGCCGCAAGCAGGTCATCGGCCGTCCCATCCTCTACAAAACGACCAAAGACTTCCTCCTCCGCTTCGGCCTGAAAGACATCTCCGAGCTCCCCAGCATCGAAGAGTTCGAAAAACTCGCCGGCGAACTCAACGGGGATGAGTTGCTGGGGGCCGTCCAGGAAGAGATCGACATGGAAGCCGAACCCACGCCCATCGACGCTTCCCCCGCCGAGATTTAGCCCGCCCACACTCCGCCATCGCGAACATTGCGCCCATTGCGTTCGCTTTACCTTTGCGTCCTTCGCGACCTCTGCGTTCGTCTTTGCCTTTGTCGTCGCTCCTGCTACGGCGTATCCTTGATAGCAGGAGCACGCACTATGGACACCACCAACAACCCCATCATCATTGACGGCAACAGCGGCGCCGCCACCCGCGCCGTCCCCGCCCTGCTCTCGCAGGTGCTGCTCATCTCTTCGCTCGGCTTCTTCGTCTCGGCGGTAGGGGTTTACCTCGCGCCTGCCTTCTACTTCCCCGGACTCTTCTGGGTCTGCGTCATCGCCAGCTTCGGGCTCATCTTCGCCGTCCGCGCCACGCGCAAGAACCCGCCACTCTCGCTGGTTCTCTTCCTCACCCTGGCGCTGGTCATGGGCTTTGAGATCGCTCCCTGGATTCAGCACCTGCTGCACACCGGCCAGACTACCGTCGTCCTGAACGCCGCAGTCACCACCGCGGTCGGCATGGCGGTTCTCGGCATGGGGGCGCAGTTTGCCCGCTTCAACTACCGCCGCGTCGGCGGCTTCGCCCTTGCCGCGCTCTTCGCACTCATCATCATCGGCGTACTCGGCATCTTCTTCCACTACGTCAGCCCGACGTTCTACTCCTGGGCCACGCTCGCCATCTTCAGCGTGCTCATCGTCGTGGACTTCATGCGCATACGCAACGGCGGAGACGGCGCGACCGCCGTCGAGCTCGCTCTCAGCATTTACCTCGACGGCCTCAACGTCTTCCTGGCCCTGCTGCGCATCTTCGGCGGCAACCGCGACTGATCACCAACCACCCCATCGCGCGGAGTCCGTATGATCAGAAAAATCGAGATGGAACGGTTTACAGTGATCTCCTCGAAGCCGTTCGACGCTGTCGTTGCAGCGATCAAGGCATCCGTCGGTCATCCGAATATGGCAGAGTTCGCGCAGGCAACGCAGCGGGCAACATCGGCCGCCGAGCTGGAAGCCGCCATACAGCCGGGCCTAAGCGAGACCGGTCTGATGCAGTTCATGGAGTTCGATCTCGGCGCGATCGTTCGCACGGGAACAGACAACCACACATCCAGAATCATCCGTCTGGTCATTGGAAATCCTCTCATCATGAAAGAGATGGCGAAGCATCTTCCGGACGCAGGTTCATACGCTCCAGTTACCTTGCTCATAGATGAGCGCGCCGATGGCGTTCATCTTTCGTATGACAGAATGGCCAGCCTCCTGGCCCCTTACGGCAATCCCGACGCGCTGAAGGTAGCACAGGATCTGGATGCCAAAATAGAACATCTCTTGCGACTAGCTGCGGCCTGAGAGCCGGGCCACGTGTCCATCCATGGCAGCTTTATCGTCATGGGTGAGAGGCAGGCGATAATGAACAGATGAAGTCCCCCGCCCAGCCCGAGCCCGCAGCCCCCACCGGCGACCGTCTCCAGAAGATCCTCGCCCACGCCGGCATCGCCTCCCGCCGCGCCGCCGAGGCCATCATCCTCGAAGGCCGCGTCGTCGTCAACGGACAGGTCGTCACCGAGCTCGGTACCCGCGCCGACCCCGCTCGCGACCACATCCGCGTCGACGGCAAATTGCTCCACGGCCCCGAGCCCACCAAGTACTTCATGGTCAACAAACCGCGCGGGTATGTAACGACTTTGGACGACCCCGAGCACCGCCCCACCGTCATGCAACTGCTCGGCGAAGACCGCCAAAAAAAACAGCTCGGCGAGCACTCGAAGTTCCCGCGCCTCTATCCCGTCGGACGGCTCGACTACCTGAGCGAAGGCCTGCTGCTGATGACCAACGACGGCGACCTCGCCAACAAGCTCAGCAAGGCCTCCACCGGCGTGCTGAAAACCTACCTCGTCAAGGTCTCCGGCGCGCCCACCCCGGCGGCCATCGACCAGCTCCGCCGCGGCATCATGATCGACCGCGGCCGGCTCGCCGACGTCCGCGGCTCCGGCCGCCGCGACCGCGTCCTCACCCAGCCGGCCAAGATTGAAGAAGTCCGCCGCGGCGAGAACCCATGGTTTGAGGTCACGCTCACCGAGGGCCGCAACCGCCAGCTCCGCAAGATGTTCGAGGAGATCGGCCACCACGTCGAGAAGATCCGCCGCATCGGCTACGGCGCGCTTACGCTCGACGTCCCACCCGGCGGCTTCCGCGAGTTGCTCCCCGGCGAGGTGCAGGCCCTGAACCGCGCCGCTGCCGGCAAAAAAGTCGAGCGCAAAAAAATCCTGCCCGAAGCCGCCCAACTTAAGAAGCCCGTCCCACCCCGCAAACGCCGCGCGCCGCAACCGCGTGGTTGAACTGCGCTTATATGCAGACTTACACCAAAATGCCGAGCCCGTAGCATTCTTCGAAGTTGTAATACTTCTTGCCGGTATTTCGAGCGATCTCCACTACGGCCTGCTTGACCTGCGGAAAGGATTGCGTGTCGTGAAAGATCGTGCATCTGGAGTGGGATGCGCTCCACGATCCGCACACAAACGTATCCTCAAAAGTGTGAATGATGTCGACGTGAATCAGACCATAGAACGTGTCCTCCTTGCGCATAAAGTCCACGTAATAGCCTCGGTCCTTGATGAAGTCGCGGTAGTCACTCTTGATAAGTTCGATGTTCTCGTAGGGTGCGAGCCGGGCAGAGGTCTCCGCATACAGGTCTCTGTTCACACGGGTATGCTTGTCACCGGCAAAGGTGTCTACACCTGTTACCGAATCGAAGTAGCAGGACAGTGCTACCGTCGAAAATCCGGTCTCCACTCCGAACTCGAGGCAACGGTCGGTCCGAATCTGAAAGCGTTCGATGAGATCGGGAAGGATGGTCTCAATACCTGACCATGCCGAGGCGTTGTCCAGATATCTCGGCGGGATCTGACGGCGTGCCGGAATATAGGGGATGATCGAAACCTTCGGCTTGACCAGACCTTTCAGAATGGAACGCCAATAGAGATACTCAAAATCCTTCATTGCGATGTACCGATTTCACTCCTAGCTGTCACTCGATTGTAGATGATTCGAGTCTCGCCCAGCCCCCGGACCACTTCAGCAGCGCACTCCGTTCAGACGGATCCAGCCCCAAAAACCACGCCAGCAGCGCACTCGTGAGTCCCCAGAGGAGCCAGGTGGAAAGGCCAAAGTTTGGGGCCAAGGGAGACCACCACCTAGGCAACAGAATCAAGGATGGAATGGCAATCAGCAATGGTCGTCCAATACCGCTCAGGAACAGTCGCGCGCGAGTGACCGCAAACTTGGTATAGGTGAAGTGCATACTCAGCGCAAAGTGCATCCCGACGCTTACAAATGCTCCAATCAGCGTTCCATATGCCACGCCTAGGGCGCCGATATGGCGGACCATATAGACACTGCAATTCACGTTCACCAGGGCTTCCGCACAGGCGCCGAACACGGCCACTCTTTGGCTGTCCGTGGCGACCAGTATGTTCGCATAGGGAGCGCATAGCATGCGCACGACGTTCGCCAGCACCAGGATTCGCATGTACCCGACAATCTGGGGTGCATAACCCTGTCCCACCCATAGGCGCAGGATCCAGTACCCCGCCACGAGCAGCGGCAATGCTGAAACTACAAGCAGGGCCGACGCATAACGCGTCGCCCTTGCCAGCATTGCGCCCATCTGCTCCGTCGTGCGGTGAACGCTCAGCGCCGAGGCTGTGGGCATTAGCGGCGCAAGTGAGGCTGAGATGATTCCAATCAAGAAATTCGTTGGCGTCGTGGCGATAGAGTAGAAGGCAGTCTGCCCGAAGTCATAGCGCCCGACAATCGTGACATCCAAACCGCTGACCAGCAGCATCGCCATCGTCCATACGGCGAGCGAGGAACAGTATGTCACCATCTTCTTTAAGACGCCGTAGTCTAGTCCGTGCAGGCTCAGCCGGACATGCTTGGCCAGCCTGCGCCAAGCCACAAAGTGCATGATCCCTGTTGTTACATTGACAATCGCAACCAGTGCCGCCATCGTTGTCAGGCTTCCATGATAGGTAACGGCTGTGAGCACAACCGCAACGAACATCAACTTATTCACGGTTCCCAGAAGAGTGGGAACAGCGTAATTTTGCAGACCAGTGAAAATGGAAGCAAAGATAGAACAAAGCAGAGCGAACGATGCCGAGATGCCAACCAGGACAAGACTGATCCGAACGCCCCGATAGAGTTCGGGCGGCATCGCATGAAACAGGGAAGGCACACGCCATGCCAGAATCAGCGTGAGAATGACGCCGGCAGTGCTGACCATCAGCAACAGTGCCAGGCCGGCGCTCGCTCGCATGCTTGAGCCGGCGGAATCGTCCCTCGCCTCATACTCCGCGACGTACTTCGAAATGCCCGATTGAATGCCAAAGTCCAGGAAGGTGACGTAGGCACTTAACTGCAGGATCAGCACCCAGGCGCTGTACACCGTTACCGGAAGCCTGTGAATCAGGAACGTCGGGAGGACAAATCCAGCGGCTGCGGAGATCAGCAGGCGCCCCACGTTCATGATCGAGTTTCGCCTAAAACTTTTAGCAGGTCCATGGAACTCGGTACTCGCGGATGGAGCCGCTCGGGCCGCGGGCCTGGCGCTGACGCAGTCTTCCGTCACATCAGCACGCTTTATCTGTTCATCCAGGAGATGCTCAGTCACGCCATCATCTTATAACGCTTGGGTTGACGGCTCCGTGGCGTGCGTTCGAAGCTCACCCCTTGGCGGAAAGCCGACCTCACCCGGTCCAACCTTTCCGGTCTCGGCCCCGTTGGAGGGTGCAACCGTTGGGGGCGCACCCCGGGCCTGGAGCTAAAATCAGCGGGCATGGCAATGAATGATCTATGCGCCATCGTCGTCACGTTTCACCCCGGCTCTGAGGTCATGGAGAATCTGACCACCTTGCGCCCGCAGGTGGCCGGTTTGATCGTGGTGGACAACGGCTCGTCTGCCGCCGAACGCTATGCATTGCATTCCGCCGCTGCCACGCTCGCCTTCGAACTCATTGAGAACGGCGAGAACCTCGGCATCGCCACTGCGCTCAACATCGGCATTCGCCGCGCCCAGGCGCTGGGCTTCTCATGGGTGCTGCTCTTCGACCAGGACAGCCGGATCACCGATGGCTTCACGGCGGCCATGCAGCAATGCTTTGAAAGCAGCCGCTGGGGCAGCCGCCTTGCCATCCTGGTACCCCGCTACACAGACATGCGCCACGGCTCGCCAATTCCAGCAGACTGGGTTCCCGGCAGCGGCCTCGAAACAGCGATGACCTCCGGCACACTGATGCGGCTAAGCACGTTTCAGCAGCAAGGCGCCTTCCTCGACGGGCTCTTCATTGACAGCGTGGACTGCGAGTACAGCCTCCGCCTGCGCCGCGCCGGCCTCATTCTGGACCAGTGTCCCCATGCCGTGCTGTTGCACTCGCCGGGGTCCCCGACCTATCGCACGATCTTGGGCTCCAGCCCCTTCGTTGTCGACAACTACAGTCCCATCCGCCGCTACTATCAGCTACGCAACCGCCTGTGGATTTGCAGACACTACTGGCTCAGCTTTCCCGGCTATTGCTTCAAGCTCCTGATCGTAAGCGCCAAAGACTTCGTCAAGATCCTGCTATGCGAGACCGGCAACGCGAAGAAGTTGCGGTTCTTCCTGCGCGGCGTCTTCGACGGACTGCGCGGCCGCATGGGCCCGCTCAATCTCCCGTAAGACATCCGGGAGAATCAGCCGGTAGACTCCTCGCGATTCAAACCCGGGAGAATCGTGTTATTCTGTGTATGCGCTCGAAACAAGCGCAAGGCACCGCGGGCAGATGACTCCCAATGGATTCGAGTCTGGCCAGAGACCGCGAGCGCCGCAGTAACAACCCTTCCACCGCGCACTCCATGTCTTACCTCAAGCGCGTTGGTTGCTCTGGCTAGAAGGCCGTTCATCGGAACAGGCCTCGCCGTGCAGCAGCAGTGCTTCCAACCTTGAGCCAACGCTCAAGGGGAGTAGACACAAAGGCAATGCTGAAACCCGGAATCCATGACGCTCCTCCTGCGCTAACGCAGGCCCGCGTCTCTGCATTTGTCCGCCCTCTCACCATCGCAAAGGAAAACCTTGTCCACGCTTACGCTTGAATCGATCCTCAATCCAGAACCACTCCAGGTCGCCCGTCACATCACCGCAACCCCCGAAGCCGCCGCCGAGCTCACCTTCACCGACTTCGACATCTCGGACTCGCTGAAGGCGCGCCTCACCGCCGCCGGCTTCATCACCCCCACGCCCGTGCAGGCCGGGGCCATTCCGCCCGCGCTCGAAGGCGACGACATCCTCGCCACCGCCTCCACCGGCACCGGCAAGACCCTGAGCTTCCTCATCCCCATGATCGAACGCCTCGAGGAGATATCCGTCGCCAGCACGCGCGGCGCCAAGACTCCCGTACTCTCGCTCATTCTTCTGCCCACCCGCGAGCTCGCCATGCAGGTGCTGGAGCACTTCCACAAGATCTGCCCCACCGCCAAGACCGACGCAGTCCTCGTCTGCGGCGGCCTCTCCGAGAACACGCAGATTGAGCAGATCGGCCGCGGCCCACGCCTCATCGTCGCCACGCCGGGACGCCTCGAAGACTTCCTCCGCCGCAAGGCCGTGAACCTCCGCGACGTCGACATGCTCGTCCTCGACGAAGTGGACCGCATGCTGGACATGGGCTTCCTTCCGGCAATTCGCCGCATCGTGGCCGCGCTCCCCAAGGACCGCCAGACCATGTGCTACTCCGCGACGCTCGACGCGAACATCCGCGAGATCGTCAAGGACTACGTGCAGAACCCCGTCCGCGTGGAGATCGGCACCACCTCGCGCCCGTCCGACCGCGTCGAGCTCCGCGTCTACACCGTCATGCAGGACCAGAAGCTGGCCCAGCTCGACAAGATGCTCAACGAAGAAGAGGGCACGTACCTCGTCTTCTCGCGCACCAAGCACGGCGCCGACCGCATCGGCCGCAAGCTGGAGAAGCTCGGCCACAACGTCGAGACCATCCACGGCGACCGCTCGCAGTCGCAGCGCACTGCGGCGCTCAAGGCGTTCTCCTCCGGCAAGTGCCGCATCCTGGTCGCGACGGACGTCGCCGCGCGCGGCATCGATGTCTCGCACATCGCGCACGTCGTCAACTACGACCTGCCCAACGGCTCGGACGACTTCGTCCACCGCATCGGCCGCACCGGCCGCGCCGGCGCCAAGGGTGTTGCGACGACCTTCGTCACTCCGCTCGAAAAGGGCGACGCCCGCAAGCTCGAGCGCGAGTTGAAGATCAAGTTCAACTGGCACGAGAGCGACAAGAACCTTGCCAAGGAAGAGCGCAACAAGCCCATCGACCTCTCGA
>Ga0302197_10002915_pt1 | contig 15695 bp, 5 predicted proteins | sample II_Bog_N2_1_FD_193526 | JGI IMG/M metagenome (GOLD analysis project Ga0302197, IMG submission 193526) | Peat permafrost microbial communities from Stordalen Mire near Abisko, Sweden - II_Bog_N2_1 | ecosystem: Environmental > Terrestrial > Soil > Wetlands > Peat | place: Sweden: Abisko, Stordalen...
ACAAGTCTTTCTTGGCGACAACTATTCTTACGAAGGAAATCCACAAGTCAATAGGCGTTCGGCATATACACGGACACCTTTTAAGCACAGTCATATTGGCAAGACAGTTCTTCATGGCACGGAAAATATCCGAATCAGCCTTACGCCGTGAGGCCGAACGGAGGAGGAGAATCTGCCGGTGAATTGACCAGCGTCTTTCTGCCGCCAAAGATCCCGCACACGATACTGACCTGTCAAACCAAGTGCTGACCAATTCGCCGAAATAACTCTTTCTTTATCTCCGCGATTGAATAGGCCGACCACCAAAGTGCCGTCTTGCAGGATTTTGACCCAGACCTCATCAGCGCCTGGCAATCTTCGCGCCACGCTGCCTTTCGGGTCTTGATCCACTTCGATAACTTCGTCGTTGCTAAGCAGGTTAAAAGTAAACATGTCCATTTGCGTCAAATCACAGCTCAATAGCAGCGGCGCTGACAATAGGCTCCACAAGCTAACTTGGGCATATTGTTCATCGGGAGTCAGGCTGGTGCGATGGGCGGAATGATTGGCTGCGTTGGCGTTCCCAATCATTCCTACTTGCAGCATATCTGGATCATTCCAATGCCCAGGGCGAGTGAATGACTGCCATTTGTCCTGTGAAAACCCAATCCGGTTGATGCTCTCCCATGACTCGTTGATGTCCCCGGTCGTTCTCCACAGATTTGCCAGTGCGGACAATTCCTTCGCGTCGTCAAACGTTGCAGCATTCGATAGGCTCACCACAATGTCGCGCCCTGCCTTACGCAGGCCTTCAGCCAGACGCCTTGTGGTCGGTATGTCGTTTGGATGCCAGTCGTATTTGACATAATCAATTCCCCATTCGCCCCACTGCCTAGCGTCAGCATCACAAAACCAGCAGGTGCCAACCTTGTTAAGACCCTTGTTAATCGAACCAGGGTAGCGTCCAAAAAGCTGCGCTGGTTGTGGCCGCTGGTCAGGCGGAAGTGCCGCGGCCGAATAGTCTCCTGCCATGTTGAAACAGGAACCACCCGGAAAGCCGGCATAGCTGCCCATCCATGGGGTTGAATAGATGCCGACTTTGAGTCCAAGGCCATGAACGTAATCGCACATTTTCTGCATATCTGGAAAACGCTCATTGCCCTGAAGCGCTAGATATTTACCCCCCCGCTGCCCTTGCCAGCAGTCGTCAATATTCACATATGTCCAACCGTGATCAGCGAGACCGCTTTTTACGAACGCGTCTGCCATCGCGCATATGTGTTCTTGACTGACAGATTCGCTCCAGCAATACCAGGAATTCCACCCCATAGGTGGCGTCAGGCAGATATTCTCTCCTATCTTAATCAGCAACTCGCCATGAGCGATTCCGATACGATTCTTCACTGTGAGTTTGACGTGGTAATCGCAAGGTGTTTTTACACTGCCGACAAGACTGCCGTTTGTGTTCAGTTGCAAACCCGGAGGAAGTCCAACCGCTTCGAAAGCCAAAGGCTTTTTGCCGCTGGCAGCGATGTGAAATAAGAACGGTGCGTTAGGTCGAGCACCAAATACTTTCGCCCCATTGATGCGCGGCATCGGGCTAGATGGTGGCGTCAGAATCTGGTCACGCGCATAATTGTCAGGCCTATCGCCTTCTGAAGTAACCTGCTTATTTGGTTGGGCAGCAGCACAAATGGCCGAGACCACATAACTGACTAGCGCAAGGTAAAAGGCTGATTGGCGATTGACAATATAAGATTCTAAAATCATTTTTGGTTGGCTGTTTTTTCTGATGCCGTTGGTAACCCGGATGAAACTGCGATAACGCGAATGTCACCATCAGAAACGGTTCGTTGCACCGTAACAAGAAGACGTCCTAAATAGGCATTACGGGCATTTGTTTTGAAATTGCCATCATAGGTGAGATCGCCGGTATCAAGACCGACGAGCTTGCCTGCGCCTTCCACGCTAACGGTCACAGACGGCGTAGCGTCTTGCACCGTCAAACCGGCGGCGTCCACAACAGTAATTTCGTAGAGCGTGATGTCGTTGGTAACCGGTAATACGAGCGGATTAATCTGGAGTCGCGTCGGCTCACCGGTTGTGCGCAATTCCTGAACGGAAACCGGCTTACCCGCACGGTAGCCAACCGCCGACAGCACACCCGGTTCATAACCCACGCTCCAATCGCTGTAATAAACATCTCGCGAAACCGCACGACGCCCAAGCGAACGATTATTCAGAAACAACTCAACTTCGTCGCAATTGGCAACCGCCCGGACCGTAACATGACTACCATCCGGCCAGTTCCATTTTATAAAAGCTTCCGCCGGTCGCCAGTCGCTCTCGGGCTTGACGCCGTTGATAACCACAAGTTGCAACACAGAATCATCACGCCAATAGGCCGCACGCTGGTAATACTCGGGCTTTTTTCCTCCCGCAAGATCAAGCATGCCGGCATGGTTTCCACGCTCTGGATAATGCCGAGCCTCACCAAGGTAGTCCATGCCTGTCCATATAAAGTCGCCAATAACATAGTTGTGGTCGCGCACGCCCAGCCAGTAATAACTGGCATAGGTCGTTTCGGTGCCAAGACAGAGGCGGTGCGGAAAACGCTGCCGATCAGGTGCGTAAGTATTAGTGCCATAGAGTCGGCCAACGTAATTGTAGCCCGCGATGTCGAGTGCATCCATGAACCCATTACGCGTCGCGGCGGCAGACTGGTCGCACGCGGAAGTGACCGGACGGGTCGGGTCTTCCTCGTGACAGATGGCAACAAGTTCGCGTGCGATATTATAGCCATCGCGATCTTTCTGGTTCGGAATTTCGTTCCCGATGCTGTAGATGACGACACTTGGATGATTGCGGTCGCGGCGCACCATGGCGCGCAGGTCTGTATCGTGCCACTGATCAAAGTAAAGATGATAGCCATAGGCCGACTTGCCGCGTGGATTTTCGGTGAAGTTGTAAGTCCAGTCGAGTGTCCACTCATCAAATGCTTCATCAAGAACATAAAAACCCATTTCGTCACACAAGTCATAGAATTCCGGAGCAAACGGATGGTGGCTTGTGCGAATAGCGTTACAACCCATCTCCTTCAGCCGCGACAGCCGCCAAGCCCAGATCCCTGCTGGAACCGCGTTGCCAAAAGAGGCGGCATCCTGATGCAAACAGACACCTTTAAGCTTGATGGGCTGGCCGTTTACCAGCAAACCACGGTTGGAATCGAACTTCATCTGACGGATACCGAATTTCGTAGTAGTTTCATCAAGAGCGTGGCCATCCATCGACAGCGTGCTTCGCAACTGATAAAGCTGCGGTGTTCGGTCAGACCAGAGCCGAGGGTTGGGCACTTTGACCCGCTGGGTGGCGCGCTGACCGGGGTGCAAATTGTCCAGCGCAAGTTTAGACACGGCACTGGCGACGATTTTGCCATCCAGTTCTTCCACATAACTGCGCAAAACAATGTCATTAGTTGACGGATGCGGCTTCCATACATTAGCCAGCCACGCCTGTCGTTCCGCCTCAGTGAAAAAGTGCGCATCAATAATGTAACTGACCTCAACAATGGCGCTTTTACTCGAAACTATTGGCGTGGAAACCGCGACACCGCCATCAAGGCGAAAATGCGCGTAACTCGTGGTAATTAACCGCACATGGCGATAAATACCGGATCCCGCATACCAACGGAGTGCCGGTTCGAGCGAATCGTCCACCCGCACCGCGAGGACGTTGGGGACATCGTTGGTGTTAAGAAACTCGGTCAGATCATATCGGAAGCCGACGAATCCATAGGGACGACGCCCAAGGAAATGCCCGTTGATCCAGATCTCGCTGTTCATGTAAACCCCGTCAAACTCAATAACAACTTTTTTGCCGGCGGCATGGTCAAGTGTGAAACTTTTGCGATACCACCCGATGCCGTGGGAGAAGAACCCGCCGCTTTTATCGCCATCTGGTGGCGGATTGATTGGCCATTCAACGCTCCAGTCGTGCGGCAAATCGAGAATGCGCCAGCTCTTGTCGCCGAAGCCCGGCTGCCGGGCGGCTGCATCGTCTCCAATTTGGAAACGCCATCCAGTATCGAATGGGACGATTTCACGCGGGCTAGAATCAGACTTTGCGAAAGCTGGAGAAGTTGACGCCAAGTAGACAAGCACGACAAAGACGTGGGCACAAAAACAATTTAAGTTTTCAAAGCGTTCTAGCATTGGCTTGATCGGGGGCAAAGGCATCATATTATATTTTTAAATCCTCCATCAATTGCCTAAACAGGAACAAAATATAGCACGGATTTCTTTGGGGTTTGTGCCCATGACAAAGGAGGTTGTCGCATTTGTAGAAGTCAAATCCCCAGTCCAGCCGACGAACTTGAATCCATAATGAGGCAAGGCTTTCGGCGTTACGGTTAGCCCAGCCGGAAAAGATTCGGTGCGGGTAACCAATCCTGCTGAGCTGTCTGCCAAGAAGGTGATTCTATGCGTCGGATTCAGGCATGCAATCAGTTTGGATACATTAGGCTTGGAATTGAGTTTTTGCAAACCCTGCACAACCAGCCTCGCCATTTCAATCGCACCCATCTCCTGTAGGTGAGTATTATCGATGCTGCCGGCGGGATAACTTGGATATTCCCCTGGTGCCAGATTCATGTAAATATATTTGGAAGCATAATCATGGCCGACCTTCCCGATCAGCGCTTTGCTTGCGGCGTCTAAATCTACCAATGAAATATCTAATGTGTCGGCTAATTGTCGTATGGCCAATGGATAAAGACCCCGTGAACCATCTGGCAGCTTATTCTCCACCATCGGAGTCATCAAAACTGGATATGCACCTTTGGCCTTGGTCTCAACGACATATTTTGCTAGGTATTGCTTGAACGTCGTCATAGGCTCGGTGTGAATGGCGAGCTTAGAATTCACGTCATTAATTCCGAACTGAATAAATACAAAATCACCGGCACCAATATGACTAAGCGTATTTGTCCAGAATTTTTCATAATAACTTTTGGAACTAGCGCCTCCTGCCGCTTCGTTGTGAAAAACCACCTTATTTGAATTAAAGAATTTTGGCATTACCTGTCCCCAGCCAGTTTTGGGGTAATCCGCCACAGACCAGAATTGAACCGTGGAATCGCCGATGGTGTGAACCTGTATCTTCGCGACTTGCGCGGCCAGATGAAACACACCGCCCGCGCATAAAAACACTGCAATAAGCAGATTTCTAAAGTCATACCAACCGTTCATCGGAAAGCCGTGCTTTTTCATGTTCAGATTATACTTAATAGTTGCGTTTCTTTTACCGATCAACCGCTTCGGTTTTTATTTTAGTTTCCACGGCAGCCAGATCGGGAGAGCTTGCTTTCAGCACAATGGTTCCCGTCTTTGTCTGAGACCGGACAATGACCAGCGCTTTTCCATTGTAAGCGTTCCGCGATTTGGCTTGGAATGGTTCAAGGCTGGTGGCGTCGCCATTGTCCACAGCGACGATCTCACCGGGGCCTTCAATCGCAAATTGCAGGTGGTTTTTACTGCGAGGAACGAGCAGCCCATTTTTATCGGTGACAGTAACAGAAACAAAGCACAAATCTAGACCATCAGCGGCGATTCTTTCCCGGTCAGGCTGCAGCATTAACTTGGCAGCTTGGCCGGTTGTTTTTACAGTGTCAGTCGCCCACTTTCTGCCGTTTTTGTAGGCGATAACTTCGAGTTCACCCGGTTGGTAAATCACGTCATCCCAACAGAGGCGATATTCAAACGGAGCCTTCTTCTTCAGGCCAAGAGATTTTCCGTTCTGAAATAATTCCGCCGAATCCCCTGATGTATAAATATACACCGGGGTGATTTGGCCCGTCCGATCCGGCCAGTTCCAGTGCGGCAAAATATGAGCCATCGGAAAATCCGGCCGCCAGCGTGATTGGTAGAGGTAGTAACGATCCTTGGGAAAACCCGCCAGATCAAGAATGCCAAAGTAAGAACTGCGTGAAGGCATTCCGATTTTACCGGTCGCGTTCAATTCTTTTTTAAGCCGCGCCTTGGATACCGGATCGGTAAAGTTCAGTAGATAGCTCAAATCACTGTTGTAAGGCCAAGGCTCGCCAAGATAATCAAAACCCGTCCAGACGAACTCGCCGGCCACAGACGGGTTTTTATCCTGCCCGCGAAATTCCGTATCCGGGGTAGTCGCCCATGGCGGCGCGTAAATATCGTAGGAACTTATCTGAAAATCCGCCTTGCCACCATCTTGGTTGCTAGTCACCGGGAAAAAATATTCCCCGCGTGAACTGATGGTCGAAGCTGTTTCGCTGCCAAATAGTGGTTGCGCCGGATTTGTCGTGTGAAACTGTTTATACTCAAACGGTTTGTAGTTGTAACCAAACACATCTAGGCTTTTGTGGAAGTCATTGTAGCCCGATGCAGTTTTATCACAGCCAGCAGCAACCAAACGCGTGGGGTCTTCACTATGAACAATTCCCCGAAGCTCGGCGGCAATTTTCGGGCCTTCCGATGTCTCCTGGTCGGGAACTTCGTTGCCAATGCTCCAGAGCACTACACACGGATGATTGCGGTCGCGGCGAATCAGTGCGCGCAGATCGGCCTCGTGCCAGTCGGCGAAAAGTTGGTGGTAGTCATTTTCTTTCTTTCCTTTTTGCCAGCAGTCAAACGCCTCGTCCATCACCATCATGCCCAGCCGGTCGCAAACATCCAGCAGTTCCGGCGCGGGCGGATTATGGCTAGTCCGAATTGCATTGCAGCCCATCTCCTTCAGAAGTTCAACCTGACGTTCCAAGGCTCGAGTGTTGACCGCAGTTCCCAGTGCTCCCAGATCCTGATGATCGCAAACGCCTTGTAATGGCACACGCCGGCCATTCAGAAGTAAGCCGTTATCCGCAGTAAATTGAATCGTGCGGATACCGAACGGTGTTTCGTAACAATCAACACATTTTCCGTCCTGCTCAATGAAAGTTGCCACGAGGTAATGCTGCGGTTTTGCGATGCTCCACAACTTCGGGTGTTTCAATACAAGCCGGCTTTCATTCGAAGCGGATTCTTTAGCGGCGATTTTCAATACGGCAGCGGTCAGCATGGCGACGGATTTTCCCTTGCTCCCATCCGCCTTTATTTCGAAGATTTCATGCTTCACTGTCACGGAGGTATCAGCGTCGGCATCATTGTCCACGTTAACTTGAATTTTCACTGTCGCCGATTGGTCGCTGACTTCGGGGGTCGTTACAAAGGTTCCCCAATGCGCAATATGCGCCGGCGAAGTCTTGACCAACCAGACATTTCGGTAAATACCGCCGCCCGGATACCATCGCGACGATTCCTTCGGATTATCAAGTCGGATGGCGAGGAGATTGTCCGAGCCGAATTTCACGAACGGCGTCAGATCCACACGCCACGAGGTGTAACCATAAGGCCAACCGCCGACAAGTCTTCCATTCAGCCAGACCGTAGCATAAGACATCGCACCATCCAGATCCAAATCTATCTTGCGCCCATAATCGGCAGTGGAAATGGGCAAGTGCTTGCGATACCAGCCGACGCCCCACCAAGGCAACTTGCCCGTCTCGCCCGGATACTCCTGTTTGAAGGGCCCTTCTACGCCCCAGTCGTGCGGAAGATTGAGTAGCCGCCACTGGCTGTCATCAAAAGACTTTTGTGCATATGGAACATCACCTGCCGGGCTTCCTGTTGAGAGCTTCTGTAAATTCGTATCATCTCCGGCCAGCCCCGCATGGGTTGGCAAAATCCACTCTTTGATGTTCGGGTAATTCAATTCATCGCCGACGCCAGCAGGATCGTATTGGGAAAAGCGCCAGCCGGCATTCAAAGATATTCGTTCACGCGGCGTAGAGTTTTCAACGGAGCGGACTGAAGTGCAAACAAGCAACAAACCGATAACGGCATATTGGCACAACCCTGCTGGCCACAAGGTAACGACTAATCTGATGCCACAGGTAATGTGATTTGATGCTTGAACTTTAGTTTGCAATGATTCTAGCGCTTTGTTATTACGTTGCCACACTTGGTCACTGCCAACTATCTCCAGACACCGGGCCAATTAATCTTCTTATTGCATTTTCGCCTTTGGCCAAATTGGGTGGCGGCGTCAACACTTAACGCCGCCTGCCTGCCCCAATCCAGAACCCATAATCCGGTCTTGGTGACTGGAATCCAAATTCCTCACGAAGATTTCTCCTATGCTTCAAGGATAGACGAGCCGGTAATACTCGTTAGTGACGCCCACCCGGAGGATGGCAATGTTCGTTGTCGTGACCGACGCCGTGCCGACCACCGTGCCCCAGTCGTTGGTGTTGCCGCTCACGCCCTTGTTCAAGTTGTTCGTCTGCACCAGCAGCCGGTAGCCCAAGTGGTCCGCCGGCCAGCTCAGCACCAGATTGTTCCCGCTCACGCTGTTCGTCAGCTTCGGCACGGTCAGGCTCGGCTGGAGCAGCACGGCCACCGTGTAGGTATTGGTCTGCGACAAATCCTGCGATACCACCCGCACCGCCACCGTGTTCGCCGGCAGCACCAGGGTGTTGCCGCTGACCGACAGGCTGTTCGTCACCGCCGACCCATAGCCGGTGCCGTTGAAGTTCAACGCCAGCGTCGCGTTCGCATCCACGCTGGTCGCGGCCACCGTCACCGGGTTGTTGGTAAACACGTTCGTCGCATTGTAACTCGTCGTGCCGGGGTCAAATACCGGGGACAAGTTTCCCGCCGGCGTCAGCGCCAGACTCGCCAGCAGTGCGTTCGTGCTCAGCGGCGGCGGCAGCAGCGTCACATCCACCACATAGAGGTTAGTCACCGACAGATCCTGCGACACCACCTGCACCTGCACCACGTTCGTGTTGCCAACGCCCAGGGTCAGCGGGATGCTCGCCACTTCATTGCTCAGGAGACCCAGTGAAACGCCGTTCACAATCAGCGTGTTCGTCGCCATCGCGTCCGCGTTGGTCACCGTCACCGTCGGCGTGTCGCCATAGGCGTTCGTCGCATTGTAGCCCGTCAGCACGTTCGATGTGAAGGCCGGCGCGAAGCCCGCGCTCGGACTGAACACCAGCGCCGCCAGATACGCGTTCGTGCTGGGCGTGAAGGCCGGGTTGACCGCCACGCTCACCGTGGTGGTGGCGTTCGTGTAGTCGGTCGTGTCCGTCGGCGTATAGGTCACGCCATACGCGGCCGTGCCCACCGGCGGCACGGTGTTCGACGCGGTGAAGGTAAAGAGTCCGGCCGAGGGCGTGGCCGAACCCCCGCTCAAGGTCGAATCGCCCAGCGTCTGGCCATAGGTGATGGTGCTGGCCGTCGGCGGCGTATTAATCACCGGCGTGGCCTGGCTGATGGTCAGTGTGCCGCTCACATAGCTGATAAGATAGTCGGCCGAACTGTAACCGCCCGGCGTGTTGGTGTAGGTGCCAACGGTGACCGCCCCTTGCGCCGAGCCGGTGAAGGTCAGGCTGCCGGTCAAGTCCGTGTTCGTCTCGCCATTCACAAAGCCGGCATAGGTCACGCCGTTGTTGGTGGCGTAGGCGTTGCCATCATAGGTCTTGCTGTCGTTGTTCGCCGTGATGGTCAGCGGCGTGTTCGTGATAATCATTGCACCGGCCGCGCCGGCCAGCGTGTAGTTCGTGCCTGCGCCGCTATCCAGGCTCAAAGTGCCGAAGGAGGTAAGCACATTGGTTCCGGCATCCGCGCTGGCCAGTCCGCCGGTGCCGCCCAATGTCACGGTGTCGCCGTTCACGACATTCGTCACGGTAAGATTGGTTCCCGCCGCATTCGTTGTCCCGTCATACGCCCGCGTGCCGGACAAAGCCGCCGCCAGCGGGTTCACCGTCAGGCTGCCAGCAACATAGCTGATGGTGTAGTTCGTCAATCCGCTGCCCATCGCGTTGGTGACAACAATGGCATAGCTACCGGTGGTGGCCGTGTTCGTCGCCCCACCGCTCGTCAGGGTTGCACTGCTGACACTGTCGCCGTTGGTCAGGCCAATGGCAATGAATCCGGTTGGAGTTAAAATCTGGCCATAATACTTATTCGTGTTACTGGCTGTAATGGTCAACGTTGCTTGATTTACTGATACCGAAACGGTGTTGGTCACGCTGTAATAATCCGCTGTGTCTTGTGGCACGAAATACACCTGCACGTTCGTCGTGCCAAAGTTAGGCACGAGGTTCGGCGTCACATAATTGGTGCTACCCATCGTTATCGCCTGACCCGAGAGGTTTGTAAACGTTCCGACCACCGTGGAGCTCGACAGCATCTGGCCATAGGAAATCGCGCCTGCCGTCGGCGTGGTTTGCACAATCGGCGTGCCCCGGTTCACTGTCTGGCTCAGGGCCGGGCTGTTGGTGCTGTTCAGGAAATTACCAGAGCCGGCATATTCCGCCGTGACCAGATAGGCCGAAACAGAAGCCGGGAGGTTGGCGGTGCTGATGGCCGCAGTTCCATTGGGACTGGCACCGGAGGTTACCGCGACCGGCGATCCCATAGCCACGCCGTTGGTCTTGAATTGAACAGTGCCAGTGGGAACAGTTGAACCGCTCACGGGAGCGATGGTGGTTGTGAGGGTGACGGACTGCCCATAGACTGAAGGCGTAATCGAGGTGGTAAGCGTGGTGGTCGTGGGCATGGATACTTGCAGATACAAGTCACTGTTGCTGATGGCCAGCGACACCGTGGCGCCCGCGACATAACCGCTGCCTCCCACAGTCACCGAAGACGGTGCCGTGCCAGCGACAAGCCCGTTTGCATTGGTGGCGATGATCAGGTAATTGCCCAACCCTAATTGCGTTCCGGTGTTATTGATATTAAACACGGTGCTAGCCGAAAGCGTGAGCGTTCCATTGGTCACGTTAAATGCCGGTGATCCGAAGGAGTAGCTCACAGAAATGGTTCCTGAAGCGGTGTTCAGGTTGCCTTTAAGCGTGCCGGTGGACGCAGCGTTATTGGACAAGGACTGGCTGGTTTGAAGCGTAAATGTATTGGTCAGACCGGAGACATCAAAGACTGCTCCGTTAGTCACACTTATGAGCGGCGTGTTGGAAACCGAGCCATAACCGCTCAGGGCCAGCGTGCCCGCACTGATGGTAATCCTGCCATTGAAAGTGTTGGTGGACGAAGTCAAAGTCCAAGTTCCGTTGCCGCTCATCATCAATCCGCCAACCCCGGTGACCGGCTTGTCAATCTCACCATTGCCGACGCCCGTCAAAGTCATCAGCCCGGCAATCGGCAGAAATACCGCGTTCGCATCCGTGCCAATCGTCCACGTTTTTCCGGACACAGAGCTGTCCAGTGTTCCGCCCAACGCCCCAATATTTAACGAGTGTCCACCATAGACTCCATTGGTGCCGACGCTCCGCAGCGTCCCGCCGTTGACCGTAATCCGTGACGACCCATAGTCCAACTGCCCGAACGACAGACCCGCACCGTATCCCCAGTTATCAAACTCCAGAACCGCCCCGTTGGTCACGCTAACAACTGGGCTCGCGGTGTAGGCAGATGAGTAAATAGCACCAGGCACAACCAGGCGCAGTTTGCCACCGCCGACGGTGGTGTTGCCGCCGTAGGTGTTTAAGTTGGTCAGCGTTAAAGTTCCAGCCCCTGCCATGGTCAGGCTGTTGGCACCGCCGATCACGCCGCCGAGGGTCAATGTGCTTCCGCTCAACACACCCACTGTTCCAGCGGCACTCAAACTGACGCTGTTGGTCAACGTGCTGCTCACACTGTTGGACAAGACGCCGCCGTTCATGGTCAGTGAACCGGTGCCCAGCGCGGTATTGTTATCAACCTCCAGGATGCCCGCGCTGTTCGTTGTCCCGCCGCCGTAGGTGTTGGCGCCGGAGAGCGCCAGCGTGCCGCTGCCGGACTGCACCAGAACGCCGCTGCCGCTGATGATTCCAGAAAGCGACTGCACCGCCGAGCTGTTGTATTTAAGCAGGCTGTTGTTCGTGATTACCGCCGAATAGGCGCCGCTGCCCAACAGCCCGGCACCGCCAATCGCCAATGTGCCAGCGCCAATGGTAATCGCGCCGCTGAAGGTGTTGGTGGGCGAAGTCAAAGTCCATGCACCGGTGCCAGTCATGTTCACTCCCCCTGTGCCGGTAATTTGCTTGTCTATCTGCCCATTGCCAGCCCCCGCAAGCGTCATTAACCCACCAAGTGACATTGAGGCGTAGCTGGATTGATAACCAATTGTCCAAAGCTGACCTGAAACTGAAGAGTCCAATGTCCCGCCCGCAGTTCCGATGTTGCACCCATGCCACCCATAAGTCCCAGCGGCCGCCACGCTCCGCAGCGTCCCGCCGTTGACCGCGATCCGTGACGACCCATAGTCCAATTGTCCGAAGGAATAAGTCGAACCATATGACCAGTTATCAAATTCAAGGGCAGCCCCACTGTTGATCGTCACGGTGGCGGTGCTATAGGCAGATGAGTAAATAGCACCAGGCACAACCAGGCGCAGTTTGCCACCGCCGACGGTGGTGTTGCCGCCGTAGGTGTTTAAGTTGGTCAGCGTTAAAGTTCCAGCCCCTGCCATGGTCAGGCTGTTGGCACCGCCGATCACGCCGCCGAGGGTCAATGTGCTTCCGCTCAACACACCCACTGTTCCAGCGGCACTCAAACTGACGCTGTTGGTCAACGTGCTGCTCACACTGTTGGACAAGACGCCGCCGTTCATGGTCAGTGAACCGGTGCCCAGCGCGGTATTGTTATCAACCTCCAGGATGCCCGCGCTGTTCGTTGTCCCGCCGCCGTAGGTGTTGGCGCCGGAGAGCGCCAGCGTGCCGCTGCCGGACTGCACCAGAACGCCGCTGCCGCTGATGATTCCAGAAAGCGACTGCACCGCCGAGCTGTTGTATTTAAGCAGGCTGTTGTTCGTGATTACCGCCGAATAGGCGCCGCTGCCCAACAGCCCGGCACCGCCAATCGCCAATGTGCCAGCGCCAATGGTAATCGCGCCGCTGAAGGTGTTGGTGGGCGAAGTCAAAGTCCATGCACCGGTGCCAGTCATGTTCACTCCCCCTGTGCCGGTAATTTGCTTGTCTATCTGCCCATTGCCAGCCCCCGCAAGCGTCGTCAGACCACTGATGTTAATTGGTAAGAAACCAGCTTGATACGCGATGGTCCAAAGCTGACCTGAAACTGAAGAGTCCAATGTCCCGCCCGCAGTTCCGATATTGCATCCACGATACCCATAAGCCCCTGTAGCACCGACGCTCCGCAGCGTCCCGCCGTTGACCACAATCCTCGATGAACCAAAGTCCAATTGTCCGAAGGAATAAGTCGAACCATACGCATAATTGTCAAACTCAAGAGCCGCCCCGTTGGTGAGAGTAACAATGGCGGTGTTGTTGTAGGCTGCGGAGTAGACACTTCCCGGAGCCACAAGCCGAAGTTTGCCGCCACCCACAGTGGTGTTGCCACTGTAGGTGTTTAAGTTGGTCAGAGTCAATGTGCCACCGCCAACCTGCGTCAGAGCACCGACACCGCTGATGACAGCATTATTGGTGATGTCGTTGGCGAGGCCAAAGGTTGTATTGGCAGCCAGCGTGATTGGCGTGTAAAGATTCAACGGATAACCTGAATTATTCGTTAAGAGCGGTCCGGTTGCGCCATTGTTTGTGAACAAAATCGCATTGCCATAGAGCCCAATAGTGTTCGCCAAGGCGCTAACCTGATTGACCCAGAAAGTTCCGCTCAAGTCATTGGTGGCCAGCATGGTGCCTGAAGCCGGCTGCAAAACAATGACCGCGCTTGACGCCCCGCCCGCTGGAGGCGGCGAGCCAGTCCAACTGCCGCTCGCAGACCAGTTGCCAGTGGCTGAATTGGTATAGTAGGTTTGAGCAGAAAGCCGGCCCGAGGTAAAGGCGGCCAGACAGCAGACAACTGCTATTAGAACGAGTTTGTCATTTGGAATGTGTTTGAAGTGCATATTTTAGGTTTTGATTTTTTTGATTTCGGCTGAATATATTTAATCTTAACCCAGCATTATTTTGAGTCCATACCCCTAATTAGGTGAGTCATTTTATAGATTGGAAAAGAAATTGGTATTACAGACAAACAGACTGCCAACACATATACCGCTTGTGCGAATATTTTCATTTTATGGATATTTCAGGCGAAAAAACACCGCCTGGTTGGTTTGTCCAATTGGGAAAACCATCTGGTTAGTGACGCTGGATCCAGCAACAGACACCCAATTGGTGCTGATGCCGACATATGCCGAATTTGTCTGCACCTGGAGCGTCCAACCTATGTGATCTGTAGGCCAGGAAAGATTTAGCACGCCACCGGAATACACCGCCGTGAGGTTGGTGGAGTTGGTGGCCGGATGGGCAATGTTAAACAATGATATATTTGTGATAACATACCATCCATTGGATGTCCGCCCTTTGTTGCCAATCAAGAAGTTTGGCTGCGTCTGATTTGTGCTAGTAAACAGCCCAACAGCCAGCTGGTAGTTTCCAGCCGGAACCCCCCCATAATTCATGCTGCTGGCCACCGTGATTGGCCCAGACGCCCAATTTAGCTGCGGATTTACCCCCGATAGCCATGATTTGCCAACAACATTGTTGCCGCCATCCAACAGCGCCACGGCCACAGAACATGGGACATAGAGACAAGTAACTCCCCTGTTGATCCAGTTCATCGTGATCGGATTGGGAGTGATGGAGGAAAACCACTGGGGTATTGTGACATTGGTCAAAACAAAATGGTAGCCCATCTGGTTTTGCAGGCCGGCCATGCTATTCGAGAAGTTATTGATAAAGTCGGAACTCCAAGAAATCTCGCTGTATGAGGCTTTTGCCCTTAAGATATCAGCGGAAACCACAGAATTGGTCCAGAGACCTGCTGCTACCAAATTGTCGTAACTATCGGTATATTCAATCACGGCCGGACCAGAACCGGACGCAAAGGTAATGTCGCTGCCGTCATTCCAATTAGGAATGCCATCGCGTCGCATTCCGGCACCTTGTTGCACCGCCCAGGAATAAGCAGCATTGTAGCTTGAAGCTCCCCATGGAATAATTAACTGCGTGTTTGGAAAAGCTTTCAAATATGGTTGGAGGTAATTTGTTTCCAATTCACCAACTGATATGTAAGGAATTATCTGCCCACTATTGGCGGTGCTGATGTTTCCAAGGTGGCCTTCGCCCCATTCGCCATAGTTTCTTATGTCGATATACGCAATGTTGGTGTTGCCGTTATATCTTTGGCCTAAAGCGTAGATAAAGGCGTCCATCTTCGCAAAGAAAATGGGATTAGTAGACCAATATGGAACATTGTAGTTTGTGACCGCCCAACCGTTTGGCCCTACCTGGTAGTATCCTGCTCCGGCATCAAAGACCCATTGCGGTGTGGCGTTGGCCGAGACATAGTTTTCCACGTCGCAGTTTACGATCCCAAAAGCAAACTTTATACCGTGAGCCTGCGCGCTGCTTATGGCATTATCAATCAACGACCAGTTAAAGGTGTTTTCACTGGGCTCAATGGCAGACCAATCAGGCCTGCTATACATCACATTTACCATGCCCTGCTGGCTTGCTGGCAGAGTTGTTGGAAACGAGGTGCCGTAAGACACCCACCCTTTGCCCGGGTTTCTCCAAATGATGGTATTGGTATCTTCGAGAACATTTATACCAACAGTTCCATAAACCAGAGCTGAGAGATAAGTTTCCACGAGGCTGTTGGTATAACTGACCGACCACCAAT
>Ga0302197_10002921_pt1 | contig 15674 bp, 7 predicted proteins | sample II_Bog_N2_1_FD_193526 | JGI IMG/M metagenome (GOLD analysis project Ga0302197, IMG submission 193526) | Peat permafrost microbial communities from Stordalen Mire near Abisko, Sweden - II_Bog_N2_1 | ecosystem: Environmental > Terrestrial > Soil > Wetlands > Peat | place: Sweden: Abisko, Stordalen...
GGACTTTCGCCATCTTTGGAAGGCGAATGATTTCCTGTACCGACATGATGTCGAAGCCAAACTCTTCGTCCTTTAGCAGGAACGTGACGAGTTGGCTTTCATCCTTCAGGTCGGAGTTTACCTGTATAGTGTCTGACTGCATTCCGAATCTCCTTCGACTTGCGCTCTGGGTCAGAGAATCTTTCCCGATGCTGTGGTTTCGCGAGGGCACTTGATATGTGGCCGCTCATTGAATGAACGGCCACAGAGGGTTGCGTTGTGCTCTCTGCGCTTCAAGGAAGGGCTCTATCCGTTTTGCAGCTCATCCGCTTGCGATGCAATATCCTCGATGGCCTGAGCGATCTCCTGCGCGGCCTTCAATGCCTGCTCGGAGGCAGTGGCTGCTTCAGTCGAGGCGCGAGAGGTTTCCTCGGCGGCTGTCGCAATCTGCTGGCTGGCTTTACCTGCCTGTTCAAGTCCTGCCGCAGCCTCACCCGATGCTCGTGCAATTTCCCGAATGTCCGCAACCACTACTTCGGACTCTTGGGCAATCCGGTCGAGATTCGCAGTCGAAGCTTTGGTGCGTTCCAGTTCGGCCCGCCCTTTGCTCGCTGCCAGCTCGATATCCCCGGCAACCTTGGTGATCTGTGTCTGCACATTCTTGACCAGGTCTTTGATACGGTCCGCGTTTTCGCTGCTCTCATTCGCGAGGGACCGGATGTCTCCAGCCACCACCGAGAAGCCGCGTCCATATTCTCCGGCTCGCGCTGCTTCGACGTTTCCGTTCACTGCGAGCATTTTGGTTTGAACAGTCACCATCACAATGGCGTCGACGATCTTGTCGATTTTGCGCGTGCGTTCTTCGAGTTCCAAGACATTCCTGGCGGACTCGGCAGATGCATCGGCATTCTTTCCGACGTTGACAATCAACGAATCCACGTTCATCTTGTTGCTGGCCAAGAGCTTCTGTGTGGCCAGAGCTTTCTCCACGCTCAATTCGGAACGGTCTCCCATACCCTTGGCAGCATTCCGCATGCGTTCACCAAGGACGTTGGAGGTTTCTGCCGATTTGGCCTGAATGCCGGCCGCCTTGTTGATCTGCTCGATTGCCGTGGATATCTGCTGTGAGGATGCTTTCAGTTCTTCGGCGTTGGTGGATAGTTGTTCCGCCGTGGCAGCCAGTTCCTCGGCCGACTTCTGCGCGTTGGTCGACGTCTTCAACGACTCTGCCGTTTCGGCAAGCGAGCGGGCCGCGTCGCTCATCTCCGAATACGCTTTTGACTGCTCCTGCGTCGATTTCTGTGCTTGTTCGCAGGCCGTGGTAGTTTCCTCGGCGGCCGCGGCAATCTCCTCAGCGCCCTTCAAGTATGTCTGGGCGTCGCTCAGTGCTCCCGCCGCATTCTTTTGAATTTCGGCGCAGTTGACACGCACTTCTTCGTAATCGACAGCGATCTTGAGCAGATCCTGTGTGATCACTTTAGCCTTCTCCACTTCCTCGCGGCCCTTCTTGCCTGCCGCTTCCGTGTCTCCGGCAACTACCTTAACTTGGTTTTGAATCTCGTTGACGACTTCCTGGATGCCGCGGGCGCTCTTCTCGCTGATCTCAGCGAGATTGCGCACTTCGTCGGCGACCACGGCGAACCCCTTGCCATGCTCTCCGGCGCGGGCGGCTTCAATTGCGGCGTTCAGTGCCAGAAGGTTGGTCTGGTCGGCGATGCGCGTTACAGCATGAACGATCTTGCTGATCTCCTCTGACTGACGTTCCAATTCGCCGATCTTCTTCGCTGATTCGAGATTCGCATCGGCAGTGTCGCTGACTCCCCTGATGAGGGCCTCGATGTCCAACGTAGTTGACTTCGCAAGTGCGACCACATCGTTCACTCTCCGGAGAGATGCTTCCGCACGGGCATTGGCGGTGTCTGATGCCTTCTCTATCTGGTTGATAGCTGCCCGCGATTCTTCCGCTGCAGCCGACGCCTGGTCGGCGCCCGCGGCGATCGTATGCATCGTCTTTTCCATCTCTTCAACCGCTCCAGTAGCTTCGGCGATCGCACTCGCTACCTCATCGGTCGCAGCGGACAGTTTCTCAGCCACAGCCTGCGCGCGGGCCATGGTCCGGGCGCGCGCCTTTTCATCCGCCATTTTCTTGGCGGTGAGGCGGTTCTGGGCCAGATCGTCTCCGTGCCCGTTCGACACGGAAGACGAGTTCACGGATGTCGGCGTGGAGCTCTTTTGCGGTCCAAGACGGTTCATGGAAAGGCGATTTGGCACGTGCGACGTGCCATTGGAGGGTGCATTTGTTGCGATCATCCCTGTCTCCAGTGGTCGGCTCGAGCCGACCGGTTGGTCTAAGTTTCATTCGGTAAGGGAGTAGGACTCTCAGGATTGATCGGATTATCCCAAAGGTGGCATTCCCGCGGAATCATGCTTTTCACACAGGTTATGCTTCAAGGTGGGAGCACAGCGGGCGTGTTTAATACGGCATTCTTATCTCACGCAGTTGAGATGTGCACTTCAGAGGCCGTTCTGTTGACCATTACGAAATGAGACTAAATCTCTGCAAGAACGAAGAAATGAAGAGATGTGATGTGGATTGGATGAGAAACAGATGAGCAATTGTGCTCATCGCACGCCGTGCTCATTTAACCAGGGGCCATACTCCTGGTCTGTGCTTTGAATGTGTTTGGTGAGCCATTCGGATAGAAAGCCAGCCAATTGAATGCTGAGAGTGATATCGCCCTTTTCGTAGCGGGTGACATACTCCTCCACCTGTTTGGTCAGTTCCTTGTGCTTGATGCGATGCGCGGCCAATGCTGGATACTTGGCAGCCTCCATCATCGCCTCTTCCGCTGTGAAGTGTTCGCGAGTATAGGCCACCAGCGTGTGCAGCAGCGTGCCGACCATGCTTCGCGACTGGCCCTTAAGCATGGCGGCGTGAAGATCGTTAATGGTTTCGAACAGCACGGTGTGTTGATCGTCGATAGATTTAACACCGACTGAAAGCTTGTCGGTCCAGACTGCGAGTGACATGCAATTTCTCCTGCCTGAGCAATCCGGCACTGGTCCTATCGGCGAACGCAGCAAAGAAATTCAAGCAAGACATGGCCGGTGACGATCGAGGTCTGCCCAGCAATCAGTTGGCTCGTGTTTACTGCCCACGTGGCCCGAGAGTTCAAATCGACCTACCATTCCGGTTTTAAAGTGTGGACCGATGAATTAGCTATTCTGATGATGCAGCCATCTTCCCATCCAGTGAATTGACCGCGGCGATGGCAGGAGCAAGCACTTCCTCCAAAGCATAGATCAGTGAACCGAGCCATTCCGACTTTCCCGACCGAAACGCGTATTCGAGAGCTGAGCGGCTTCAGCCAGTTCCTCCGCTTCGAGTGTGGCGGCGGATTGCCAACAACATCAGCGGCGTGGCCACAGCAGCCAAAGATGCAACGCATGGTGCCCACGATATGCAGAAAGCATCGCAGGAATTGAGCCAGATGGCCTCCCGCCTACAGTCCGTCTTGTCGAAATTCACATTCTGAACCAATCAGAACTTACCTGAGCGCTATTGCGACCAGGCGAGCCACTCAAACTACGCATACACTCACTAGGTACCCGCTGCCTGCGCATTGGACGCTCCTCGGTCGGCCGCATCGTTGCGGATCTGGCCAAACAGAACAACACCCGCTCTGCTGACTACTAAGCTTTGCCGGAGACGGATCCATGTACGCAGGTCAGAATCTTGTCAGAGCGAGAGCGGCTCGCGGAAGCCGTCAGATCATCGGTCGCAGTCAAGTGGATTTAACTTCCTGTTCCATTCTGGGCTTGACATGCATATCGACTCTCGCTCTCAAGGGGGCGGCATTGAATGGCTTGCTGATATAGTCGACTGCGCCCATTCTTAGCCCCTTCGTTTCGGCCGCCACTTCGCTCAGGCCGGTGATGAAGATGACCGGTATCTCTTTCGTTCGGATGTCTGCTTTCAAACGCCGGCAGACCTCGAAACCATCGATACCTGGCATCATTACATCCAGGAGGATCAGATCTGGCATATTTCGGCCAGCAGATTCCAAGGCGGCCACGCCGTCGGTTGCAAAGATGATCTCGTAGTCTTCCTCCAAGGTGCCGGCAAGAAATGTTATGTCCAGATACTCATCATCTATCAACAGAATGCAAGGTCGCCGCGTTGAGGGTGTGGAAGATACCGCGGCGGGCAATGGCTGTGAGGAGGAATTGGACAAATATGAGGCGCTAGCGACGCTGACCGACCGTGGCAAGTCCTTCAGGCTGTCGATCAGAAGGGAACTGTTGATTGGACCTATGAAGAGTTCGTGGAATTCTGGATCGACATGACCGCTAATCGCTTCCTCGCGCTTTATCGGCGAGACAATCACATTTGCCGGAATGCACGAAGGGGGAGAAGGATCGTTGCTATGGCGGAGAGCTTCAACCACGTCTATGCCTTCCCATGAAGAATTCACTAAGGCTGTGTCGGTTGAAACGCCCATGAGGGACGAGTCGCCACCTCGCTCATCACCAATAGGCAGAAGACGTTCGCTTAATGGAAAAGATTGCGGGTCGGTATTCTGGGTCGCATCGCCTTGAACAGCGTAGCTTCGAGATGCTGCGTCCCTGGTTTCGCTATCGCGCTTACCGCTCTTGGCCAGTTCCAAGAATCGATTGAGTTCTTTCTTGTCTATGCCGCTGACTAGAGGAGTCTGACCTCGGCGCACACCCCTTTCGTCTTCCATGACAAACTTTAGACCGACGCCGTCGTTGCCCCAGCGGACGACACTTGCGTTTGCGGTAATCGAATTCGCAACGGTCGATTCTCCGGAATCTGTCAGAGTCATTCTGACCTGGGTACCCAGAAACCAGCGCTCGTCAGTAACCACGTAAAGTCCTGTCAAACTGATATCCCGAACTCCGTGCTCGACTGGAGAGCAACCGGCCCAGAAATAGGCAACGAGGCCAGGGAATGACTCCCGTTGAGCCTTCCTCGGTTCAGGAAGGTCGGGAGACCACCAGCGTTGCAACCAATTCTTCGTGGACTTGATTCTCTCCACTTTCCGATCGTCCCAAACGTCTCCGTGCGATTGTCGGGACAGGGAGGGATCCAAGGGATAAGCGTCCATATTGAGACGCTGTTCGCGGGGAAACACCTCCGATTGAAGCCGACTGCCAGAAGCGCCACAAATTGGTTGAACCTTCCCGGAATCGGTGCTGTGCGCCGTTTCGGCATTGCCCGTTGAACTGGGCAGCAGTAGCAACCGCCGCCTTAACTCCGCAGCAGCGCAAAGTAGCAATTGATCGCCTCGCTGAGTCCGTGTCGAAGAGATCGTGTGCATTGGCAGCGCGAGGACACTTGCGGCCGGCGGGCTCGCTTTGGAGATGCGGAAGGTGGGGAAAGACTCGACTACATCAATGACGACCGCGTTCGCGTCTAGGTAAATCAGATCGAGCAGAGCGTGCTCACTGATGAGAGAAATGCCCCGGAATGGAACCATCCAGAGGCCCACGCCTGAATCAGTCGCAAGGGTTGGAATCCGATCATTGAAGCTGGCGATGGAGAAATCGGCTACATCGACATCTGAGCATAGAAGGTATTCCCGCGTTCGGTTGTAGGCGCAACATTTCTCCGGTTCCAAGCAGTGTTGCTTTTCCGGCGAACGACTGGCTACTGGGCGTTGGTTCCCTGGTCTCATAATGCTGCCATCTCTCCATCCATTGAATTGACCGCGGCGATCGCCGGAGCAAGCGCTTCGTCCAAAGCATCGATCAAACAGCTGATGTGTTCCGTCTTTCTCGACCGAAACGCACATTCGACAGCAGACGCGGCTTCAGCCAATTCCTTCGCTTCAAGTGTGGCGGCGATGCCCCTGAGGGAGTGGGCCAGCCTTTCTGCATCTTCTGCTTTTCCTTCAACAATCAACTCGCGCAGATCGAGTCCCGCGGTTTTGTACTTGTCGCGGAAACCGAACATGATTCTGCGGAGGAGACTGGGTTTTCCGTTTGTCCGAATCAGCGCCTTCTGGATGTCGAAGGGGAGAAGCTGCTCGGGAATGCCGCACTCGGGAGGCCTGAGATCCTTTAGCGCCGTCATCGGCTCAGGACCCACCGCAGGCCTCTCTGGCATCCATCGGATAAGTGTGGCCATCAGGCGATTGGGATCGATCGGCTTTGTGATATGGGCATTCATTCCTGCGTTCAGGCTTCTTTCGCGGTCACCGGTCATTGCGTGTGCAGTCATAGCGAGGATGGGAAGTTTGCAGAAGAGATCATTGGCCCGAATGAGCCTGGTAGCTGTCAGCCCATCCATGACCGGCATCTGGATGTCCATCAACACCAGATCAAATGGCTCAGCCGCTACCCGATCAACTCCTTCGCGCCCGTCGACAGCAATCGTGACCAGAATGCCGAGATCGTCCAGCAGTTCCGTTGCAAGATCACGGTTTACCTCGTTGTCTTCGACCAACAGCACTCGGCGTCCTTTTAACTCTTCGGGGAAATGATCTTGCGCAGAACGCTCCTGCAAATTCGGATATTCAGGTTTTACAACGAAGATCGAGGCAATGGTGTCGATTAGGAGTGACTCGTTCACCGGCTTGATCAGGAACCCGTCCAAGCCGGGAACGACCGTCCCGTTCATCGCCTTTTCGCGGTCAAATGCCGAAACCATCAAGATGGCCGGGATGCGCGAAATGGTCCGAAGAGCCTTAATGCGGCGGGAAGCTTCAATCCCGTCGATGCCCGGCATCCGCCAGTCCATCAGAACAAGATCAAAGGGCGCTCCAGCCTCCGATGCATGGGTAATAGCGGAGAGCGCCTGCTCGCCCGACGAGACTGCTCTCGCGACTAAGCCGTTGGCACCGAGCATTGCGGCCAGCACATCACGTGCATTCTCGTTGTCATCAACGACGAGAACTGACTTCTTCAACAGGTCACGGCACCACCGACCAACCTGTAACGGCGAATCGTCGGTAGAAATGCCAAACTTCGCCGTAAAACGGAATGTGCTTCCCTTGCCAGGCTCGCTCTCCACCGTAAGAGTACCCTGCATCAACTCACAGAGTTGCTTGCTGATGGCGAGTCCCAATCCGGTCCCACCGTACTTGCGGGTGATCGACGTGTCTGCCTGATTGAAGGACTGGAACAGATTTGAGACCTGTTCGGAAGTCATGCCGATTCCGGTATCGCGTACAGAGAATATGAGGTGACTGCTGTCTGCTGACCCCTCTTCAACTCCTACCTCGACAATGACCTTTCCCTCTTCCGTGAATTTGATCGCGTTGTTGACCAGATTGATGAGTATTTGGCTTAGCCGTAACGGATCACCCTTGAGATGACGTGGGATGCTGTGCGCCATCGAGAATGCGATTTCGACACCCTTTTGTTCTGCCTTCTGGCGGACGATATCATCAAGATTGTTGAACACCTCATCGAGAGAGAAAGCGATCTGTTCAAGTTCCAGTTTGCCGGCTTCAATCTTTGAATAGTCGAGGATGTCGTTGATGATACTGAGCAAGGATTGTGCTGCATTGTCAATCTTGGCCAGATAGGTTTGCTGCCCTGCGCTCGGGTTCTTGCGCATGGCTAAACGTGTCATGCCAATGATCGCGTTCATCGGCGTCCGGATCTCATGGCTCATGTTTGCGAGGAAGTCGGACTTGACGTGGTTGGCTCTTTCAGCATTCTGTGATGCCTCGCGCAGGGAATCCTCGTGCTGCTTGCGCTCAGTGATGTCGCGCGCCGCGGCCATCACGCCTTGCAGTTTCCTGTTCCGATCGTAGAAAGTTGTCGCGTTGTAGGAAACAACCGTTTCCTTTCCATCCCTGTCGCGCGCAGTAAGTTGGTAGTCGGTGACCTTCTTTTCCCTCAGGACCAGACGAATGCCGGCTTCTGCCCGCTCGGGATCGGTAAAGTAGTTCTTGAAGGGTGCACCGATCAACTCGTCACGCGTGCAACCGGTGAGCGCCTCCATTTGCCTGTTTACGTCGGTAATGACTCCGCTTGGATCCGTGGTCATCAGAGCGTCAATATTAGCTTCGAACAGGGAGCGGGTGTAGAACTGATGGTCGCGCAGGCGCTGACCGAGTTGTCTTTGCTCTGCCTCGATCTCCTTGCGCGCGGTATTGTCTGTTCCGATCAGCAGGTAACCGATGATTTCGCCCTGAGCATCGCGCAAGGCTGTGACTGATACGACTGCTGGGAACCGGCTACCGTCCTTCCGAATGTAGGTCAGTTCGTAATTGTCCTCGATGCCGCGGGAAGCCTTGAAGACCAGTGCTTCGAAGCCAGGTGCTATCGGGGTCTCGAGCTCTGAGCTGAGTGCTTGCGCGCGCGCGATCACTTCCTGCGGATCGGAGATGTCGGCTGGCGTGATCTTGTTCACCACGTCGGCTGCGGAATACCCAAGCATGCGTTCTGCGCCGACGTTGAATATCTGAATGACGCCATTGGCATCCGTCGCGATACTCGAGAAATTGGCGCTGTTGAAGATCGCGCTCTGCAAGGCGCCAGCTTTTACCAGCGCCTCTTCCGCCTGCTTGCGTGCGGTATTGTCCGTGCCGATCAGCAGGTAACCGATGATTTCTCCCTGAGCATCGCGCAGGGCTGTGACTGACACGACCGCTGGGAAGCTGCTACCATCCTTCCGGATATAGGTCAGTTCGTAAATGTCTTCTATGCCGCGCGAGGCCTTAAAGACTAGTGCCTCAAAGCCCGGTGCAATCCTGGTTTCGAGCTCTGCGCTGAGCGCTTGCGCGCGCGCAATCAACTCCTGCGGATCGGAGATATCGGCGGGCGTGATCTTGTTCATCACTTCGCATGCGGCGTAGCCGAGCATGCGTTCGGCGCCGACGTTGAAGATTTGAATGACGCCTTTCGCGTCCGTTGCGATGCTTGAGAAATTGGCGCTGTTGAAGATGGCGCTCTGCAAGGCGACGTTCTGAAGCAAGGCTTCCTGGCGAGTAGCTTCGGTGCTGTACAGTTCGCTGCCAGCATTGGCGCTGAGAGTGCCTGATGCGCGGATCAACACAGGCGCTGGCAATCCTGGTACCTTCAATGTCGCGATCGGTTGGAGCGAACTGGCGATTGTGCTAATGCTGATCGACTCGTTGCACATGAATTTCCGACTCCGGCGGTGGCGCTTTCGTTTCTGGGCGTTGATGATCGAACCGCAAGCTCTTCCAAAGTTGCGAAGCCGGCACTCCCTTGGCCAGACTTACATAGGATTTCCACATCGAGAGGAGGACTTGCCCCACTACTGAGCCACTTCATGCGCCTCTATCGCATCGAATGCCATCTGATTGCGCCCCCCTGCCTTGGCTGCGTAAAGCTGCGCATCGGCCTTTTCCACGATGTCTGTTATCGGATTGCCGGGAAGTAAACGAACGCTGGCCACTCCCAGGCTCGCAGTGACATGCCCTGCGCAGGAGCGTATGTGCGGAATGGCAAGATCGTTGATGCAATTCCTTACTTTTTCAGCAAGAATTACGGCGCCTTTGAGGTGTGTCTCCGGCAAGAGCAATACGAACTCCTCGCCGCCATAACGGGCCACAAGATCAGTGGCCCTGGATGCGATCGTCGTCATTGCCCGCGCTATCTGCCGGAGGCACTCGTCGCCGCGAACGTGGCCGTACGTATCGTTGAAGGCCTTGAATTGATCGATATCAAGCATGATCAAAGACAATTCGGTTCCAGAGCGCATATGCCTGGCATATTCGTAGGCCAACATGCTGTCAAACTGAGAACGGTTCGCTAACCCAGTCAGCCCATCGGTTTCAGACAGCAGGGCGAACTTGTCACGTGTCAACTTGACCTTGATTTGAGTGTTTACTCGCGCTCGAAGCAACTCGGGACTGATGGGCTTGGTTATGTAGTCAGCAGCGCCCATTTGTAGCCCCTTTGTCTCGGCGGCCACATCTCCCAATCCGGTTATGAAGACAATCGGAATATCACAAGTCCGCCGGTCGGCTCTCATGCGCTTTTGAACTTCGTATCCATCGATGCCGGGCATCATCAGATCCAGCAGGACCAGATGCGGCAGCCTGTATGCCACAACGTCCAAAGCCGCCATGCCATCCGTTGCGAATAGAATCTCGTAGTCGATGCCTAGGATGTCGGCAATCAGATCCAGGTACAGTGGCTCGTCATCGACCACCAGGATGCTGGGACGAGTGATTGCGGGTGTATCAGCTACAGGATGTTGCATTGGTGACACCCACAAGTACATGTGGAGTTACTCTATTACAGTCTCCTGTGACTACGTTTTGATACACAGTGGGCTGGTAAACCATGCTCTAGGGAAGCGAAAGAATGCGTCTCGGTTGAAGAGACTCTGGTTTCGTGAGCTGTATTGCTCATGTCTAGAGGCCTTCTCATCGGCACAATGATCCATTCCTTTCAACACGACACTGGCGGTTCTTCAATTCAGCGGGAGACGCGGTTGACAAGGCCATAGTATGTTTCTGGATGCCGACCGCAGCACGGCAGGAGCTGGCTCTTTGTCCAGGAATCCGATCAGCAACCTGAGACCTCATGCATGCTCCTGTCCGCATCCTGGAATTATGCCGATGGAAGGAAGCATGGACCATCCGATGGACCAGACAGCCGCGGCCACCATCCTTGTTGTGGATGACCAGGCACCGAACCGGGATCTGCTTCAGGACATCTTGGTTGACCACGAATACAAGGTCATGACTGCCTGGAATGGAACAGAGGCGCTGCGCGTGTTGGACGAAGCGGAGGTTGATCTCGTTCTATTGGATGTCGCCATGCCCGGGAAGAGCGGTTTTGAGGTTTGTCGCGAAATCAAAAGGAATCCCTCAACCCACTTGATCCCCGTCGTCTTTGTGACGGCGCTTTCAGATAGAAGAAGCCGCATACAGGGCATTTACGCTGGAGCGGATGATTTACTTACTCTCCCAGTGGATCCAATCGAATTGCTGGCGCGCGTCCATTCCCTTTTGAGGCTAAGGGCCAGAACCGATGAGCTGGAACGGGCTGAGTCAGTGTTATTCACACTAGCGCTGATCATAGAAGCCAGGGATCCAACCACGGGGGGGCATTGTGAGCGCATCTCCTTTCTTTCAAAGAGTCTGGGTGAACACCTTGGACTACAAGCCGAGCAAGTGACTGCGCTTAGGCTCGGCGGCGTCGTTCACGACATCGGAAAGGTCAAAGTACCGGATCACATTCTGCTAAAGCCTGGTCCGCTCTCTACCGACGAATGGTCCGTAATGCGCGAACACCCGGTTACGGGTGAGAGCATCTGTGCATCGCTAAAGTCATTCCGGCTCGTTCTTCCGATCATCCGCCACCATCATGAAAAGCGTGACGGATCAGGGTACCCGGACGGGCTCCGCGGAAACGACATTCCTCTCGCCGCCAGGATATTGCAAGTAGTTGACGTCTACGATGCTCTGACCTCAGAGCGGCCATACAAGTGCGCGATGCCGGCAGCCAGTGCAATTCAAACGATGAAAGAGGAAGTGGAAAAAGGGTGGTGGGACCCAGACGTCTTCGACGCTTTCAAACATCTTCTCGAAGAAGGCGGCGCGGATCTTGAGAACCTGGACGAAATGGTCGAAATAGCTCCCTCGAATTTGTCAGGACAGTTGGAGCCGAGTGGACTGGCTTCAGTATCCTTTCCACAAGACGCAGCCGGATCGGCAGTACTCACGCGCGTGGATTCAATTCTGTAGAGCGCTTCCCAGAGTTCTTGATCATTTGATCAACCAAGGCCTCAAACTGCCTTCGTAGTACCTTGGGCGACAGAGGGGGTTGAAACGACTCCTTTTGGCCATCGGCGTGTATTCCCTTGCCTCAAAGATCTTTGCAATCACTCATCATTCTGGCTGCTCTGCAAGCTGAAGAGCAGCCAGCAGAAGTCCTCTTGATAACCCGGACCCTCTGAGGTTTCTTGGGGGCCGCTCTGGGAGACTCAGCAGGATGGATTTGAACCAGCATTCGATCTCAATTGACCAGCCAGGGAACGGAGCTTGATGGGACAGTAGATTATCCCGCAAGTCCGTCATTGCGCGGAACGGCAAGCAATCCGGGTTTGGCAGTCAGGTGTGGCTAGATCGGAGATTCCCATCAACGACCAATTAACACAAGATGCAGCTTCCAAAGAGGTAGAAAGCGTTGCCACTGTTCTAGAAGAGAAGGTGCATGACACTATAGACGACTGGTACCAACGCCTTGGTGCGGAAAAGCTCCTCAAAGGTCCAATCACCACCAAGGTCGCCCGCGCTTCCCACCTGCCCGCCCTTTTTGATGAACTCATCCATCGTCTGCGAAATCCCGTCGTATTGGGCTCGACCACGCTCGTATCCAAGGGCGCCGCCGCTCATGGCCTCCTGCGTCTGAAACAGGGCTACGCCGCTTCCGTACTCATCGAGGAATCGCGCTGCTTGCAGGTCAGCATCTTTAACACCTTGAATGCAAACGCCCACCGCATCGACTTCAATCGGCTCCTACCGGATGTGATGGTTATTGCGGACGAGGTGGACGCGCAACTAGCAATGGCGATGGCCAGCTATTCTTCCGCCGGGACCGTAACTTCTGTATTGCCTGTCGCTCCTGTCCAACCTTGAAGGCGCCAGGTTATGAAACAGATTGGAGAAGATGCCTGCATGTACCCTGGCGAGTAGGTCGAAATTGGTGGATATCGTCCAAGCGATTCGTCCACGTCTCCGATCCCACTTGAGACAGTTGGAGCGGAGCAGGCCAGAATTCCAGCGGCGCTATCACCGCATGCTGTTCTTTCGGTCTCCAGGCTCGGTCTCTCGTGAAATTCACAAACTGCATGCACAACTTAGGGGCGCGTGCTGATTTCCCGTGCCCTTCGCGTCTGTCTATGCAGCGCGATGGGTCTTGTTTTGCTTTCGGAGGGGTTTGACACATGGAAAAAGGAAAGTTCGATGGACTGCTTCGCGTCGCCGTGGGGTTCCCGGTCATTGCACTGGCCCTTTGTGCGGCGCTGCTTCTGTGGGAAATCCAGTCTCTGAGGACCTCGCTAGCTTGGCTCGACCACACGGACCAGGTGGTCAGTGCCGACCGTGAACTGATCATTCTCACCATAGACATGGAAACCGGTGTTCGTGGATTCCAGAATACCGGAAGAGATGAGTTTCTCCAGCCATATAGAAGTGCGGCTCCAGTCATTGATTCGAAATTCGCCGTGCTAACTGAGCTTGTATCGGACAATCCGTCCCAAGTTGCGCAGGTTGCCGCCATTCAGAGCAGCTTTGATCAATGGAGGCTGTTGGCGGAGCGCGCGGTTGAACGGCATCGCGCAGGAACAGAGGACACTGAGTTTCGGCAGAGCAATGACGCTGACAGTCTGCAACTCAAGCATTTGATGGATTCGATTCGTGCGCAGTATGGGGCCTTCAATGCAACCGCAATAGGGTTGCGCGCTACATCCGCGCGACGGGCCAGGAGGATGTCAAAGCTGGCAACCATTACCTGCATCCTGCTGGCATTGGTTGGAGGAGGAGCATTGGCACTGTTCATACGGCGCCAGATTCGGTTCCTGGGAAAGGACTTCAAGGGATCGCTGGACATTGCCGAGGCGCATGCGGAAGCATTTCGGGAACAGGCTGAACTCCTCGACCTCGCCTACGACACAATCGTGGTACGTGCCCTCGATGGTACGATCCGTTTCTGGAATCACGGGGCAGAGCAGATGTACGGTTATTCCAGACAACAGGCTACCGGACAGACATCGCAGAACCTGCTTCAGACAGTTTTCCCCGAGCCGCTGCACGAGATAGAAGAGAAGCTTCTGCGTTATGGGCGTTGGGAGGGGGAGCTCATCCGCACTGTTCAAGATGGTAAACGGGTTATTGCGTCCACCCGCTGGGTATCGCAGCGAGACAAGAACGGCCAAGCCTGCGGCGTGATGGAGATCGGCAGTGACATCACCGAGCGCAGGCGAAGTGAGGAGGGTTTGCAGGTACGGGAGTTGCTTCTGCAAACCCTTGCTGAACACACGGACATTGGCCTTGCCGTACTGGATGAGGGCCGCCGCTATCTCTATTGCAATCCAGCCCATGCAGAGTCGATGGGTCTCACGTCTGCGGAAATAGTCGGTAAGCGCGTGTCGGATGTAATGGGAAACTCATACAACCAGGTCATCCCACGGCTGGACGCCGCCTTTGCAGGTGAGCAGGTTGACTTTGAGTTAACGGTTCCGGCGCGCCCTGGTGTGGGCGAACAGAAAGGCAATCGGCTCTATGCCATCACGTACAAACCTCTCAAGAGTCCAGGCGACGGGATCCGCCTCATCGTGGTGGTTATCGACATTACAGAGCGGAAGCGGACCGAAGAAGCGCTTCGCATCAGCCAGGAACGCTACTCCGCGATTGTAAGCATGGCCATGGACGGGGTGATCTCATTCGACGCAAACCGGAAAATTGTACTGTTCAATACAGCAGCTGAAAAGATCTTCGGCTGTCCCGCCACGGAAGCGATAGGCCAGTCACTCGATAAATTCATCCCGCCGCAGATCCGGAAAGAGCGCAGCGACAAGGGGGCAGGCTCCGGCCACAATGGAACAAACGGCCGGTCGATGCATTCCACCGAGTTGTTCAGCGGCCTCCGAACAAACTACGGCATTCGAAGCAATGGCATGAAATTCCCGCTGGAAGCAACGATCTCGCAGATCAACCTGGCCGCGGAAAGGCTTTACACGGTCATCTTGCGAGACATCACCCAGCGCAAGGAAGTGGAAGAGGAGTTGAGAGAGAAAGAAGAGCGCTTTCGCTCCATGTATGAACACGCAGCGGTAGGCTTTGCTCAGGTGGGAGTGGACGGCGTCTATCTCATGGTCAACCCAGCGCTGTGCGAGATGCTGGGCTATAGCCAACCAGAGTTGCTGAACAGAACCTCGGAGAGCGTCAGCCACCCAGAAGACCGCGAGCGGGAAGGTGTGTTGTTCGAGTCTCTGTTGTCGGGTGAGAGAGACTTTTACGAGATCGAGAAACGCTACGTCCACCACAACGGTGCGACGGTTTGGGTAAGTGTAACTTCGTCCATCGTGAGGGACAATCATCAACGCGCTATCTACAGAATTGCAGTCGTTCAGGACATTACTCGACGGAAACAAGCAGAGGATCAGCTGCACCAGGCGCAAAAGATGGAAGCAATCGGCCGTCTTGCCGGTGGCGTCGCTCACGATTTCAATAACTTGCTGACCGTCATCCTTGGCTACTCTCAGTTGGCCCTTGCCGAGCTTCCAGTGAGTGACCCCAATTATGATCGATTTCAGGCCATCGAATCATCCGGGGAGACGGCTGCCGCCCTCACCAAGCAGCTCCTGGCGTTTAGCAGAAAGCAAGTCATGGCCAAACAGATTGTCGATCTCAAAGAGATCGTCATTGGAATGGAGCCAATCCTGCGCCGGTTACTGCCGTCAGACATCGAATTCCTGATCCATACAACAAAGGAAGTTTGTTCGGTGGAGGCCGACCCAAGTCAGCTCAAGCAAATTCTGATTAATCTCGTGGTGAATGCGGGAGATGCGATGCGGCACGGTGGAAATCTGACGATTGATGTCGGGACAGCCGCCGTAACTGACGAGTTGCAGCAGGATGCGTCGTTGAAGCCTGGGCAATTCAACTTGCTGACGGTCAGCGATACCGGGAGCGGCATGGATGCCGAGACAGTTGCGCATATCTTCGAGCCGTTCTTCA
>Ga0302197_10002935_pt1 | contig 15639 bp, 9 predicted proteins | sample II_Bog_N2_1_FD_193526 | JGI IMG/M metagenome (GOLD analysis project Ga0302197, IMG submission 193526) | Peat permafrost microbial communities from Stordalen Mire near Abisko, Sweden - II_Bog_N2_1 | ecosystem: Environmental > Terrestrial > Soil > Wetlands > Peat | place: Sweden: Abisko, Stordalen...
TCGCGCGGAGCGATTCTCCCTGATGGCGGAGCTGGCAAAGCTGCCCAAGGATATGGTGTTCTTCACGCAGATCACGATGGAGTCTGCAGAGGACCCGGACTACCTGGATGCCATGCGCCGTGCCAACATCAAAGGCGCGCTGGTGGGGGTGGAAGCGGTGACGCCCGAAGGTCTGAAGGCGGTGTATAAAGAGTTCAATTTTTCGGGCGATCGGTTGGTGCAGCAACTACAGACATTTCGCAAACACGGAGTGCATGTGCTGGGGTCGTTCATCTTTGGCCTCCCTACGGACAAGCCAAGTACCTTCGATGCGACGGTGGACGTGGCCATGAGGGCCGGGGTTACGTTTGCGCAGTTTGTGATGATGACTCCGTTTCCAGGGACGGTGGACTTCGCGCGCTGGGAGAAGGAACAGGCGGCGGATCCGATGATGGTCGAAGGCACGCCGATCACACGGTACTGGCTGATTCCGATCGCCATCCGACCCAAGATGTTTACGCCGCATCCGTCGATGACTTCGGGCGAGATCAGCCAGCGCACGCAGGGCGTCTGGGACCGCTTCTACGACTGGAGCAACGTGTGGAAGCGCTCCGCATGTACGCCCACGTTGCGTGCGCGGCTCGCCTTTGTGCTGCTCTCGAAGCTCTACCGGCAGATGTACGCGGGTACCGGAATTTCCACCGACAGCGCGCGCAAGAAGAAGGCAAAGACCTCCGCACGCTGGATCGCGGGGCAAACGCGCAAGATCTTCCGCGCCAGCCCGATGCCCGAACTCGCATCCCCCACATGGGCGCCACGACCTACGTTTTCGCCGGTGCTAACCCAACTCGTGCCGCCGAGCCCGAGCCTTTCCCTCGATTAGTAACCGCTAGGGCTTGGTGATCTTGAGATCGGTTACGACTGCGTCGGTGTTGTGCGCGAAGCGGATGCCGTAGACCCCGTCGGTGGATTTGAGCTTTCCGGCCGCAACCAGGTCCGCCTTGGCGAAGGTGGCGACGACGGTGCCGTTGATGGAGCAGGAGACGCTGTCGCCCTTGACCGACAGGGCGATCGTCTGCGTGACCGGCTGCCCAACCGCCGCAGCTTTATGGATCGCATCGTTGGGCGTGGGACGCCGTCCGCCCATCTGGAATGCGTCCGGCCCGAAGCCGCGCACGATGAAGGTGCCGTTGCCGTAGGCCGCGCAGTAGAGCAGGCTTTGCTGCGCCGTGCCCAGGTCATTGCCGGCGATGACGATCCCGTAGGGATGCGGGTGGTCATTCAGGTTCATGTACTTCGGCTCATTGAACGTTGCCGAGACGGTGTAGTCGCCCTGCGCCACATTCTTCGGATTCCAGTAGGTGACGGCGGGACCGGTCGTGACGCGCATTCCGTTGCCTTCCGGCGCGAGCTTGGCATCCTTCACCGTCTGCCCGGCCTTCTCCGCGCCGGCGTCGATCTTGCCCTCCCAGCCGGGGACAGAGATTCCTCCGCCGGCGATGCTGCGGCCGGTATCCTCTGCGGCTGCGGGCGCCTGGGCACGGCCTGGTGCTGCAGTAAGTCCAAACAAAGCGACGGCACAAACGATACGGCTGGCAACACGCATGGCAGTTCTCCGGTAGGGGATTTGTGAGGTGGATTATAGCCAACCCGGAGAACTTCTGGCCCACCCGGCAATCCGCAGCAACAAACGGATGCAGTGGCAGGCGGCCATCCGTTACACTCGGTTCACACCAATAACCTTCTCAGCACGGAGCGTATCCTTTGGCACGATTCACCGGTATCCTCGGTCTGCTTACCTTTCTGGGTCTTGCCTATGCTCTCTCCACCGACCGCCGGGCGATCCGCTGGCGCACCGTGGTGTGGGGATTGAGTCTGCAAATCATCTTTGCGTTTCTGGTGATCAAGTGGACTTACGGGCAGACTGTTCTGGCAACGGCTTCCGGCTTCATCACTGGATTGCTGGGACACTCAGCCGATGGATCGTCGCTTGTTTTCGGAGCGTTGGGCGACCCGAAGAGCGCTATGAGTGTGTTTGCGTTTGCCGTGCTCCCGACAATTATCTTTGTATCGGCATTCTTCGCCATCCTGTACCACATCGGCGCGATGCAGCAGATCATCAAAGTCGTGGCATGGATCATGCAGCGCACGATGGGCACGAGCGGCGCGGAGAGCACGAACGTGGCCGCCAGCATCTTTATGGGGCAGACCGAGGCCCCGCTGACGATCCGTCCCTTTCTGGCAGGCGCGACGAACTCCGAATTGATGACCATCATGACCTCCGGCATGGCGCATGTCTCCGGCGGGATAATGGCGGCGTATATTCTCTTTGGCATCCATGCGAAGGACCTGCTGTCGGCGGTCATTATGACTGCGCCGGGAACAATTCTGGTGGCCAAGATGCTGGTGCCGGAGACCGAGGTGCCAGCGACCGCAGGAACGGTGAAGATGCCGCCCAGCGAGGAGCACAAGAACGAGAACTTCATCGGCGCGATTGCGCGTGGCACCATCGACGGCGGCCAACTGGCCTTCAATGTGGCGATCATGCTGATCGCTTTCGTTGCGCTGGTGGGACTCTTCAACGCCATCATGCTGGGCATCTCGAATTTCGCCTGGGGGCACGGCCACATCCCGTTTCCGCACTCGCTGAACAATGTGCTGGGCGTGGTTGGAGCGCCCGTGGCGTGGCTGATTGGTATTCCATGGCACGACTGCCACACGATCGGGAACCTGCTGGGGACCCGGACGATCATCAACGAATTTCTGGCCTTCAACGAACTTGGCAAGCTGAAGGGGACACTCGATCCGGCCAGCTTCTCGATAGCAACATTTGCCCTGTGCGGATTTGCGAATGTTGGCTCGATTGGAATGCAGATTGGCGGCATTGGCGCGCTGGTTCCGAACCGTCGTAACGATCTGGCGCGGCTTGGATTGCGCGCTATGCTTGCTGGAACGATGGCGAATTTTATGTCTGCCAGCATCGTCTCCATGCTGATCAAATAGGGTCAGCGAACCAGCTTGAGGTAGTCTGGCTCATCGGCGATGGTCCGGTAGCGGAAGTGGCGGACGATGGTGGAGCCACGCAGGAAGAAAAGGCCCGGCATCTGGTGGCCGTCCTCCTGGATGGCGCCGATGCCGTGGCGGAAGATGGCGCCTTTCAGCCAGCCGGCCCAGACGATGGGATTCACCAGTTGCCATAGCGGGTGGATTCGACCAAGGGCAAAGACGGGACTGCGATAGACAACGCCTTCCGGATCGCTGACGCGCTCAACATCTCCTATGCAGTAGTAGTCGAAGAAGGGCCTGGCGCGCTCGGGCGTGCCCAGATGCACGAAGACCGGGCGCACACCGCGTGCTGCGAGCTCTGCGCGCAAGCCGGCGACATCGCTGATGGCCTGACGGCAGAAGGAGCAGCCAAAGTGGCGCAGGAAGATGAGCAGCACTGGCGATGCCTGGGTGAGGCTGAGCAGGCTGGAGCCTGTCTCCGTGTGGACGGAAGCAAGTACGGCTGCAACGTCATCCTGCGGACTGGCGCCCATGGTCACCGCCTGTGCGGGAGTCAATTACTTGCGATGCGCGCTCAACTCGTCGAGGACAACTTTGAGTTGGTCGAGTTTCTGGCCTGCTTCGCCCAGCTTCCCTTCGGCAGTCAGGTGCTGGTAGTCGGCAAAGTCCTTGCCCGCCTCGGCGATCAGCGCGTTCTGGTCGGGTGCGGCTTTCACAGCGCCCGGGGTGGCCGGTGGAGCGTTGCCGGGCGGCGGTGCGACCTCAGACGACGCAGTCACCGCGGACGACTGGCCGCCGAAGAGGGAAGCGAGCGCTGCCTCGAACGTTGGGCCGTAGGCGAGCCGGTCCTGCAGCGCCAGCACCACCAGGCGCAGCTCCGGCATGGGACTCTGCTGAGCCTGCAGGTAGATGGGCTCCGCGTAAAGCAGCGCCTTGCCGGAGGGAATCACCAGCAGGCTGCCGCGCAGCACGTGCGAACCCTGCTGGTTCCAGAGCGTGAGCTGACCGGAGAGTTCGGCATTCTGGTCGATGCGGGACTCGATCTGCTGCGGGCCGTCGACCAGCTTGGTCTTGGGGAAGTCGTAGACAATGGAGGTGCCGTAGTGCGCGCCGTCGCAGCGACCGGCGATCCAGCCGATCAGGTTATTCCGATTGGCGGGGGTGAAGGGAAGGATCTCCACAAACTCCTCGCCGGTCTCGCCCGGAAGCTTCATCAGGACGAAGTTGGGCTCGATGGGCTGGCTGGCCTGCTGTCCATCGCTTCCGGTGCCGGTCTCCGTGGCTACAGTCCACAGGTCCTCGCGGTTGAAGAAGACCTGCGGATTGGTCATGTGATACAGGCCATAGACCTGCGCCTGCAGCTTGAAGAGCTTCTCCGGATAGCGGATGTGGCGGCGCAGGTCGGTGGGCATCTGCGCGGCGTCTTTGAACAGGCTGGGAAAGATGCGCTGGTAGGCCGCCAGCACGGGGTCCGCGGGGTCGAAGACGTAGAACGTGGTGGTGCCGTTGTAGGCGTCAATCACCACCTTGACGCTGTTGCGCATGTAGTTGATGGAGTCGCCGTCCAGGTCGTAGTGGGTTGAGTAGGGGTAGCTGTCGGAGGTGGTGAAGGCATCCATGACCCAGGAGAGCCGGCCGTCGTCACCGAGCACTATGTAGGGGTCCTGGTCGAAGGAGAGGAACGGAGCCAGTTCCGTGACGCGATCACGCACGTTGCGCCGCATCAGCAGGCGGCTCTGCGAATTCACGTCGTCGCTGAAGGGCAGCTTGCCCAGGTCGTCGCGATCGAATGCCAGCACGAGGCGGTTAAGCAGTCCGCCCAGCACGATGCCGCCCGTACCCTGGTACGACGTAAGGCTGTTGGTGGCGCCCTGCGGAAAGTCGAACTCCTGCTGGCGGGTCTTAACGTAGACATCGGTGTCCGTCAGTTCGCCAAAGTAGATCTCCGGACGGGTAACGGTAAGTCCGGGCACGGTGCTCTGGACGGGCATGTTGCTCAGCAGGAAGTTCGGCAGGCCTTCTGATGTGAACCCGTTGACCGGATTCATGGTGATGCCGTAGCCGTGCGTGTAGACCAGCTTCTCGTTGATCCAGTTGCGGCTGCTGTCGGGCAGCTTGTCGACGTTCAGTTCTCTCGTGCCAAGCATGACTTCACGCATGGTCCCACCGATGGAGTAGCGGTCGATGTCGATGTCGGGAAAGTCGTAGTAGGTGCGGATCTCCTGGACCTGGCGCAGTGTGTCCTGCAGCGCGTGCCAGTCCCACAGGCGGATGTTCTGCAGCGTCGCCTGGTTGTTGGCGGGGTCGGCGGCTTCCACAGTGGTCTCGGCGGGGAACTCGCGCTGCGTGAACTGGTCCAGGCCGAATGCCTGCCGGGTCATTGCGATGTTGTAGCCGATATACGGCTCTTCGCGCACCAACTCGTTTGGCTTGACGACGAAGTTGCTGACGTACCAGCCCACCAGTCCGAGGAGCGCATAGCAGAGCGCCGCTGGAGCGATGGCGCCCACCAGCATTCGGCCGCCGGGCTTCCGCACCGCATTGATGCCCGCCACCAGCGCGCCGAAGACGAGTGCTGCGCACACGACGAGGAGGCCGTTGAGGGTGACGTGGGCATCGGTAAAGGTGATGCCATCGAAGATGGTATGGTGCTCCAGCGCACTCTGGAAGCGGTCGAGATAGACATACACGGCCAGCAGCAGCAGCAAGGGGGCAGCGGCGCACGAGACGCCTCTCCATGGCGAGGCGCCTCCATAGGTATGCCCGGCACTGCGCTTATCCAGCGCCCGGGCGCCACCGGCGATCACGGCGAACACAACAGCGGTCACGGCGACGATCACAGACAGCGTGAGCAGCCAGCCGAGGATGAGTTGCGCCGCAGGCAGAGTGAAGAGGAAGAAGTTCAGCGGCTTACCGAAGATGGGATCGGTCGGACTGCCCGCGGTGTGGGGTGCGTACCAGAAGAGTGCCAGCGTGGGCCAGTCCGAGGCCATGGTTGCGCCGCTGATTCCCGCGACCACCAGTGAACCAATCACGCCCAGGATGCGCAGCGCCGGCTCCACGGAGAAGTTGACGGGCTGTCCACCGATCAGGATCTTGTGGTCAGTGGGCAGGTCGCCCTGGTAGGTCCGCTTGAGCGCGAAGAATGCGGCATACAGAACGGCGAAGGTGAAGGCGGCCGCGAGTAGGAAGATTCCCCATTGCAGACGGAATGTTGTCCAGAATACGTCGCCGTAGCCAAGCGAACGGAACCAAAGGATGTCGACCCAGTACGATAGCGCGGCGCGCGTGGCCGCGATCAGCAAGCCCAGAACAACGATAGGCACCAGAAGTTTACGCAGGCCGCGCGATCCTCGCGGCCCCTGCGCTGAGTCAATGGTTACCGGCAATCCCGCACCCCTCGAAAGACACAAGCAGATTCGAGAGAATTGTACAGCGTTCGGAAACGCAGGGCGGTCGCGCAATCGCCACGTGCCAATCGGTTGCAGAGTAAACTGATGGGAGCGGCAGGGAATTCAACCTGCGGCCAATCGAATCGTAGCGTTGTGTTGAACTGCATCACAGCTTGACGCAATTGTTCATCAGTGTAATTTCTGTCATGATGACCCAGCGCCGTGCCTGCTCGGTCTTGCCATCAGGGACCCATATCCTCCGTCCGGCCCAGTCAATGTTTTCGATCCGCATGCTGAAGACTTCACTCGGACGACATCCGGTATCCATCAACGTGATGACGATGAGCCAAGGCTTGCGTGTGCGCCAACCGCTTAGTCCACGGAGAATGACTGCCTCGGTCGCTGGTGTGATGATTCCATCCCGCGCCTGAGTCTTCCCGATGGAGAAGCTGACCTTGTATTTGATCACCTTCCATTCATGGGCTTTGCTCAACATGACGCGGAGCGTTCGAAGAGCCTGCTGCGAGTAAGTCTTACTGCAAGCTACGGTCTCACCCGTGTCCTTACGGGTGCGCCGATCGATCATCGGTCGCGCGAAGGCGATCGTGTCGATCAGTTCGGCATCGATCTGGTCAATTGGAGTCTGAGCCAGGACAGAGAAGGAGAGAAGACGCCAACCGATCCCTGCGGACTTCATCGCCTCCAGATCCCTGGTGATTCCTGTAGCTGAGATGTTGCATCCCATCGACATCCACAACACATACGGGCGGCTCTGTTCCGGCGGTGATGCAAAAGACCAGTTTGTGTCATCTGCGAAAGATGCGGGACGGGCAACCCATGAGCCGACGCAGGCTGGTAATTCGTCGGCGCGCCTAAGAGAGCGCAAAAGCCTCGTCTGAGAGCTGCGGTGTTTATCCCATCGAAGTTACCCAATGTTTTTCACCTGGACGGAGGGTTGAGTGGGTTGAAAGTACCAAAAACTTCGGACAGGTCGGGTAAGCGATCGTTTACATCCTTCCGCTGGACGAGGGCTCAAATTCAATCCGGAAGGCCGAAGCGTCCGGCGTTGGAGCCTGCTTGGGAAGGTGGAGGTAGAGGCCGTCTGGCTTCTGTTCGAAAGCAATTGCATCGGAAAATCCAAGCAAGCGGACACTGCGAATCCTGGCGGGGACGCCCAATTCGTCGAAACCCAGCGCGCGTATGACGGTTAGTTGATTTGTGGGCCAGGCAAGCTCGATCGCGTAGAGCACACCGCTTTTAGAAGTGAAGCGGAAGTCCTTGGCCGTGTAATTCGACGTGCGAATATCGTTGAAGCTTCCGCCCGCCACTTTGGTCGGCCCTTCGCCGAAGATCTTCCAGGGGCGTGTGCCGTAGATGGCCTCGCCGTTCACTTTTAGCCACGCTCCCACGCTGAGCAGAACCTCCTTGACCTCGTCCGGGATGGTGCCATCGGCTCGTGGACCGATGTTCATCAGCAGGTTGCCGTTCTTGCTGACGATGTCGACCAACTGGTGGATGATGAACTCTGGGGTCTTGAAAACATCGTGCTCCACATAACCCCACGAATGGTTGCTGACTGAGCTGTCAGTCTGCCAGGGCAGCGAACGGATCGCTTCCAGCTGCCCCCGTTCGATGTCCAACGTGCCGGAGTTATCCTGCATGGCGTCGAACTTGTAGTCGATGACGCCAGGCGTTCCGTGTTTGCGCGATTCATCGTAATAAAAGGCTGCGAAACGCGCGAGGTAAGGCCTGACGGACGGTTGGCCGATCCACCAGTCGAAGTACATGATGTCGGGATGATACTTTTCGACGATCTCGGCCGAACGGGCCAGCCAATCATTGAGAAACGCCGGGCTGGCATACGTCCAATCCTGAATCAGATCGTCGTTGCCCTTGTTGAAACGCTCATGGGCCGGCCCGTAGAACTCGGCATTCGCAGGATCGTTGACGTCCGAAGAGGTCTTGCGTCCGCCATCGAAGAACCAGTCGTGCTCCACGCGATGAGATGACGCGCCCAGATGAAGTCCCTGCGCCCGTACCGCTCGGGCAAGGTCGCCGGCGAGATCGCGCTTTGGGCCCATCTTGGCCGCGGTCCAGTCGGAAAGAGAGCTGTCGTACATGGCGAATCCGTCGTGATGCTCAAAGACGGGAACCACGTACTTCGCGCCAGCCGCTGCAAAGAGTTGCGCCCATGCTTCTGGATCAAACTTCTCTGCTTTGAACATTGGAATAAAGTCTTTGTATCCGAACTTTGTCAGAGGTCCGTAGGTTGCAATTTGATGCCTATTCGCGGCAGAGCCTTCGATGTACATGTTGCGCGGATACCATTCGCTATCGAACGCAGGAACCGAGTAGACGCCCCAGTGGATAAAGATGCCGAACTTGGCATCGCGATACCAGTCGGGAGCGCTATAGGCAGAGAGAGACTTCCAATCCGGAGTGAATGGGCCTTCGGCATTGGCTTCATCTACACGACGGAGTATCTGACTTCTCGCTTCGTCGTACTTTGCGCTGGCATCGATCCACTGCCGATCTATGCTCGCGGCGGGACTCTTGATAGATGGGGCGGTTACGTCGTTTTGGGTCTGCGCCTGGGCGCTAGCCGCATACGCCGACCAGAACATCAGTGTAAGGAGACGAGGCAAGCTTGACAGACCGGAAGGGCGCGTTCCGAAGTTGAATACCGGCATTCCTGGCGCATTCTCCTTGATTCACTGAGTCAGCCATACACCTGCCCGGCACGACGCCGAAGCAGGTGTATGGGGTTTGTGGGTGCGGTTAGAAGGAAATGCGAGCGCCAAGTTGGACGACGCGGTTGGAGTTCTGCGTGCCGGTGATCTGGCCGAAACCGCCGGAGGTAGGGGACAGATTTGGGCCGGAGAAAACCGGGCGGTTGATGACGTTAAAGGCCTCCAGCCGGAACTGAAAGAAGCTCCCTTCGGTGATATTGAAGTTCTTCAGGATCGAGGCATCCCAATCGTTCAACGCATCGTTGCGCAGATTGGAAAACTGACTGGGTAGAGTGCGGATATTATTGCTGGGCTGGAAGTTGTATAGCGGATTGCTCGCAAGGCCCTGCTGCGGGATGGTGGTGGAGGTACTGCTTATGTTGTTGTTGTAGGCGTTGATGTTGAAGGACGGCAAGGTGGTACCTGGCTGCCCAGCATACTCGGTCGCCTGGCGCGGGTTGTAATTGATGGCCTGTCCGGTCAGCAGCAGGTTGCCGAACGACAGGGGCGCCCCTTGCTGATAGAACCAACTTGAAGCGACATTCCAGCCGCCCAAAGCGAGATCGACGTAGCGGGGAGCATTGCCGCCGAAGTGGCGTTTGCGTCCGTAAGGAAGCTCGTAACTAACGGCGATCACGGCATGGGTGGGATGATCGTACTGCGAGATGCGGTACTCCGGCTTGGGGTCGTTGAGATTGAGGAAGCTTACCGCTTCCAGCAGCTTAGACCACTGATAATTGGCGATGATCGAAAGCCCATATCCAGTACGGTGATCGACATGGATATCCAGCGCGTGGAAGGAAGACATGCCTTCCGGTACGTTGTACTCCGTGATGGCGCCGAACTCGGGATAGGTCTGTAGCAGGGTCGTCAGGTTGACGTTCTTGCTGGAGTTGAGAGAGCCGCCATTGGGAATGAGGCCAAAGAACGGGTTCGTTACCTGAGCGCTGAGCGCCGGATTGGAGGCCGTGGTCTCGTATTGACGCTCCACAAAGTTAAGCGATTCGTTTATGGGAAGTCGACGGCCCATGCTGCCCTCATAGAAAACATCCAAGAGCCAACCACCAGGGAGTTGGTGCTGGCCACCGAGGTGCCAGCGCTCGGAGTAGCCATTGCGGATGTTGGGATCAAGGAAGGTAATACCCTGACCAGCAAAGGTGGCAAGTCCAAGCGACGAACCGGTAGGTTGCGCGATTCCGTTAGGGAACGGATTTGACAACGAACCCGGCCCGGCGGCGGCGGGCGGGGCGTAAGGAACAATGGGGGACTGGGTGGTAGTGCTGAAGCCCTCCTGCTGAATGCTGTTGTTGAAGGGGAACACAGGGATGACAAACAGACCGAAGCCCGCGCGAATGACAGTGTTTGCACCCAGGAATGTGGGCTTATATGCGAAGCCCACGCGTGGGCTGAACATGGTGGACGTGAAGTTCGAGAATCTGGTGTTGCTGGGGCTGTTGAAGGTGAGTCCGCCGAGGACCTTGAACGCGGAAACCGGCATGGTGGAGTTGGGGTTGGCCGCGTACGCAGCGGTGGCTGCCGCGCTATAGGGATTTGTGGAACTTGGGTCGAAGCCGCTCACTGCAGTGCCTTCGCGCTCGGTGGGCGAGAAGTCCTTGTCCATGCGGAGTCCGACGTTGAGGGTAAGGTTAGACGTTACACGCCAATCGTCCTGCACGAACAGGCCCAGGTAGGTCTGGTTCCCAACTGCGTGCGAGTTCAGATCGTAGCTTGCGGAAGTCGGCAGGCCAAGCAGAAACGCCGCAGTGTCTGAGCCCACAGCGCCACCATTGGGGTCGGTCCCGAAGGCGTCTGTAAAGTCGCCGTTGAAGTTGTAGAGGCCGGCAGAATTGCCGAAGGTGAAGTTGCCTTTCTGGAATTTACGCGCATCGATGCCGAACTTGATCGTATGGAGGCCTACGGTCTTGATGACATCGGCGAAGAGATCGTAGCTATTAAAGGGGGCAGTGCCCGGAGTCTGGGTCGTAGTACCAAGGTTGATGATCGACCCGTTGAAGAAAAAACGGGGAAACATAAGATGGGCGGTCTGCAGAGTAGGCAAACCGAGCGAGGAGGGGTTGAAGCCATCGCCGTTGGTATACGAGGGCTGCGAATAACGAGTGTAGTTGAGGCGCACTTCCGTGACCAGCGACGGGGTGACCGTGATGACGTCTCCCACAGAGCCGCCCCAGTTGGTGCGATACAAGAAATCGCCAAGCGCAGGGTTGGAGGCGCCGAAGACCTGATTGTTATATTGGACACGTTGATTGTGACGAACTGTGAAATAGAGCCGCTGGCGCGACGATAAATTGTAGTCGACGCGTCCAAGCTCATTGTCGTAGCGGTCGCCGGTTTCGGCAGTGGTGTAGTAGTTGTTTTGTCCGAACCCATTCCCGGGAGCATTGGGTGCTGGGAAGTAGTTCAGCGCCTTGAGAGCAACTGGGTTGAGGGGCAGCGTACCCGCAGTAATGTTGTTGTTCGGGAAGGCTGTCCGGTCGTAAACAGTGAATCCCAGTGCAGCGCAGGCGGCGTTGACCTTGCCGGACGCAGGGTCGAAGATGGCTTGCGAGTTATATGGAGCCGACATGATGGTCGTCGCGCCCGACTTGCACTCGGTATCGGTGCGTAGACTGCCTTGGGAGAGCACCTGCGAGAAGTCGCCGGCGCGTTCGGCGACAGTAGGCACACTCGTGTAGCCACCGCCAGTCCCGGAGTCGCGGAAGCCCTCATAAGCAAAGAAGAAAAACATTTTGTCGTGGCCGTTGTAGAGCTTGGGGACAAACACCGGGCCGCCGATGGTGCCGCCATATTGATTCTGCCGGGAGACGCTCGGCTTAAAACCGGGGCTGCGCCTGCTGAAGTAAGGGTAGGCGTTCAGGTCGTTGTCCTGATGGAACTCCGAAAGTGTACCGTGAAGCCGGTTGCTGCCGGATTTGGTGACCTGGTTGGCGACAGCTCCGCCGGAGTGGCCGTAGGTGGCGTCAGACTCGAACACCTTGATCGTGACCTCACGTGCTGCGTCGATCGGCATTTCATATGCGGGGGCGTTGTCGGAGGCGTTGTCGGGCGAGCCATCCATAAGGATTTCAGAATTCTTGTTGGGCAGGCCGCCAACCGAGAAGCCCGCGATCGCCGAGTTGTCGAAGGGGCGCACGCCAACCGGGTTAGTGGTGGCGACAACTCCTACGGTGTACTGAGCGAAGCTCATCGGGGTGCGGCCGCTAAGGGGAAGGTTTTCAACCAGCTGCGTGGGCACAACCTGACCGACGCTGGCGTCCTCAGTCCCTAGCAAGGGCGGCGCAGCGGTGACTTCGACAGTCTGGCCGACTGAGCCGATCGTGAGCGAGATATCGATTGCGGGATGGTCACCCACGCTGAGAGCCAAGGCCTTCTCTTCGAAGCGGCTGAAGCCAGGGACGTCGACGACTATGTCATAGGTGCCGGCCTTGAGCAACGGTAGTGTGTATTCGCCACTGCCATTGGTAAGCGCTGTGGTAACAATGCCGGTAGCCTCCTCCGTAACCGTGACCGTAACCTGGGGGATCACTCTGCCGGCGGAATCTTTGACCTGTCCAGTGATTGTTGCGCTCGACACCTGGCCCCAGGCAGCGGTGGGTGGCAGAAGAAGCAGGATTGAGAATGCGGCTTGTAAACGTTTACTTAGAAACAAGGTAAACCTCCAAAGTTACTAATGGAACAGAACTCATGCATGCTGCCGCTCGCATTTGAGCGCTGGCAAGTGAATTTACTAGGTTCTTACTGTGAAACCTGGTTGAGCGCCGGTTCTTACAGTGAGATCGGCAAGTGGTTTAGTTCCATCGTCCTGACAGTCTCGGCACGGGTTAAGGGTTTTCGCTAGTCAGTGTGAAGGCGGCGTCGAGGCCATGGTGAAAACAAGTTCCCCGCCCTGCATCAGCCTGGCGTGCGGAATGATGTGTCCGGTGAAGAGCTGGCCGTCCCAGTGGATGGCTCGGATGTAGAGCGCGCCACCTTCCGCGCCCTTGGCGACCAGGTGGAGGGTATGTCCCCCCGGCAGCTTGAGGGTGACGTCGTCGAAACGCGGCGTGCCGATCTCGTACTGGGGTATGCCGGGCGTCACGGGATAGAATCCCATTGCGCTCAAGACATACCAGGCGGACATTTGGCCGCAGTCGTCGTTACCGCTGAGGCCGTCGGGGCGGTCGGCGTATTGCGAGTCAAGGATGGCGCGGACATGCTGCTGGGTCTTTGAGGGAACACCTGCGGCGTTATACAGGTAGGCGATGTGGTGGCTAGGCTCATTCCCCTGGTCATACAGTCCGTGGGAGAACAATGCGTCGAGCTTCGCAATGAAGGCATGCTTACCGCCAAGGACATCGATCAGACCAGAGATGTTTTGCGGAACGAAGAAGGTGTATTGGAAAGGCAGGCCTTCGGTGATGTATGAGGCGGTTTTGGCCGGGACAAAAGGGGTGATCCAGGTGCCATCGGCGTGGCGCCCGCGCGCGAAGCCGGTCATGGGATCAATGACGTTGCGCCAATTCTCAGCACGTTGTGAAAAGGTCTTTGCGTCCGCCTCGGCGCCAAGAGCGTTTGCCATTGAGCCGACCAGGAAGTCGTCATAAGCATACTCAAGCGTGCGGCTTACTTGTTCCTTCTCATGAAAAGAGAAGGGCACCTTATCTTCAAGCGGGATAAAACCATACAGAAGGTAAGACCGGAGAGCACGGCGGCCCCGACCGTCGATATAGTCCGTGGGCGAGGGCGACTCTGTCGCATTTCGTCGCATAAGCCGGTAGGCCTGCTGGACGTCGAAGTTGCGAATGCCCTTGGCGTAAGCGTCTGCGATGATTGCGTCGGCGTGATCGCCAATCATCTCGGATGTGTAGCTGTTCCAGGCGGGATAGTTCGGGAGAAATCCACCCTGGGTGCCGTCGGCTATTAGGGAGGCAACCATGTCGCCTTCGCGATTCGGATCGAGTATGGTCAGCAACGGGTGTAGGGCGCGGAAGGTGTCCCAAATAGAGAAGTCGGTGTAGTAGGTGAAGCCCTTCGCCGATTCGATGGTGCCCCCGCCGCCGAATCGGGGATAGTTGCCGTCTACGTCGCTGAAGGTTCGTGGCAATAGCAGGCAGTGATAGAGGGCGGTATAGAAGATGCGCCGTTGAGGAGCGTCGCCGGCGATCTGGACGACCCCAAGGGCCTGTTCCCATTGCGATCGCGCGGCTGCTGCCGCCTTATCAAAGTTCCAATCTGAGATTTCGTCTTGCAGATTGCGACGCGCTTCCTCAACGCTGGTGAAGGAGGTCCCCATTCTGACCTGCAAGGTTTCGCCCGGCTTGAGATCGAACCCGAGATAGATGTCCTGTCGCAAGCCTTGGGAGCGCGTACGTGGCGAGGGATCGGCGGCATCCCAATGGCCGCTCGAATGAACGGGGTGATCGAATTGGAGAACAAAGTAGCAGCTGAAGCCAGCTGGTTTGCCGTTCCCCGCATATATTCGGTAGACGGCATTTGAACCTGAGACTTCGTTGCGTTGCGCGTCAAAATGGACCTGGCCCTGGCTTACACCCGGATGGCGATTGTTCTGGATGACAACCCATGCGGCACCTCGCCGGTTGTACTGGAGGCGCAGCAGCCCGCTATGAAGGGCTCCGGTCATGTCGGCGCGGATGTCGTAGTCATCGAGATGGACGGAATATTCGTAAGGATGAGTGGTCTCATTAATATGTGTGTAGGCGGAGGCACGAGTTGTCGCACTCAGTTTCAGCCGCCCGGAGACGGGCATGACGGTAAAGCTGCCGTAGTCCTGGGTACAGGAGCCGCTCAGAAAATGGCTGCCGCGAAACCCCTGGATACGCGTATCGGCCGAATAGTACGGCGCCACGCACTTGGCCTCTCCGTCGCGGGTCTGTGGAGTCCAGTCCGTCATGGCGAAGGGGACGCCAGCGATGGGAAACGTCTGACCCTCGGCTGCGGTGCCTACCAGAGGATTGACGAGGTCGGCAACCTGTTGCCCAGTACAAGTGAGACAGATCGAGAAGGTCATGTAGAGTGCCAGACAACGGAGGGTACGCATAACTGCCAGATAGTCTATGAAGCGAGGCGCGACAAGCAAGTTATTTAGCCGTTAGAATCATTTCCTCACGGTGAGAATCGCACGTTAGGCTGGGGGAGAAGCTTGAGTTTTCCACCATGCTCCAGAACATCCGCAGGATAGTTGACTAAGGATTGACAAAGGAATGCCCACGAAACTACTGCAGACAGAAGAACGATCGCTCACGGTGGAGGAATGCAGGACCCTGGTCGAGCGGGTCGCCGCCAGTGTAGAGTTGCGGCGCGCGGCGCGTCTGCGAGCCTTTCTCCTCTACGTCTGCGATCAGTCTCTGAACCACGGCGCAACGGTCATTCACGAGCAGGAGATCGGCTACGCAGTTTTCGAGCGGCCTGAGGGATATGACACCAGTGTCGACAATATCGTACGGGTGAATGCCACCGAATTGAGGAAACGGCTTGAACACTTCTTCGCCGACGAAGGCCGAAGTGAAGACCTTATC
>Ga0302197_10002939_pt1 | contig 15626 bp, 21 predicted proteins | sample II_Bog_N2_1_FD_193526 | JGI IMG/M metagenome (GOLD analysis project Ga0302197, IMG submission 193526) | Peat permafrost microbial communities from Stordalen Mire near Abisko, Sweden - II_Bog_N2_1 | ecosystem: Environmental > Terrestrial > Soil > Wetlands > Peat | place: Sweden: Abisko...
ATGCAGCAGTCTCAGACTTTCGACAACGCATGGTGGGGAAAAAACTCATCCAGCGTCAATGTTCCGGGAAGTTGCACGGTTTTGCACCTAGCTCCTTTTGAAGTTGCTCCGGGACATCGCATCCCGGCTCTGAAAGAAACAGACATCCTTCCAAAGTCTGACGGACGTTTGACAGGCTCGTGTCGTCGAATCGTTCCACGGTGTCCGCTGCGATTGATTGGAGAAAATTCAAGGCGAGTGTATCGGCGTCGGCAGCAACATAAAGTCCACCTCCCATGAATGTCTGGAATGCGGCACCGTTGAAACTTGCAACATACATGCAAACAAACGGTTCGGTTTTTTGCCGTGCCATGCAGGACACTAGCACAGCAATTTTGCTATCGGCCTTGCTGACGACCTCGAAAGGCTTCGATTCGTTTAACGCCTTGGTTAACGCCTTGACGACTGGTTCGGCATCACTCGCACCCGTGACGAAGAGGCCGAATTTCTCTGACTTGGCTTGCGGGAACGCAGACGAAAAGATACCAAGAATGAAGAGCATCGTCAGACATTTCGTCACGGCCATAAGGGTCGAGTATCCTCCTCCTGATTGTACGACTTTTCACAGAGCCGCCATTTTCGGCGGGATGTCGTCAGCCGTGGACCTCCCGAACCGGACTCCCGGAATTCCTTTTTGGAAGTCGGCAGGTAAGAGGAGTTGCGGCACAAGTCCTCTGAGCGAGACTAACCTGCTGAATCCACAGCCGGTCACATCGCAAATTTCGCTCCGTGGTGGAATCCGTGGTGTTTTGCGAGATGACATCCCATCTGGCGGCGGCGTCATGGATCGCAATTTCGCACATGCTAAACTTTCAGAAGAGCCAGATACAACTGTGCGCCCGTAGCTCAGCTGGATAGAGTACCTGACTACGAATCAGGTGGTCGCATGTTCGAATCATGCCGGGCGCACCACCTTTCATCTCTGCTTTTTCCTTCCAGCATTTCCCCTCAGCGCACGGGCATCTTCTCGTAGATGAAATGTAATCTGGTGGTTGATGTGTGATGGCATCCCCATATGGCTCGTGTGTCATCTTCATCTACCTGAAATGATTGATGGAGATGGCATATAACCATAGGTTCGATATGAGCCGAATGGTTTCCGTCGAGCGTGGCGCTGAAAAGACCACATGGCTCATTAGAGCACAAAAAGATGAGATGAAAGATGGAAGTGATTGATTCTAAAGGGAGAGCTTGAACAACTACTTGGAGATATGCGGGGGGTTTATTCGTAGCCAGACGCTCTATCCAGCTGAGCTACGGGCGCAAGACAACTATTATAGCCCACGGGATTTGCTGACCCACCTGGGCTAGTGATTGACCCTGTATGTGGGAACGTCCCGGCCGCGAATGCTCGATGCCAGCTTCCAGCGGAGATTATTGAGCATCACGGAGAACTGGTTCTGCGTCCGAACGTCCGGCACAACGTCGATAATCAGTACGCCCGCGATGAACTGCCCGTCCATTTTCGGGTGGCAATAGCGAATTTCGCCGAAGACCATCACGGAGTCGGTTTCGATGCAGACGCGCGAACCGGTATCGATCGGAAAGGACAGGCGCAAACCCATCCCGAACGACGACGTGTCGATGATAATGCACTGGCGAAGGGTGGTTTGGCCGCCCTCGACAATGCCGATTACGCTCTCCTCGCCGTGAGGAATTCTTTCATCCAGCCTTCGCTTGCAGGAGGCCAGGGCAATCGAGATCATCCAATCCTTATCGGCGGGCTCGCATCCCGCTACGACCCCGGACAGTTGCACGTGATCGAAAGCAACAACAATGGCCGACGATTCCGACATCTGCCTCTCCGAGCGCACATACAGGATACCGGCCTCGATACCCACCAGCGAACAAAAGCAGTCCGGAACGGTAGTGCCGGAGATATGAACGGGGATTTTTCTGACCGCCTTACGGGACGATACGGGCGCCGGAGCGGTGGTGGGTAATGTTTCGCAAGTCACGAGTTTTGGTCTCTGCCTCGTCTTATCGGAAGATTTGCGAAAAAGTTTAGCCCTGAATTTTCAGCTGAATGGCCAGACGCGTTCGATGGTGCGGCTCAGCATCCATTGCTTATCGTCATCGTTGAGGAATTTCATGTCGTCGCGCACTACTTTCAACGCTTTATCGTAGGTGGAGACGCCTTCGATAATCGGCCAGTCGGTGGCCCACATCAGCCGTTGCGGCCCGAAAGCCTGGTGGAGGCGCTTCACGTGCTCCTGTGCGTCCAGCCAGGGATATGGCTGTTTCGAGAGCGACCAGGTATGCGAAATCTTCACGAACACGTTGGGATAGCGGCGCAGGGCGATCAGCTTTTCGAGTTCGGCGGGCTGATCCACCGGACAATCGGCCATATGGTCGATGACGACTGTCAGATCCGGCAGCATTTCCAGCTGGGCGGCGACGGCGGGCATGCGGCCAATCGGGGCGAGCACGGTCATCGGCACCTTCAGGTCGGCACAGCGCTTCCAGAGCGGCGGCATAAGCGGGCCGTTGAACCAATCGCCTGAGGCATTCGCCGCGGGGCTGATGCGCACGCCGCGAAAGCCGTCCGCCGTATGCTGCGACAGATGATCGGGCGCGGCGGGATCGAGAGGATCCACGCGGCAGACACCCTGAAAGGTCCCGGGGTAGCGTTTCAGCACGGAGGCGAGGAAGTTGTTGTCGTATTTGTAATGAATGACCTGGATGATGACGGTCATTGAGACACCGTTGGTCTTCATCAGCTCGAGTAAAGTTTCCGGCGCCGCGTCGCGCGCGGGCACGCTGGCGCCCTGTGCGAAGGGAAACTGCGGGTCGTGCTTCCACACGTGGACGTGGGGATCGATAATGCGGTAGTCGGTTGCCGCTTGCTCGGTAACAGGCATCAGGGTTCCTATAGCGGCGGCACCCAAGAAAGTGCGCCGGGAAAATTCAGACATAGACAGGCTCTAGTTTATTGACGACGTAATCGGCGCAACGCTCGTAGCTGGCGCGCGGGCCCTGGCGGGCTATATCCAGATCCACAATCAGGTAGCTGCTGAACGCAATGGATTTCAGGACCCGGTGGCAGCCGGGGAAATCGATCTCGCCATCGCCCAGATCGAAGATGCTTTCGCGATCGAAGGTATTCGGCTTCGCATCGGGCAGTCGTTTCGCGTCTTTATAGTCGGCCATCATGAGACGGGCCTTGTGTTTTTCCAGAGTCTTGACGGTATCGCAGCCGGCGAGGTGCAGGTGCGCGGTATCGGGCGAGAAGGAAAACAGCTTCGGGTCCGTCATCGCCATGCAGCGATCCACTTCTTCCGGGGTCTGCACCATCTGGCCCATGTGATTATGCAGTCCGGCACGAAAGCCCATGGCGTTTGCCGCCGTGCCGATTTCATTGAAGCAGTCGCACATGGCCTGAAATGCGCCAGGCGCCGTTCCGTTATTGCGATTGGGCGAGAAGACCACCAGATGGCTGGCGCCGAACTCTTTGAGGAAAGTCATCGCTGTTTTGGCATTGTTGATAACCTCGGCGCGGCGCGCGGGGTCGTGCGAGGGAGGGCTAAACGAGATGGTGACAATCTGGCAGCCGCGTTTTGAAGCCTCCTGCGCCATCTGCGCGGTCGTAATGTTGTAGGTCTGCAGGATCTGCGGGAACTGGGTCACGCGCAGCGCGGTGAAGCCGGTGTCCTTCATAACGTCGAGGATGTCTGTAAAGGGAACGCGGGGGAAATAGTTCCAGAGATTGGAGCCGAGTCCCCATTTGACGTTCTTGTTGACAGGCAGGCGCGTGGCTGCCTTCGCCAGGGCCGCAGCCATCACGGCCAGCGCGTACCGTCGCGTCATGGTGCATGGAGTCATGCCAGAAATGCTATCAGATTGGCGGCTTGCCCGTTTGGGCCAGGTCAGCCGTCACGACATACAGGCGAAACTGGAAGAATGAGTTTTCTCGATAATCTCGAAAACAATCTGAAGGCGCTGGAGAATCTGGAATCCGGCGGCATCGACGATCGCAAGCGTCGCGAGGCGGAACGCGAGCAGGCTATCGCGGCGGCGCCGTGGGCGGAGCGGCTGAAGAAATCGGCGTATGTCGGGAAGCTGATGCGGGATCTGACGCGGGCCGGTTTTGCGCGGCGGATGAAGGTCAACTTCGTCTGGATCGGGCGATCGCTGCGACTGGAGGCGATGGACCAGCGGGTAGAACTGGAACCGACTCCGCGCGGCGTGGAAGCCGTGTTCGCGGATCGTCGGATGCCGATCGACCTGGAGGGAGAGCCGGATGCGCTCATTGCGGTCTGGATGGAAATTCTGGATGGAAAGCGCGAAGAGCAGGCGGCGGCAACGCCGGAGGAAATGGAAGAGGAATAATTTGCGGCTAAGTACTGACATTCGGAATTACGGTGACGTATTCCGATCATGCGGCGAGGAGTATGCGTTTGTCGGCGATCTTGCCGAGAAGTGCATGAAGATCCTGGCGAGTGAAGGTCCACTTGAAGGGAGAAGCGGTGCGTTCGCAGTGGCATTGGAATGCAAGAAGGCGCTGCTTCAGTTCGGCGAGGGAAGAAAAATCGTTGGGTGTGAGGACCTTCCTCTGGACGATTGAGAAGTAGATTTCGACCTGGTTGAGCCAACTGGCGTGGACCGGAGTGTGGATGAGGATTGCGTTGGGCCATTTGCTCTGGAGACGCGCCGCAGCTTTCTGGCCCCGGTGGGCGGAACCGTTGTCCATGATCCAGAAGACACGGCGAGCGGACTTGCAGGGTTCCTGAGACATCACGTCGCTTACGAGCCGATCCACGGGAGCAATGCCGTTTTTCATTTCGCAGCGGCCGAATACCTTTGCCGATGGACAATCCCATGCCGCCAGGTAGGTCCAGGCACCCTGGCGGAAGTACTCGTGCCCGACGCGGACCGGGCGGTCCGGTGCGGGTGGCAGAGTCGGATGTTTGCGGCGGCGCGCCTAAATGCCGGGTTTTTCGTCCGCAGAAATCACATAATCGTTGACACCCAGCGGGACTCCGTCCCCAACGCGAGCGTAGAGGTCGAGAATGGGACCGGCCTTAGCGGCAAAGTCGGGATCACGCGGGAAAATCCAGCTTGGATGTTGCCAGGGACGAAGGGCGTCAGCGCTGAGCCACCGCCACAACGTCGCGCCGCTGATCTCTGCAACCAGACCTTGCTCAATCACGTGTTGTCGGATCTCTTCGACAGAGAGCCGGGACAAGGGAAGGCCGAGACGAACAGGAAGTTCGCAGGCGAGGGCCTTAACCTGAACGACGAGACTGGGGGGAAAAGCGGGCTTTGCGCCCGCCCCGAGGTTGCGCCTCCAGACCAGGCAATCGAGCCAGACAGAATCGCTTTCGCCATTTACCGACAATCTGGCGCGGGGTATCGAGACGGGCCGTGATGGCATCGTTCGATAGGCCTTCACCGGCCAACAGGACGATTCCGCCGCGGATGACATCGCAATACGGTGACGTATATTTGCGCGCCACCGATTCGAGAGTAAGCCTCTCTTCAGGCGACAGATGGACATCAAATGGACTCTTTCGCGGCATTCAGGACTGAACCTCCCTGAAGCCAGCGTATCAGATTACGTCACCGTATCGGCTGCAATCATGCGTCATGTACCACTTTGCCAGACATTGTCAAGACACTAGTGTAGTGCGCCGTAAATAGTAACGAGTATGGTCTGAATATCGTCATTACAATAGAGGGGACGATTCAGATGCGTGTTGCTCGGCCGGTGGTGTTGGATAAACAGGAACAGGGAAAACTGGAGCAGTTAGCGCGGGGGCGTTCACTTGCAGCACGCCTGGCAGAGCGGGCGCGGATTGTGCTTCGAGCTGCCGCAGGTGTTCAGGATCAGCAGATCGCCTCTGAGTTGGCGATCACGCCCAAGAAGGCAGCGCGCTGGCGCAACCGGCAGGGCTTTTCAAAAACCGGCAGCGGCCTCAAATTCAAATGCGCAGCAACGGATAAGGATCCGCGCGGAATGCGCAGAGGACCTGCCGCACGCGCATTGACAGATAGCCCCTCAATCTCTACAGTGTGAGGCTGTACACGTAAAACTGAAGTCAGGCTCATGGAGACCATACCCCTCAAACCAGAACGCAAGGCGCAACTGGAAGACTATGCTCAGCGGCATGGGCAGGATCCGGCCACTGCGCTTGATGATGTACTTGCCGAGGCACTCGAATGGGACCGACAGGACTATACGGAAGCCGTCGAAGGTATCCAGAAGGGATACGCGGATTTGCAAGCTGGGCGCGTAAGGCAATTTGAGGAATCCTTTGAAGAGCTGCGCGTGAAGCATGGCCTTCCGGGTTAAACACACTGCACAAGCCGACTACGATTTAGACCTCATTCTGGAATGGCTTCTGGCGCAACAGGCAGGCGATGCTGGCCTGCGATGGTTCCGGAAAAACTGAAGGAATCTATCAATTCACTCACCGAGATGCCCGAACGCTGCATGCTCGCCCCGGAAAATGCCGACGTTCCTTTTGAAGTAAGTCAGGTCCTTTATGGTCACAAACCACATCAGTACCGTGTGCTGTTTACCATCGAAGCGGACACGGTTGTGGTGCTTCACATTCGCCCCGGTCGCCGCAGGGACGTCGGTAAGCCGCATTAGGTAACGTGCCCGCAGATGCATGTCGCAGGTCGCACGAAAACACCATTTCGCGCCGCAGTGTGCCGGCACCCGGTCATTCCGGCCTTTACAATAATGCGCTATTCTGGTAGCACCTTAAAAGGTGCCTTTACAAGGAGTGGTCCCATGCTTGACATCACGAGCGACATTCAATCGCTGACAACGTTTCGCCGCCGATCCGGCGACTTCATGAAACAGCTCAAGAAAACCAAACGCCCCGTGGTGCTCACGGTTAAGGGCAAGGCCGCAGCCATCGTTCAGGACGCCGCCGCCTATCAACATCTTCTCGACATCGCTGCCAGCGCCAGCGCGGAGGAGGGTATCCGTCAGGGTCTCGACGACGTGAAACAGGGGAAGGTGCGGCCAGCGAGGGAGTTTTTCGCGGACTTCGAAGCCGAGCATGGCATACCTCGTTAATCTCTCCGCCCGCGCCCGGCGCGATCTCGCCCAAATCTATAGGCGGATCAACGCCGACGACTCCGACGCCGCATTGAAATGGTATCGCGGGTTGCGCCAAGCGATTCTGAGTTTGGAAGAACAACCAGGCCGATGCCCCGTGACCCCTGAAAATGACAAGCTCCGGCACCTGCTCTATGGCAACAAGCCGCATATCTACCGCGCGATATACCGCGTCGCGGAGAAGCAGAGGCTGGTGGACGTGCTCCACATTCGGCACGGCGCAAGGGGTGGATTCAAGGGGGCCGATGTCGCATAACTGCACGACTCGTTTTTTCGCAGTGACAGGGCAGGCGAAGAGAATGTATAAGTGTAAGGATTCTCGCTTTCGACCGACAGGAGCCGCAGAAAAAAGATGCCCTTGAACGAGGCCGATACTTGCCGAACGTATGTCCTCTCGAAACTCTATAGCTTCCGGGCGGGAAGCCGCATCATTGATCACGCCGGCCGTGAAGCGGGCAGGGTGGGATGAGATGTCGCAAGTCCGCGAAGAGGTCGGTTTCACCAAGGGGCGGATCATTTGTACGTGGCAAACTGGTCACCCGCGGCAAAGCGAAGCGCGCCGACTACATCGTTTTATTAGGGGTTTCTTGCATCGAGGCCGACCTGCCGAAGCCGATTGAAGAAGTCGCGAACGTATCCGGGCGCGACCGGCCTCGATGCAACCGCCATATTCGTCACGGTCGGAGCCTGCACATGGGCGAGCCACACCAGGGAAACCAGCTGGCAGGGTACGCCAGGTACAGCGACCGGATTCGCTATCCAGATTCCACCGGTACGCTGACGACCACGCGGAGCGCTGCCGCAGAGGTCATGCAGAATCCACGCAGAGGCCTTGAACTCTCACACACAGAACGGAGAGCGGTTGCGGTACGGTAAGGGGAGCGCAAAAGTGCCGGTGAGCGGTTCCAACACGTGACGAACTCCAATATCGGACCCGGCAACAGCGGCATCAGAGTTTTTTGCACTGACAGGCAGGAAGTGATCTGCCAGGAGTTTTCAATCGCGGACGGAGACTAGATGCGCCTCAGTTGGAATGAAATAAGAGCACGCGGGGCCCGCTTTGCCGCGGATTGGGAGCACGGCCATTATGAGCGCGGCGAGAGCCAGACGTTCTACAACGAGTTCTTCGAGGTGTTTAGCATGGCTCGCCGCCGGGTAGCCAGTTTTGAGGAACCGGTAAAGAAACCTGGTCCAACATGACCGCTACCGATATTCGTAGTTAACGCGCTGCGTTACGATTGATGAACTGATCGGAGCAATGATTCGGCGAGTAGGCGCGGGTGGCAGACTTTTTCAACCCTTGCGCTTTTACCGCTTAATACCGAGAGCGTAGATTCGCGCGTCCCACGAACTCAGGTAGACAACGCCCCCGGAAACGGCAATACCGCCATAGTGATTCCAGCTATCGATGGCGTCGCCGCTTGAATAGAGATCGTCTCCCGTCTGTGGATCGAGAGCATACAGAACGGCGTGCGTGGTGTCCCGGCCACCGGAGTAGCGCTGGCCGGCCTTTTGGGTATTAATGGCACGCCACGCGGCATCCCTTTCGTTGCCCGGAACGCTTGCCTCCAGCGTGTTGCCGCCGCGTCCACCGCCGATGCCGCCACGGGCACCGGCTGCTCCGCTGCCACCAGCCGCGCCGAAGCCGCCGCGTCCGCCACCGATGCCGCCGCCACCGCCGGAGACGAGAGTTGCGCCTCTGTCACCGTTCGCCAGAATGAGAATCACGCCATTCGCGACCACCGCCACGCCAGGCAGATCGAGATCGGCGGAAACCCACCGCGGCACCAGCGTCGGTTTGGCTCCGGTGCCTTCCACAGTGAAGGCCATGAGCTGCCCGTTCACTGTCGGCCCGTGAGTCCTGGGAAACAGCCCGATCGTGTCTTTCGCAGGCGGCCCGTAGTAAGGCGCGAGGAGCCATCGCTTGCCCTTCTCATCCACCCAGGTCGACATCACGCTCCACATGCCGTGGTAGCCGTACAACACGGGATCGTTCGACCAGCGGGGCGATGTATAGAGCGGCGTACGATGATCCGGACCGCCAAGACTCCTGGCGTCCATCAGATAAATAACGCCTTCCTTCGCGGTCGACGCCACCAGCGTGCGATCGTCGAAAGGAAATGAAACGGGGCTGCTCGAACCGAGATCCAGATCCCACTTGTTGAGATAATCCATATTCGGCGGAGCGAACGAATCGACGACGGAAACGTTTCTGTCCAGTTCCACCACCGAATTGCCCCATCGACCGGAAGCCGGATCATAAGCGCCATCCGCGGTTTGCGCGACGATGCCGAAAGGAGTCTTTGTGACGCCCGCTCGTCCCCACGGGCCGGAACCTTTTCCGTGACTCGTATAAAAGTGCGTCACCAGATGATCCGGATCGGCGACATCGATGCCGGCTATCTGCGACGTCGCATTCTGGCAGCCCCGCGAAGTGCCGGTGTAGATCACTCCGTCCACCAGATTCAGGCTGAAGTTCCGGGTAAAGGTCGGCACGATGCTCGTGGCCGGGAAGCGGTCTTCGCCGTCGGCGATACTGACGCCCCGAAGCTTTCCGTCGGTCGGGAGGAAATACAGAATGCCAGTTTGCTTATCGATCACCGGCGTCGCGTTCATATTGTTCGGGCAGAAAGCGTAGGCAGCGGCCGCGGGGGTTGCCTTATTTGGATAGTCTTTCGACCAGAGAATGGTTCCCGCGTTCGCGTCGATCGCAAAAATCTTATTCTGTTCGTTGGTGCCACCGCCGACATAAAGCACCTTCTTCGGCCCCTGCTTCGTCTGCACATTGTTCATGACGAGAGGGTCCGTCATCGTGGCGTATTTGTTAATCGGGTCTGTCTTCACGTCTGTCTGAAGCTTCCATAACAACTGCAGCTTCGACACGTTGTCCTTCGTTATTATGGTTTCTCCGCGAGCCCAGCCGGTGCGTTCCTCATCGTAGGCGTAAGTCGCCCAATCCTTTGTAAAAGGTCCTTTGGACAAAACGGGCGGGGCACTTGTCGGCCGGGGATTGGCGGCCAAAGCGCGGGTGATTGTCGCCACCGTCGCATCGACTTCCGTTTTGGGAGGCCGCGGAGTTCCGGCGGGCGGCATCTGATCGGACCGCATTCGGAAATCGATGTTATCCCAGGTGTCGCGATCGTCCAGCAGAGACGTAGTTGAGGCCAGCAGTTTCTGCATGTCGACCTGTCCGGAGGGCAACCCGGTGTTATGGCAGCCGATGCAGCTCCTTTCAAGGAACGGCCGCACAGACCGCGAGAGAGAGGAACTGGGCCCACCGTCGCCGGTAGCGGGCGGGGCCTGAGCCACCAGCTTGAAAACACCTGCACCTGCGCCGATCAGAAGAACCAGGGCTCCCGCTGTCCGAGCCAGTCGTCCGGAAGTGATGAATCTCGACATGTCAAACATTTGGATCTCCCTCCAGGTTTTATGCAGCGATGATACAACGCAAGACAGTATTTCCATGCGACCCGATTCGTGCTGCCACACTGCGGATATAGCCGAGCCGGACTGCCTGCGCCAGCGCCGCCCCGAAACTGGTGATGCGAACGTGACTCCGGCCGTCAATCATGATGTTGGCCGGCTTCAGACAGGTTTATGCTGATCAATGAAGTGCACGCAGAGCATGGCCGCGATATTTTGCCGAGTGTCTTTTTCCGTTGGTGGCATAACGCTATTTACGCTTCGGAGAGCGCTGAAGGAAAGCATAACGCAACAGTGGTTCCGGCTCGACACCGCGAGGGTCCACGATGGCAGCGCAAGGCGGTTCTGAACTTTGGCGACTCGCCGGAATTCCTGTCGATCTTTATCGGGCGACTCAGCCTGGTGGTTGGGGAGCCAGTCACTGCTGGCCAGAAAGTCGCCCACGTCGCGCCCGTGCCGCAACGGGCGGGAAAATACGGTGCGTGAACGGAAAGAGGGGCGGCAAGGGGATTCTCAGCGAAAATTCACCCGCCGGCGTTGGTGATCGCGGCTGCCGACCGGCCAGGTGTGGCGATGGTCTTCACCCGCGTGCGTCACTTCCGGCACTAAACGTTCCTCGGGCCGTTCGGCTATCACCTACCAGAAGTAGGCGGTCTCGATCCGCGGGGGGCCGGAACTGCCTCGCACGACCTCTGTGGAAACGACCGCCTGGAGGTTTTTGTGTTGCCATCCCGCAGGCGCGAACGATTCCAGCTTTTTCATGTAGGTATCGTTCGTAACGAACTCTCCCGCCGCCAGTGTGCCGTTGGGGCCCAGTCCGCCGACGGTAACGATCACTTGTTCAACACCTGGGTCCGCAACGCGAGAGACGATCGCATAATCGCGGCCGGATTCCAGGCCTGATAAGCCGGGTGGGATCGACCAGGATCGCGAGGGATTCCGGCTATCCCGAATCGCCACGGGTCTGGATGTGACATCGAAAACAAATCGCAGCTTGTCTGCGGACTTGATGGCCCAATTATTATTGCGGACGCCAATCAAAATGGCCGGAGAATCGCGGAGGTCGGCAAGCGTTGTACCGTTGGGATTCAGAACCCGGTAGGCCGCGTGGCGCAACCCCATATAATCCGTTAGCCGGGCGAGAGTCACAGCATCGGTCATGGTGATCGGACGCATGAGGGGGTCATCCTGCGACGCGGTGGCCGCGCCGGTTTGTCCAGTGGCCGGGCCGCTTTGCCCAATTTCCAGTGGACGGTTTCCCGTCCCACCATAGCGACTTCCCACGCAGATCAGAACGGGACGAGTGGAGGCCAACACTGGATTCCAGAACCGATCCAGGTCGCTTTGCCGCGGACCGAAGAAGGTTTCCAGAATAGCGATAACAGCCAGCGCCGCAATCGGCAGCGCGATCATCGCCCAGCGGTACCTCTTCGAGGCTGGTTTGACTTCCACGGAACTGGGTATTTCCCGAATTTCCGACATGCTGGCGACGGGAGTCGCTTCGGCAACCGGCGCGCGGAAGTGCGGGATGTAAGATCCCAGCGGCAGGTCAAGCCGGATCTCGCGGGAATGGCTGGGGTCCACGTAGTATTGCGCCAATCGGCGACGAACTTCACCCGCGGCCGAACGGACAACGTGATCCGAGTTCGTATCGTAATCGGCGGCCTTGCCGAAGACCTCGACTCCGATGGTCCGTTCCTTCAGGCACTCGGCATTTCCATCGAGCGTCGTCTCCACGACAAAGCGCAGAAACGCAGGGTACCGTTTGCTGGTGCCAAACACGGGGCTGGCAAGAATACGTTCCAGTTGCCTGTAGACTTCTTCCCGATCGCCGGAGGTTCCGGGAAATTGCGCGGACGTAACCGAGCCAACCTGACTTGTAGCAGACATTTGGACCCACTCGAAACGGAGGCATGATCCACCCCCGTTCGCGAGAGAAGTATATCACGTATTTCGGACTCGGTGGCACGCTCAAATGGACGTCCTGTACCGTCATAGACGCCCTTGCTTCTGGCCGTTTATAGCATTGAAAATGTTATAGTTGAACAACAAGGACAGTCAAACGCTTGCGGCTGGGTTGTATTGGGTCCACAATATGAAAAACCGCCATACGCGCCTTCGCGTCAGAACGGATGGCCTCAGGCTGGCCGCCACAGGAGTTTGGCAATAATGAAGTTAACGAATATCCCCGGTTACTGTCTTTTTGTATTCCTGCTTGGCGCGGCGGCGGCTTATGCCCACCACTCGTTCGCGATGTTCGAGATGTCGAAGAACGTCACGTACGTGGGAACTGTTCTCGAATACAACTGGGAGAATCCCCACACGCACATCATCGTAAAGGTGCCGGAGGGGCGGGATAAAGCCACGGTCGGGACTTGGGATGTGGAGGGGGGCGCCGTCAACATCATGTCCAAGCAGGGCTGGAACCGCGCGACCTTCAAGCCTGGCGACCCGATTACCGTGGTCGGGCATCCGATGAAAGATGGTTCCAAGGGCGTCTCTCTCTTCTACGTGGTCATGCCGGATGGCAAGCGGCTGTATCACGATATTGCGCGCCCCGCTCCCGATGGAGCCGAGCCACCGCGCCAGCCGAACGCACAGTAGCCAATGTCGCTGATCAATTTTCTGAACTGGCTCCAGCATACCTGGTGGGCCGTGGGGATTAAGGAGTCGGATTTTGTCTTCCCTCTGATTGAAGGGAGCCACATTCTGTCGCTTTCATTCTCGGTCGGCATGGTCATGATCCTCGATATGCGGTTGCTGCGAATCTCCTTTCGTAGCCAGCCGGTTTCGCTGCTGATGGGGCAACTCATGCCCTGGACGATGACCGGTTTCGCCGTTATGTTGCTGACCGGATTCCTGTTATTCGCGGCGCAGGCCGTCAAGGTATATGGCAACACATTTTTCAGAATCAAAATGGTTCTGATGTTATTGGCAGGGCTCAACGCTCTGTATTACCAAGTCAGATACTACCCGAAGATGGCGGAATGGGAACGCACGAAGACGCCACTCGGGGTACGCATTATCGCTGTACTTTCCCTGATCCTCTGGATCGGTGTGATCGCCTGCGGCCGCACGACGGCGTACGAACTGTAGGAATAGCCGGTCCACCCTCACCATGTTCCAGACATTCATCGATCATTTTGTCCAGTGGTGTTACTACTCGAAGGACTACGCCTTCATTCGGGATACTCCGTATGGCGTGCCCTTTGTGCAGTCCATGCACCTGACCGGAATTGCCTTGTTGCTGGGAACGATCCTGGCACTCAATCTCCGCCTCCTGGGCATCGGTTTCAAACGCATGTCTCTGCCGTATCTGGCGGAGCAACTCTGGGTGTGGACGAAAGCAGGAATGGTCCTGACCATCGTTTCGGGCATTATGGTCTTCCTGCCCGACCCGACACGTTATGCGCATAACGGCCCCTTTCGGCTGAAGATGGTCCTGCTATGTCTTGCCCTGGCGTATCAGTTCGCGGTGTTTCGCCGGGTGGTCCGGACCGATCCGGAATCCAGATCGAAAGCGCGGAGCGTCGCATTCAGTGCGCTGTCTCTGTGTCTGTGGTTCGGTGTGGCGTGGTCGGGCCGGGCGATCGCTTTCTTCCAGTAGTCCGGTGGTGAGTGGCCAGATTCATACCAGATGCGCGAGCCGGCGCAACAGGTTCGCAATCGCGTTCGGGTCGTCGTAATAAGCAATCCATCTTCCGCAAATCACGATAGTCAGCCACAGAATCAGCGAAGTGCCTCCCGCGATTGCAGCTTTCGCCGGCAGCTTTCCGCCCTGATCCAGACTGGCGTTGTAATAAACGCTGCGATGGAAAATCAACCCGTGGATGCCGGTGATGACAAGCAGGGATAACTTTAGCTGAAAATACGGATTCACATAGTACTTATCCAAATGCGAGCCGGCGAGAAGAATGCCGCACGTGATCATGATGACGAAACCAATGCGCTTCCAGGCGCGCAGGGATTCAATCACCACGCTGGCGGGAGTGTGTTTAAGGGCCAGATTCATCAGGCGCAGATTGGTCATCAGGATCATGCCGCCAAAAACGGCGATGCAGGAGAGATGAGTCGCCATCACGGTCGGGTAGAACAGTTCCGACTGGCGGACCGAGGTAAAAAAACCGGTACTCTGAATCGCGTGGCTGAGAGTCGCTATCGACATGGGAATTCGCTAATAGCCGCCTGGGTTGAAAGCGAAGAACAGACCGGAAAACACTACCGTGCCCCAGAGAATCACGGATATTGCGCCTGTGGCTTTCGCGATGAAGGGAGAGGAACCCGACAGCGACACTCTCCGGTGGAACGTGTAGTTGAAAACGATGGCGGCCAACAGCACCCAGATCTTGAACCGGAAGGTTGGGCTGTAATAATAACGCAGCGGATCGGACGAGAAGATCGCCAGCCCGGCCGTGATGACGGTTATTAGTCCGACCATCGTCCACGACTCGGTAGCGCGCAGAATCTGCGCGGGACTGCGTCCTCCGATGCCGGCGCCCAGCAGGCTCATGTCCACCATGGTGATCGTCCCGATGGAAAGCGCGAACGAACCGATATGAACACATTCCATGGCGGCGAACAGCCACTCCACCGTGTTCATTGGATTGGTGGAGACGTCGTAGGGTTGTATCAACTCAATCTCCGCCACGGGCGCGGAGTATTCTTTTCGCCGTTTGCGTCACAGATCGAGCACCCGTTCCATCCAGTCTATTTGTCTCCGCGTTTCCTCGACGGCGGTGAAGCCTGGAGCCGCGTAACTCCTTTCGAGGATGAAAGCCGTCGGATAATGCCTGTCCCTGGCCATCCGCAGCATGTCATAAATCCTGAGCACACCCTCGCCCAATTCCGTGGCAGGTCCGCCGCCGATCGATTTTACGTCTTTCACATGGACATGGCTGATGCGATCATGGTGTTCCGTGAAATACTTCATCGGATCATTGCCTCCGTCCGCGAAGTGGCCGATGTCCAGATTCACCACAAAGTACTTCGACATCGCCAGAAGATTCGCCAGGCTTTCGGGTGAGGCAACCTCGTTGGGGTCGTTTACAAGGGCATGCGTGTGCCAGGCAGGCATGATCCTGTACTTCTCGGC
>Ga0302197_10002948_pt1 | contig 15601 bp, 10 predicted proteins | sample II_Bog_N2_1_FD_193526 | JGI IMG/M metagenome (GOLD analysis project Ga0302197, IMG submission 193526) | Peat permafrost microbial communities from Stordalen Mire near Abisko, Sweden - II_Bog_N2_1 | ecosystem: Environmental > Terrestrial > Soil > Wetlands > Peat | place: Sweden: Abisko...
AGCAGCGCCATGCAACCAAATAAATAACAGCCTTATTATTACTATTACCCCCATAGGCAAAATCACAAGTGCACTTGCCGAAACAATTTGCAGCAATCAAAGGCTGAATTATCAAATTACATCAAACAACTCGCCAAGTACTTATACCTGGACAGCAAAACTCATATCAGGATTGGCAAGTGGTTTTTCACCATCGGGCACTAACAGCAATATTACAGATTCGCTAATTAATACTGATCCTACGGCAAGTACAAATGCTGTTATCGCTTATACCATCACACCTGTCAGCAGTTTAGGGTGCGCTGGTACTCCATCAACATTAAATGTTACTGTAACACCATTGCCTATACTTACCGCTACTGCTGCAAACCCAAGTATATGTAGCAACCAACTGGCCAACATTACATTAATATCAAAACTTAGCAACACAACCTATACCTGGACAAGTACAGCGCCGGTAAATATTAGTGGCAACTCAAACCAGGCAACCGCTATAAATACAACCGAAATAAAAGATCTGCTTGTAAATAATGGGGCAACCCCGGCAAACGTAACCTATATTATTACTCCTTTTAGTACAAGTGGCTGCCAAGGCACACCAATAACCGTTGTTATAACAGTACAACCATTACCGGTAACAGCTTATGCAGGACCTGACCAAACAATTTGCGGTATAAATACATATACGTTGCAGGGTAATTCGCCGGGGTTTGGCCACGGCAAATGGACCGTAGTAGTTGGCAGTGGTGTTACTTTTACGAATGATACCATACCTAATGCAACTGTAAACGGCCTTGTTGGTGGCAATATTTACCAGTTCCAGTGGACAATTACAACTGCACCGGGATGCCAATCACAAAATACAGTTACTATAACAGTTAATAGTGCCACCGTTGCGGGTGTAACAAGCTCGGCAAATCCAACAACAGTTTGCTCAAGCAGCAATGGTGGATTAATATCGCTTACAGGCCAAACGGGGAGAGTTTTATACTGGCAAAAGTCGATAGATAATGGTGTCACTTTTCAGACTATTACACCTACTGACTCTACAAGTTCGTTGGTATATAATAACTTAACCCAAACAACGGAATACCAGGCTGTGGTGCAAAACGCAAGTTGTGATATTATAACATCTACAATTACTACTGTAACCGTAAATCAGCCTGCTCCCCCATCAATTGCCGGTAAGGATACAACGCTTTGCAGCGCAACCAGCTATCAGTTAAACGGCAATAATCCGGGTATCTTCGCGGCAGCATGGCGAGAAACTTCGGGGCCACCGGTAACTTTTGCAGATTCTACCAATTATCAAACCGTTGTTAATGGCTTGCAAGGTGGCAATATTTATACATTTACCTGGGTAATAAAAGGCGCTTCGCCGTGCTCTAGTAGCCAGTCGCAGGTTAACATTACCGATAATGCCGATGTAATAGCGAGTTTTAAAGGCAGTGCTGTTAATTCCTGCGGTTCGCAAACGGTTACCTTTACCAACACATCAAACAATCAATCCGGCGCTTCATTTTTATGGGATTTTGGCGATGGTACAACATCAAACGCAGTAAGTCCACAGCATTTTTTTAATGAAACAACAAACGGTACCGATACTGCTTACGTGGTATCATTAAGCGTACTAAGTAACTGTAAGCAACGTCCGCCTGTTTATGATACCATACACATCACATCAGACAAGGTAATAGCCGCGATTTCGCCGCTACAAACAACAGGATGCGCCCCATTTACTTTAGAAGTACAAAACACATCGCCCGGCAACAATGTATCGTATAAATTTTATTTATATAACGGTAACACATTAATACAGGAGATAGATAAAACCGACAAATCCAACGCCATATTCGCACCTGTTAACGTTAATACACCTACGCAATATACTGTGTATATGACAACAGTTGGCCCTTGTGGAACATCCGCCACAACTAACAATTTACCAATAACTGTTTCGCCGCCAACGGTAATACCGCAGATGTATATTTTAAATAATGTAAGCTCCGGTTGCGCGCCGCTGAATGTATCATTTGTAAATAATTCAAGTGGCGGCAGTTCTTATCATTATAATATTTATGACGCCAATGGGAATTTAATTGAACAACCAGTTGCAGGGACCGCTAACTTACCCTATGTATTTACTGACCAGGGCAGCTATTTAGTAAGCATAACAGCGGCGAATAATTGTTCGCCGCAAGGGATTGAATCGGCAAAAATAGCTGTTACGGTTTATCCAGTTCCGCAGCCTGCATTCGCGGTAAGTGCAGATTGTGCTGCTACCATATCCTTTTTAAATACGACTACCCAAAATGGCACTACGCCACCCGGATCATTAAGCTATACCTGGAATTTTGGTGACGGATCGACACCGGAGTATAGCTTTACGCCCAAACCGCATTATTACGATTTTAAGAAATCACCATTTACGGTTACACTAACGGCAACTAACACTGTTACCGGTTGTGCCGATTCAACAGTACAAACTATAAACGTAAATGCTCCGCTAATTGCACAGTTTACCGAACAACCTGATAGTGTTGTTACTATCCCCAATTATGAATTCTCGTTTATTGATGAAAGTACAGGTCCGCCATCCAGCTGGGCATGGGATTTTGGCGATGGCACAACCTCTACAGCCCGGAATCCATCGCATCGCTACGCGGATACAGGTTATTACCAGGTAAAGCTGATTATTAGCAATAATGGATCATGCACCGGTGAGGTTACACACATTTTAAGAGTAACCGGCACACCAGGGCAATTATTTTTACCTAACGCGTTTATGCCAACAGGCTCAGCATATGATCTGCGGTTATTTTTGGCCAAGGGTTCGGGTATTAAAACATGGGAACTGCAGATATTTAACAACTACGGACAAATGCTTTGGGAAACTAACAAACTCGATAGCAAAGGATCGCCGGTTGAGGGTTGGGATGGTACGTTTAAGGGCGTGCTGATGCAACAGGGAGCATATATATGGCAGGCTTCGGCCACTTTTATAAACGGATCTGTTTGGAAAGGAATGTCCTACAATAACTCTTCGCCAAAAAAGACGGGGACAGTTAATTTGATAAGGTAATGGATTTGAGAAAGAGATGTATATTATTTTTTACTGTTTTGCTGTTTGCAGGATTAAATGCACGGGGGCAGGATCATTTATACTCGCAATATTTTAATGCACCTGTTTATTTAAACCCAGCTTTAAATGGCCAGTTTCAGGGTGATTTTAGGGCAAACTTTAATTATCGTAATCAGTATACAACATCGGGCAGCACCTCCAATTATTTTACCGCCGAGGTTGATTACAATATACCCCAATTTGGCGGAGGCGTGGGCTTGATGTTTAATCGCAGCAGCGAAGGAAGCGAGTTTTTGAATACAAATAGCATAGCCGGCATTTACTCGTATAGTGTGGGTTCCGATGATTATATACTCTCATTCGGCATACAGGCGGGTATTGGCAACAGAAATATTGACTACAGTAAGTTGGTATTTGATGATCAGATAGATTCGCAACTCGGGATAATCCCGGGTGCTACATCAGCGGCTGACGCATTACCATTTAACAATAAATATTATTTTGATACCGGTGCCGGCATTAACCTGGTAGTTGGAAATTTCATGGTGGGTGGGGCAACGCAGCATCTTAACAGCCCTAATGATTCATTTACTGGAGTGCCCGTAAAATTACCGTTTCGTACAACGGCTTATATGACTTATAGATTGGATTTGGACCCTGATGAGAATATGACGGATGATGAGAAATCTTATTTAATTCCATCTGTAGTATATTACAGGCAAGCTTCATCACAATCCACAGCTGCAGGGCTTGAATATAAGCATCGTAGTGTAAGCGCCGGATTAATTTATCGATCAGGTGGGCAAAGTGGCCCAAGCGCGGTAGTAATATCGCTTGTATTTGATTTGTTCGTAAACAGAAGCTCGGAAGAGAAATTCAGATTAGGAGTAAGCCATGACGCGCAGGTTTCAGGCTTGAGCTATGGCGGCACAAGCGGCAGCAGTGAAGCAAGTATAAATTACCAAACCGTAAATCCGAACAGGCAGGATGCCCCACCCAAATTTGAGGGTAATACACATTGTTATGATTTTTATTAATTTAGTGTAACACAATCAGCTGATACACAGTTAATGGAACAGCAAAAGAATTATCTGTCTCATAAAAAACAGAAGAAAAAATTAGCCTTAAAAGTGGTATGGGTAATTTTTGTGTTAACAATAGTATTTATAGTGATAGTTGCCAAGTTTGCCTTGTCAGTCGATAATGATATAAATACATTTTTTACAAGTGTGCCATCAACCACCGAAGTATATAACATTGCTAAACAATTTGTAATGCCAACATTAAAAGGAAATGGCGCCAATTTTTCTGAAGATGGTTATGAATATGGCAAAAAAGCTGATTCCGTTTTTGTTATACGCTCGGTAGTTAATACTCAGACCAGCGGTGGTGATACATTAAAAACAAACTTCGAAATAAAGTTAAAATATAAGGGTGGATCGGTGACAGATGAAAGTAGCTGGGAAGTTTTAAATTTGAATGAGGATTAAAAACAACAGACCGAAAGAATATCTTCCGGTCTGTTATCAATCACTCTAAACAACCACCTCTAACCAAAAGTAGCATTTATAGAATCTTAAATAAGATTTGTAAACCTATTTGAAACCTCGTTTTTAAGATGCGCGAAATTACCAATTTATTGTATGCCCTTACGAGTACAATAGGTTTTTTACGTATAGTTGACAGTTGTTAATTCATTAGGCTGTTTTTACCAGCCCCACTCATGCCGCTACAACTAAAGCATCTTCAATAGCACCAATTATTGGATCAAAAAGTTTAGTTTTTTCAACGATTTTTTTGCGTGCTAAAAAACTTAAATAAGTTGACGCTGCTGCTGATACAGAACCTAATAAAATACCAACCAACACATTACCACCTGTTGCTTTATAAATACTGGCACCTGCTAACGCTCCAGAAAGGCATCGAAATGCAAAACCCGCAGGTTTGATGCGATTGGGTGTTGATGGTAATTTATCCATTATCGCTTCGCCTATAGTTAAAAACGTAAGCGTATTTGCAACCGTTTCTGATTGCATAAAATTAAGCGGGGAACCCTCAAGCCCTTTTGAGTAATGGTGACTTAGTATTTGGCTGGTAATTGCCGGAGCTGATGATGTGCGCATACCTGCAAGCGTACCAATGCCTAACACCTGCCAAAACGGATGTGATATTTTTTTGATCTTCATCATAATTAATTTCCTTTTACTAACTTTTCTTTCTCTTTGAATGTCATCCACGAATCCGGGATCTCAGGTTTTAGCGGGAATCCGTAGGTTGGGTTTCCTTCCACGCGAATATCATTAGAGTCGAAGTGTTTAACCTCTCCTTTTGCAAGGCGTACCACCCAGCATGAATTTACACTCATGCCGTAATCCATTATAAAATAAGCCAACCCTGTACCAAGCGGGGTATAAACTACAATTTGTGGGTTAAGTTGTAAAATATTCATAGCAGTATTTTTTAGGTAGATGATTTAATATGAGTGCAAATACAATAATCATTCCCAAATGTATTGGTACATTAATTGGGTATTAATGATTATCAAAGCCCATCAACATTAAAATATATCAAAACAATGCCCTTGGCGAATTGGGCAACGCAACAGATATGAAAAACGGTTTAATAAACTTGAAAGCTTACTCTATCTAAAAAGCTGATCAAAAGATTAAACACTACCGCATATAAAAAGAGCCACTCTGGTTTATCAGGGTGGCTCTTAAATTATACAGAGTAATAAATATTATACAGTTTTTACTTCTGCTATATCTTGTTTTACTTCTGCTATATCTTGGGTTTTACCTCTCCATTTGCTTATTCTGGCTTTTAAATTATATCTTATCAGGTACATACAAGGCACAAGTATTAAGGTAATTATAGTTGCAAAACCTAACCCAAATATCATTGTCCATGCTAATGGGCCCCAGAAAGCAACGTTATCGCCACCAAAGTGTATGTGAGGCTGGAAATGTGTAAACAGACCCACAAAATCAATATTAAAACCAACGGCCAGTGGTATTAAACCCAATATGGCTGAGGTTGCTGTTAACAGTACCGGCGTCATACGTGTATGCCCTGCTTCAACTACAGCATCATGGATGCTAAGGCCTTGTTCTAACAGCATATCGGTAAATTCTACCAGTAGTATACCGTTACGTACTACAACCCCGGCTAATGCGATAATACCTACTCCAGTCATTACAATAGATATTGTCATCTTGAAAATACTAACTCCTAACAATACCCCTATTATACTGAATAATATCTCACTCAAGATTATCAATGTTTTACCGATAGAGTTAAACTGGATCATCAGGATGATTAATATCAACCCAAATGAAGTAGCCAAAGCGCCCAGTAAGAAATTCATGGCTTCGGCCTGATCTTCCTGTCCGCCGCCCATTTTAATGGTAATGTTGTCTGGTTTTTTAAAGCTATTGATAGCACGCAGAATGTTAGCATTTACTTCGTTTACGTTATATGGCTTAATAACATTTGAGCCCAGCGTAAGCACACGCCTTTGTTGCTTATGTTTTATGTTACTAAATGTAGTAGTATAACGAACATCGGTGAAGGCCGATATCGGAACTTGGCGAATAGCACCGCCCGAACCTAAATCTCTATAAGTGATTTTAAGGTTCTTAAGCTCATCAAGGCTGCTGCGCTGATCTTCTTCGGCCCTAACCATGATTTTATAATCATCTTCCTTAGTATTTCTAAAATCTGCTGCTTTGGCACCATATACCGCAGTAAATAGATTTTGGGTGATCTGGCCAGTGCTAATACCTTCACGGTTAGCGCGCTCACGGTCAACGTCAAACACAATTTCCGGCTTATCGCTCTGCACATCCGGGATCAGGTTCTCAATACCGGGAATGTTTTGTTTACCTAAGTAATTTTTCAGCCTGTCACCTGTTTTGACTAATGAGTCCAGGTTATCTCCCGCAATTTCAATGCTAATGTCTTTTTGTACAGGTGGCCCGCTGTTTTCCTGTGCTACAGCTATTTTAGCGCCGGGTATGACGTCCTGCACTACTTTACGGATGTTGGCCATATCTACCTTGGTATCCTTTCCGTTACGCTTGCCAAACTCGACAAAGGCAACTGTTATTTTACCTTTATTTTCATAGTCGCCCTGGTCTTCGTCTGATGGGTCAGCTACAGATTTAGTAACGTTTGATATGATAGAAGAAACAATATCTTTATCGGGCTCAACAGCTGTTGCTACACGTTTTTCAAGTTTTTGAGTAACCTCATTAGTATAGGCCTGGTCCGTACCGATTGGCATGGTGATATATACATATACGAAGTTGGGGTCACCCGAAGGGAAAAACTCCACTTTTGGCGATCTTGCGATCATGAAAAATATAGTAAATATAAATAACCCGATAGTACCTAACAGCACCCAAACCGGGCCATGTACGGCACGTTCCAACCATCTTGCATACCAATCCTTAAATCGCGGCCAGATATTATTTTGGAAGCTATCGATATTCCTTAATAATACAAAATGGTTTAGAAGGTAAAGTATGATTACTAATACCATAAAGTTACCAAAGCCCGGGTTTATTAAATAACCAACCACAGTTGCTATAGCCAGATATATTAATGAACGTTGAAGTTTTTTATCAAATTTTGGATGATCGTGTTCGCCCTCAACATGTGGTTTCATAAAATCAACCGCGAATACGGGATTAAACAGATAAGCCACTACTAATGAAGCCAGTAATGTGATTATAAGCGTAATTGGCAGAAAGAACATGAAGTGCCCGATCAAACTATTCCAGAAAGCCAATGGCACAAATGGTGCTAGCGTAGTCATGGTTCCTGAAAATACAGGTAAAAACACTTCGCCTGCGGCCATTTTAGCAGCTTGCTTTATTGGGATAGCGCCATTATTGAATATACGGTGCGTATTCTCAATTACCACAATAGCATCATCTACCACAATGCCCAAAGCGAGCAAGAAAGAGAACAACACGATCATGTTTAAAGTAAAGCCGATAGCAGGCATTACCAAAAAAGCAATAAAACATGATAACGGTACCGATAATGCAACGAATATGGCATTTGTGCTACCCATGAAAAACATTAGGATAACTGTGACTAAAATAAAACCGATAACAATTGTATTGATTAAATCATTTAAGGTAGTCCTGGTTTTATCAGACTGATCACCGGTTACTGTAATATGCAATCCTTTCGGGAAAATAGTTTTTTCCTTTTGGGCGATAAGCGCATTTATTTTGTCAGATGATTCGATTAAGTTTTCGCCTGCACGTTTACTAACGTTAAGCGTAATAACATTTTTAAAGTCGTTACTGCTGGGTGTTTTTAAACGGGCATAACTTTCCTGCTCTAAAAAAGAGTCTTTTATCTGTGCAATATCACGCAGGTATATGGCCTGCCCTTTAGGGTTACGGACAATCATTGCCGCTACCTCGTCGGCGTTTTTGTAATCTTTTTTAATGTCGATACTGCGGCGCACACCATCGGTAGTAACAGTACCTGCCGAGGATATGATATTTTCGTTACCAATTGCTTGGGTAATATCGCTAAAACCAAGTTGAACAGCCGCCATTTTATTCATGTCGACATTGATTTGAATCTCAGGCGTTAAGGCACCAATTTCATCAACTTTTGATATTTCTTTAAAGCTTTCAATATCATCCTTTAAGTTATCAGCATATTCCTTAAGTTTTTTCAAATCGTAATCGCCCGAAATATTTACATAAAGAATAGGAAGATCGGCAACGTTGATATCAGAAATGGTAGATTCTTTTAAATTCACATCTCCCTGTGGCAAATCCTGCTGGGCTTTATCGACCGCCTCCTTCACATCCTGTTTGGCATCCCTGATGTTAACATTGGCGTTAAATTCGCATGTTATGGATGACACGTTTTGCAGTGAATTTGATGTTACCTTTTTTAAGCCCTTTAATGACTTTAGTTGTTTTTCCAACTGCCTGGTAACCAACAACTCGATATTTTGCGGCGACTGACCATTATAAATGGTTGTTACGAAAACTTTAGACTGCGCAATATCAGGAAAATTTTCCTTCGGCAGGTTATTGTAACTGATAAGCCCTAATACGGAAATCAAAAATATCAGCACATAAATGGCTGTTTTATTGTCGATTGCCCAGCTTGACGGTTTAAATTCTTTGTTGAGATCTTTCATGTTAGATTAATATTTTATAAATTAATTAACGGGTTGAATAACTCTCACTTTATCGCCATCTTCCAAATCAGATGCACCATCAGTTATTAACTGATCGCCGTTTAATAAACCTGATGTTATTTCGGTAAGCCCACCTGATGTTGCACCTTCAGTAATGTTTTTGCGTTTGGCAGTTCCATTATTGTTTACAAAAACATAATCACCGTTCTCTGATTTTTGAATAGCACTTACCGGTATAGAAATAGCGTTACGTTTGGTGTAATTAGCTATTTTGATAACCGCAGTCATATTAGGGCGAAGATCCATGCGGTGAGGAAGTTTGATCTCAATCCCAAAACTACGTGATGACGGATCAATAACTTTTGCCGCGAAAGAAACGCGTGTTTTAAGCGAATCATTCGCATCAGGCACCAATACATTTACACTATCGCCCTGATTAACGCTTACCGCATAAGATTCAGGAACATCTGCCTTTACTTTCAATACATCAGCATTCACAATACGTATACCAGTTAAACCGGGTGCCGCAACCTGACCTAATTTTAAGTCCATCTGATCAACAGTACCGCTTATAGGTGATACAATGCGATACATATCGGCCTGTTGACGTAAAGAAGCAACTTGCTTTTGTGATGTTTGCAACTGAGTTTGCGCCTGTAAAAATTGTACTTCGGTACCTATTTTTTGATCCCAAAGATTTTTTTGACGTTGATATAATGTTTGAGACAAACTTGCCTGTGCTTGTGCCTGAGCTATATTTTCTTGTAAAACACTATTATCCAATTGTACAAGGGTTTGTCCTTTACTTACATGATCGCCTGCTTTTACATAAATTGCTGTAATACTTGCCTGCGCCTGTGGATAAGCTGTAACGTTATCCTGCGCATCTATATGTCCCTGTATTTGCACATAGTTAGTAAACTGGGCCTGTTTTACAACAATAACGCTAACATCAGCGGTTTTTGATGAATCGCCGGTGCCCAATTGTGCCTGTAAAGCTGTTATTTTTTCATTTAAGGCCGCTTGTTGTTTTTGCAAATCGGCTAGCTCAGCTTTTTTATCCTTTGGTTTGTTTGAGCATGCTGCCAGAAATAGTACTGCTGATATGTATAATATTTTTTTCATGTGTCTTATTTTATATCGTGATATGATTATTGAATACGTCCGTAAGCTTGGTCAAGATCTACTTTGCTTATCAAAACATTATAGAGCGCTTGTATATATTGGTTATCTGCGTTTTCTAAATCGGTTTCGGCCTGTGTAACTTCAATACTTGAGCCAACGCCCTGCTCATATTTTATTTTAGCTACTCTTAATACTTCCTGAGCCAATTCGCGGCTGCGTTTTTGGGTAGTTAATGATTGTGTACTATTAAAATAAGTAATATTAGCACTACTGGCCTGTAAATTGAAAGCATTTTTAGCATCATTTAAGTTATTTTCTGCTTTTTGAACATTGATTTCCAGTTGTTTTAATTGATTATTACGTTGCCCGCCACTAAATATTGGGATATTTAAATTCACACCAACATAGCTACTTGGATAAATATGGTCATATAAATATCTGAATTGGTTTTCCTGAAAAGTCCCCCCATAACTTCCTGATGCTGTAAAAGTTGGCAAATATTCAGCTTTTTTACTTTTTACATTAAGCTGATTAAGCTTTATATTGGTTTCTAGCAAGCTGTATTCAATACGATTATGATAAAAAGAAGTATCAAGTGCATTTTGTACAACTTGCTGATTAAGGTTAATGTCAGATAACTGATCTTTTAATGTAAGCTGCTGATATATTGGCATCCCCATCTGAAATTTTAACATCTGATAATTTAAGGTTAAAGAACGAATTATGTTATCGCGGTTTGTAACCAGGTTGTTATATTGAACAGATAAACGATCAACATCAATTGCTTCTGCAAATCCTTGTTTATTTTGCTGTGTAGTTTCGTCTAACTGCTGTTTTAGTTGTGATATATTAGCATCTAAAAGTTTAATTTGCTCGTTACTTACCAATACTTGGTAATAGGCCTTTGTTACGTTAACATTTGTTTCAATTTTTGCACGAACAAGGCTACGCTGTGATAGCTCTTTAAATGTTTTAACTGCCTGTAAACCAACTAAAAATGTCCCACTAAATAAAAGTTGACTAGCTTGTACGGAAAACGTGTTATTATATTTTACAGCACCAAATGGATATTTGGTTAGTGGTGCATTAGGGTTACTAGGCGTACCTGAAAGAAGACTCGCAAACGGCGGCCCCACAGTTGCGGGGGGTTGGATATAGTCTTGGAAAGAAGCAACACCATTTACTTGTGGCAAGCCCTGGCCTATCGTTTCCCTTATCTTATATTCAGCGCTTTTTACATCCAAGCCGCTATTTAAAACAGAATCCTGGTGCTGATAAGCATAGTTTATACAATCCTGTATTGTAAAATTGTATGCGCTATCCCTGGGTGCCTGCTGCGCGTAGCTTTTAACAGCTATGCCACAAAGTAGGGCTCCGGCAATAATTAATTTTCTCATTTGTATATATGTGTGAATAGGGTATTTATTTAATTTTTCAAATATGGTTGATGGGATTGACAGCGGTATGTCAGCAGTGTTATCAATCCGGTTTATTATTTTTATATTGATCTAACAGCTTATAACCTTTAAGTGTACACACCCCATAGTTAAAATGTTCCTGAAATTGTTGCTGCACATTCCATGTGTTAAATTCAGCAATCGGGAATACCGAAGGATTAAACCCAAGCTCAAGTTGGTGTACACGCATTAACGACATCACTTTTACATCAATCTCAGGCCTGATGTAACCTTGTTTAATGCCTTTTGTCAGTAATTGCTCCATCGTATGAACCAGTACCTCGGCTTTAAAATTCTGGAACTCCCTCCATGCTTCGGGATGATATTTTTGCATATCATGTATCACTACCGGGTTAATACGTGAAACTATTTCTTCAGAACATTTCATCATATTGATCATTTCTTCTATCACATTACCTGATTTGCTGATAATCTCAGCCATTTGGTCTTCGTCTTCCTTCAGCTTCTTTTTAACCAGGGCAATAACCAGATCATTTTTATCCTTAAAAAAGTGGTAAATAGTTTTTTTTGATATACCCAAATGCCTGGCGATATCATCCATAGTAACGCTTTTTATACCGGCTTTTAAAAAAAGCTCTTCGCCGCCCTCAATTATTCTTTCTATTGTAATCATCTGTAACTCCGACCCAAAACTATGGAAACATTTTTAGATTTCAAAGTTTCCAATTCAAATTACTTTTTTACACACAATCGGCATAATTGTTACCTTTGCAAAAAAATATATTTATGTCTCTTTCCCCACTTTCAGCTATATCGCCAATTGATGGTCGTTATCACAATGCAACCGCACAATTAGCCGGCTACTTTTCTGAATACGCGCTAATTAAATATCGGGTATACGTTGAAATTGAGTACTTCATCGCCTTATGCGAACACCCCTTACCCCAGTTACAAAACTTTGATAAAAATCTATCAGAAAAGTTACGTGACATCTACAAAAATTTTAGCGAAGCGGATGCGCAAAGTATAAAAGACATTGAAAAAGTAACCAACCACGATGTTAAAGCCGTTGAATATTTTATAAAAAATGAATTTGACAAACTTAATATTGCTGAATACAAAGAGTTCATCCACTTTGGTTTAACCTCGCAGGATATTAACAATACCGCTATTCCTTACAGCTTTAAATTGGCTTTGGCTGATGTTTACTATCCGTTATTTGATGAGCTGATTGGTGTATTAAAATTATACGCTGCCGATTGGGAGAAGATACCGATGCTGGCACATACCCACGGGCAGCCTGCATCGCCATCGCGACTGGGTAAAGAGATCCAGGTTTTTGTGGAGCGTTTGGAGAACCAATTGCATCTTTTAAAGCAAGTTCCCTACTCGGCTAAATTTGGTGGTGCTACGGGTAATTTTAACGCGCATAACATCGCCTATAGCAGTATCGACTGGAAAGCATTCGGTAATAATTTTGTAGATAATATTTTGGGGTTGAAACGCTCACAGTTCACTACGCAGATTGAGCATTACGATAACTTCGCCGCGCAATGTGATGCTTTGAAAAGAATCAATAATATCCTGATCGATTTGGACAGGGATATGTGGGCTTATATATCCATGAATTACTTCAAGCAAAAAATAAAAGCAGGCGAAGTAGGATCATCGGCTATGCCACATAAGGTAAACCCGATAGATTTTGAAAACTCTGAAGGCAACTTAGGTTTGGCTAACGCGATGTTTGAACATTTAGCTGCTAAACTGCCAATATCAAGGTTACAACGTGACCTCACCGATTCAACCGTATTACGCAATATTGGTGTACCGATTGGCCATACTGTTATCGCGATGAAATCGACCATAAAAGGTTTAAACAAACTATTGCTTAATGAAGGCGTAATTAGTGCCGACCTTGAAGCTAACTGGGCTGTTGTCGCGGAAGCGATACAAACCATTTTACGCCGTGAGGGTTATCCAAACCCATACGAAGCATTAAAGGAGCTTACACGCACCAATACACATATTAATGCTGATACAATTGCTGAGTTTGTAAACACTTTACAAGTAAGCGATAGTGTTAAAGAAGAAATTAAAAAGGTATCGCCATCGAATTATACAGGGATTTGATTGTTTGATGTGCAGATTTGAAAAATTTGCAGATATGCAGATGCGGGGATGTGCAGATAATTTCATTCTTTTTCATCTGCATATACGCACATGTGCACATTTAGAAAATCTGCACATTTGCATATATGCACATCTACACATAAAAAACATAAAGTCATGTATAGGTCATAACAATTTAACAGTGTTAAATAAATCAAAAAGCTACCTAAATTTGTTAAAGAATATTAAAGCGTAATTTAAGATGAATATCAACGTATATACTGAAGCTACCCCGAACCCGGCAACAATGAAGTTTATTGTAAACAAGTTGCTGATTAACGGTAGTGCCGATTTTGCCACTAAAGAAAGTGCTGAAAAATCGCCTTTTGCTAAGGAGCTTTACAAGTTTTCGTTTGTGAACGGTGTTTTCTTTGCCAGTAACTTTGTTACGGTAACCAAAACCGAAGGCAGTGATTGGAATGATCTTTTGCCAATACTGAAAGAGTTTGTTAAAGGCGCTGTTGAAGCTGAATTAGCTGTGCAACTAGAGGAACAACCTGAACAAGGTGATTTTGAAGGCTCGGATATTGAAGTTAAAATACAGCAGATATTACATGATTATGTACGTCCTGCCGTTGAATCTGACGGTGGTGCTATCACCTACAAATCGTTTGATGATGCAGGTGTGGTTACTGTTGAGCTTAGAGGCTCGTGCAGCGGATGCCCGTCATCAACAATTACCTTGAAGGCAGGTATTGAAAGCTTATTGAAACGTATGATACCTGAGGTTACCGAAGTGGTTTCTGAGGCGTTATAATTAAATAGATTTTTTATTGATTGCACCGATTGCTTTTTAGAGTGATCGGTGTTTTTGTTTGTATAGACAGTTGTCTGAACCTTGATTTATGGGATTAAAGGATTTCCTGATTTGCATTTTCAGGTAATCTTTAAATCAAGAAAATCATGGTTCAAAATAAATAGTCCTGCATAGCTTAGGGATTGCTTCGTTCTTAGCAATGATGTTCTAAATGAAATTACTTAAAATATTTTTGAATATAACCCAATAACTCGGCGGTTATTTTGCCGTTAGTGGCAACTAATTCACGGGTATCAATCACTTCATCGCCGCCGGTGAAGTTTATTACATCCCCTCCTGCTTGCTTTACTATTAGTATGCCGGCCGCTACATCCCAGGCGTTTAGATTATATTCGTAGAATGCTTCGAACCTACCGCAAGCGGTATAAGCCAGATCAACGGCTGCTGAACCCATACGGCGCAGGCCATGCGAGTTTTTCATAAGCTCGGTAAACAGATTGATATAGGCAGCTTGTTTAGTAAAATCGTAATAAGGGAAACCGGTAGCTAATAAACTCCCCGCAACGGTATCAATACTACTTACTTTAATCTCATTGCCGTTCAAATAAGCGGGAGAACCTTTGCTGGCGTAAAAGCATTCGTCTTGGTTAACTTCGTAAACCACGCCAACTACCAACTCATCATATTCTTTTAGCGCGATGCTTACTGAAAATACTGGCAAGCCATGGATAAAATTGGTGGTACCATCTAAAGGATCAATTATCCAGTTAAATCGTTCGCCTATTTTGGTTTTTGTTTTTTCTTCGGTGATGAAGCCTGCTTCGGGGAGTATTTCTTCTAATCCGGCTACGATGATTTGTTCGGCGTTTTTA
>Ga0302197_10002952_pt1 | contig 15589 bp, 12 predicted proteins | sample II_Bog_N2_1_FD_193526 | JGI IMG/M metagenome (GOLD analysis project Ga0302197, IMG submission 193526) | Peat permafrost microbial communities from Stordalen Mire near Abisko, Sweden - II_Bog_N2_1 | ecosystem: Environmental > Terrestrial > Soil > Wetlands > Peat | place: Sweden: Abisko...
CCTTCCCGCCAGCCGCTTGGACAGTTTCCACGAAAACAGCGATGCTCCCAGCGCCAATGCGACCCAGCCCACTTGTTCCAGTGGACGCAGGGCGACGACGGAGATTTGCGGAACGGCCAGCGTTAGTTCGCCGGCGGGCGGCAGCGCATGACGCGCAAATTCGAATGCACCCGCGCCCAGTATGCCCGCGGCCACGACCATCCCAGGGAGCGCGCGCTTCCATGGAAATGGGATGGGGGCTGGCGCAGCCGCTTCTTCGCGCACGCGCTCCATCACCGACGCCAGGAAGCCTGACGTCGGAACCAGCGGTTGTTCGGTTGCCAGGATGCGATCAATTTCGGTATTGGTGGCTTCGATCGGGTTTGTCTTTGTCCGGTTCATCGTCATGCCTCCTTTCCTGTGCCGAGTGCTCCAAGTTCGACTGCCGCGTGCCGATCTTCAAGGTGCGGGAATCGACTTCGCAACAGCGCTCGCGCTCGTGACAGGCGCGCCTTGAGGGTTCCTTCGGGCATGCCCATGGTCCGTGCCGCGGCCGTCACATCCATTTCATGAAAATAAAACAAAATCACCGGTTCGCGATAGCGTGCAGGAAGGGCCAGTACCGCGCGCCGAACTGTTTCAGAGCTTTGCTGCCTGGTCAGCGCGCTGTGTTGTGTTGCGGGGGCGGCAGGCTCTGGCGCCTCGTCAAGCCGCAGGTCGACCGTGGGAAATCGCTTGAGTTCCGAACGAAATACATTCGCAGCGAGCGCAAATAGCCATGTGGAGAAGCTGCCTTCGCGACGCCACTGCGCCAGGCCGCGCCAGGCACGCACAAAGGCCTCCTGGGCCAGTTCTTCGGCGCGGCCACGGTCGCGGCAATAGCGCCACGCCATGTTGATCAGCGGCCCCTGCCAGCGTCTGACAATCCCTTCGAACGCAGCGGTCTCGCCTCGCAACACGCGCTCCACGTCGGCCAGGTCCTCGCCAGCCGTTCTCTGGCTCGCTGTTTGCATCGCTCGGTCCAAACTGCCCACTCTCCCTGAAGTTGAGACAGGGAATCGACCGACCCGGTTGCAATTTGTTCAGGAAAAGGAAATGCGCAGAAAATGCAACCGCGTTGAGCCGGCTCCGGTCCTACCGTTTGCAAGGGGAAAAACCCCGGCAACATCAATCAGGAGGATTGTATGACGCATTTACTGGTTACGCTCTTCGGGGCGCAGGAAGTTTTCGGAGGGTTCGGTCTGTGGGCATTTCTATCCGTCGGCGCGGTGGCGCTTTTTGGCATCTTCATTCCAGTAACAAGCTGGATTGAAGGCCAGCGCAAAGAGCGCGAGGCGTTCTACAAGGCGGAGACGATCCGCCGGGTCGCGGAAGCCTCGCCCGACGGCGCAAAAGCTACCGCAGAACTGCTGCGCGAGCAGGACAGGCTGAGCCGGATCAAGGCGCGTGAGGGAATGAAGATGGGTGGGGTGATCAATATCGGCGTGGGCCTTGGCCTGGTCATCTTTCTGAGGGCATTGACTGGTCCGCAGGTTGCCCTTTGCGGCCTGATCCCGGGCTTCATCGGCGTCGGCATGCTGGTCTACGTGTATGTTCTCGCGGCGCCGATCGAGTAGGGTCGCGGGGGCGTGAATCGGAGCCCGGCCCGGTGGATCAGTCCATGCCCACGAACCCGAGACGTCAGCTCTAGCCGTTCTCTGATAGCCACCACTACCTGCGCCGCAGGAAACTAAGGCCGGAGTGGATGAGCACCGTCACCGCGCCAACGATCATGCACAATTCGACTCGTGCCTCGTGCAGAAAGATCGGCAATCCGTATTGGGGCAGTTTTTCTACCGGAAAGGGCCCGATCGGTCCGCCGATCAGGATTGGCAGCTTGGTAGTGATCAGCTCGGCCAGAACCACGAATAGCAGCATGAGCGCAGCATCTCCGGCATAAAGGTTCACCAGAATCGCTGCGCCGCCGAAGATCTCAATGCAGCCCACGGCAGGTCCCAGGTATTGTGGGAGGGGCAGACCAATGGACGAAAAAAAAGTTACGCCCAGTTCCTCAGGGTGCAGGAACTCGAGAATGCCTTCGGCGAGGAAGATCAGGCCCACAACCACGCGAATCAGCAACATGGGAAGATTTCGACGCATGCGTGCCCCCCGGCGCTCAAGTCTGTCTGGGAAGGCCTGTCCATAAATCGGAAAGAGGCGGCCGATCGAGCCAGATATGCAGCAAGGATACCTCAGGACCCGCGTAGGATGTGGTCGCAGGGGGAATAAATGCACCTTCCTCCCAACCGGCGAACTCCAGACCAAACCGGAACACGGTCTCTACTGGCGGTTCAAAAGTGATTCAATCTCCGCGGCCATGTCTTCCGGTTTGGTCGTTGGCCGGAAGCGCGCCACAACGTCGCCCTTCCGGTCGACGAGGAATTTGGTGAAGTTCCAGTTGATGCGCCGGATGCCGAAGATTCCCGGCTGGCGCTCCTTCAGGAAGCGATAGAGTGGATGGGCTTGGCGGCCGTTGACGTCGATCTTTGAAAAGATGGGGAAGGTGACGCCATAATTCTTTTCGCAGAATGCGCCTATCTGCGCTGCCGATCCAGGTTCCTGGGCGCCGAACTGGTTTGAGGGAAAGCCGAGCACCTGAAATCCGCGATCCCTGTAGGCGCGGAAGAGCCTTTCGAGGCCCGCGTACTGAGGGGTGAAGCCGCAAAAACTGGCGGTATTCACAATCAGCAGCACCTGGCCGCGGAACTGAGCCAGGCTAACGGAAGGGGCGTCCGCGGCGTCCTTGTTTGGCCCGGTGCTGAGGAGCGGAAGAGTGAAATCGTAAACGGATTCTTTCATTGCCGCAAAACCTTCTTGCTGGTTGGATGTCCTGTGCGCTTTGCCTGCGTCTAAGAGGAAAGCGGCGAGCAGGGGCGGGGGTACACAGCGGATTCTACGCGCCAACCCCGGGCCTGTGCGCCGACTTGCGGCCCCAACCCGGCTGCTTCCGGTAGACTGTGGGATGTGTCCTGATTCTAAGCTGTTCGGCGGCAGGGATTGTCGCCGGGGGTGGCAGTCGGGAGCAGCCCGAGTCCGCAGGGGCCGAGCGCGGCAGGCAAATTCTGGGGAAGACTAAGGATTCGGAGCCGATTGTCAGCCCGGCGGTTTGGGCAGGGTGGGCGCGGTCCAATATAATCAGTCTTTCGTAGAAACAGGATCAGATTTTCAGCAGTGAGGGTGTCGATATTCTTCCCGTGAAGCCGAACCTGAAGGCGAACTATGGACCGCACCAGTACTTTTGCTCGTCGCAGGGCCTCAGCCCGGTGAAGACAAAGCAGACTTGCATTTCACGTTTTTTACGCGTCGCGCGTCGCGGGGCAGGCCGGGCGGGCAGGACGATGTTGTTCCTGATGCTGGCGGTGACCGCCGGCACTGCGCTGGCCCAGCAGTCGCAGACGATCGACCAGATCCGTGTGATCGGCAATCGGCGTATCCCCAAAGAGACGATACTGGCGCGTCTTTTTACGCACCCCGGCGACGTCTACGACCCGATTTCGATCGAGCGCGACTTCAACTCGCTCTGGAACACGGGGTATTTCGACGATCTTCGGATTGAGCGGGAGGACACGGAAAAGGGGATCGTCCTGGATGTTTTTGTTCGGGAAAAGCCCACCATCCGCGAGATCAACTACAAAGGGAATAATGCCGTATCGAATTCAGACATTCTGGATCGATTCAAGAAAGAAAAAGTGGGGCTGTCTCCGGAGAGCCAGTTTGACCCGGCAAAGATCAAGCGGGCCGAGACCGTGCTCAAGGATTTGCTGGCCGAACACGGCCACCAGTTTGCCACGGTCAAGACCGAGATAAAGACGATTCCCCCGGCGTCGGTGCAGGTGAACTTCAACATTAAGGAAGGCCCGACGGTGAAGGTCGGCGACATCAAGTTCACCGGCAACCAGCACATCAGCTCACGGGAACTCCGGCGCGCCATGAAGAACCTCAAGCCCATCGGAATTCCGTATTCGATCATCTTCGAGAATCTCTTTGCGCAGACCTTCGATGCCTCCAAGCTGGAAGAGGACACGGAGCGGGTGCGGCTGGCCTACCGCGACAAGGGTTACTACAACGCGGCGATCGAAGAACCGAAGACGAAGATCCGCGACCAGGGCGGGCTCAACTGGTTTACCTTCCGGCCCAATACGGGCAAGCGTATCGATATTCTGATGCCCGTGGAAGAGGGCGACCGCTATCGGCTCGGCACCATCACTTTCACCGGCAATAAGGCGGTGCAGAACGTGAAGGCGCTACGCGCCACCTTTGCCGTCAAAGATGGCGACTGGTTCAATGCCACGTTGATCAGCAAGGGCCTTGAGAATTTGAAGAAAGCCTACGGCCAACTGGGGTACATCAACTTCGGAGCCATCCCCAAGCCGGAATACGACGAGCAGAAAAAGACGGTCTCCCTGGTCATCGACATCGACGAGGGCAAGCCGTTTTACGTGTCGCGCATCGAGTTTCAGGGCAACACCATCACGCGCGATCGAGTCATCCGCCGCGAACTGATGCTGGAAGAAGGCCAGGTGTACAACTCGCAGTTGTGGGAGTACAGCCTTCTGCGCCTCAACCAGTTGGAGTACTTCGATCCGCTCAAGGTCGATCAGGACTCCGAGGCGCACCAGGATGCCGAGGCCGGAACAGTCGACCTGCTGCTGAAGGTCCATGAGAAGGGCAAAAACTCGATCGGCCTCAACGGCGGCATCAGCGGCCTCTCGGGCGCGTTTCTGGGGGTGAACTACCAGACCAACAACTTCCTGGGCCTTGGCGAAACACTCAGCGTCCAGGGCAACCTGGGCAACGTGAGCCGCCAGTTCCTGTTCGGTTTTTCGCAGCCATATCTGCGCAACAAGCCGCTCAACATCGGTTTCCAACTGTTCAACAACAAGCAGGACTTCAACGCCGCGAAGAACTACGCCTCATCTACCGGCCAATCGGTGAATCTGAGTTCGGCGCAACAGTCGCTTACGCAGAACTACAACCAGGCGTCGACGGGCTTGAACTGGTCGATCAGCTATCCGCTCAGGCGCCATGCCTTCCAGCGCGTGGGCATGACGTATTCGCTCTCCAAGTCGTCCATTACCGCGTTCAGCACCGCCTCGCAGACATTCTTCCAGACCATCAGTTTCCGCTCGGGCATTCAGGGATCGAACGCGCTGGCGGGTATCGTCAACAGTTCGGCGTCGTTCAGCTATAGCTACAACACCATCAACAACCCGTTGCGCCCGCGCAGCGGCAAGGAATATACCGCGGTCTTCCAGGTGGCCGGCATCGGCGGAAACGTGCGCTACATCTCGCCGCTGGTGGCCTACAAGCGCTTCATGCCCATCCACTACCTGCACCTCACGCCAAATGGCCGCAACGTGCTGGGCATCCGCGCCCAGTTGGGCTATGTGCAGGGGTTCGGTGGCGATGTGGCTCCGCCGAACAACCGCTTCTACACCGGCGGCGAAGGCGATTTGCGCGGCTTTGACATTCGCGGCGCAACGCCTTACGGCTACGTGCCCAATCGGGTGAACGTTCAGCTGACCAATCCCGACGGAAGCTGCGTTCCGCGCGATCCGACCAATCCTGAAGACAACCAGTGCATCCAGGTGCCGCTGCCGGTTTACGGCATCGCTTCCATCGGCGGCGATACCAGCCTGACCACCAATGCCGAATACCGCATTCCCATCGCTGGGCCGGTCATGATTTCCTTCTTCGACGATTTCGGCATCGACACCGCTTTGAACAAGGGCCAGTTGAAGCAAAGCCCCGAGGGCTTCGCCTCGCTGACCGCACCGCTGTATGGATGCCCGGTGTTTAACAACGGCTCGTGCCAGGGCGGCATTCCAGGTTCCCAAGTCGGATTCCAGCCCAACATCCGGCCCATCACCGGTACAAACTTTGTTCCCCGCATGTCGCTGGGAAGCGAGCTCTCCGTCATCATGCCGGTCATCAACGCGCCTTTCCGCCTCTACTATGCGTACAATCCGCTGCGCCTGTATGAGAGGCCCTACTGCAACGACGTAACCCTCGGGGAAAACAAGCAGAGCTGCTCCGCGGAGCTGATCACCCGCGACCTGTTCCCACCGGGCGGCGCCGGCGACTACACCTACCAGGAGGCGATCACCGGTTACGGATCACGCTACCTGTTCCGCGAGCCCCGCAAGACCTTCCGCCTGACTGTCTCCACAACGTTCTAGCCAACAGTGCGCATAAAGAAAAGAAGGGCCGCTCCTTACGGGCGGCCCTTTCGCCTGGGCATAATATCCTCGAGTTTTGGGCGCTGAGTGGCGCTTCGGAAAACGGTGTCGATGCCCCTGAAACCAGTGCAATTCATTGTTTGCCGGTTTGACGCTCTAACCCAGCCTTCCTATAATTCAGATAGTTCCTGCTGATGTTGCCACTCGCGTCTTTTTCTGTCCCTGGCTATCCGGCCGGGAGTTCCCCAAAAGACGGTAAGGTTTCTCAGGAGGCGCCTGCTTGCTCCGCGCCCATCCCGGAGGAATTCCGAAGGAGTACTCCATTTCAATGAAGCATTCTCTTGTCATAGCACTCATGCTGGCCTCGGGCGCTGCCCTGACCGCCTCTGCCCAAACCCCAGCCGCGGCCCCTGCCGCACCGGCCAAAATCGCCGTCATTGCCTACCAGGCGGCGGTGGCCCAAACCAACGAGGGCCGGCGCGATTTTGCAGACCTCCAGAAAAAATTCGAACCGCGGACAGCAGAGCTGAAGGCCCAGAACGATGAGATCGAGAAGCTGCAAAAGGACCTTCAGGCCAAATCGGCGACGCTCACCGATGCTGACCGCGCCAGCCGCGCCAGGACCATCGACGAAAAGAAGAAGAAGTTGCAGCGCGGAGCCGAAGACCTTCGCACTGAAGGCAACCAGGCGCTGCAGCAGGTGATGGGCGATCTGGGGAAGAAGTTCTACGACGTGATGGTCGACTATGCAAAGCAGCAGGGCTACACCGTAATTCTGGACGCCAGCCAGGAACAAACAAATGTGATGTATGCCGCCGAGTCTGCCAATATCGGTCAGGCCGTGATCGACCTCTACAACACCAAATCGGGCGTACCTGCGCCGGCCGCTCCGGCAGCCAAGCCACAGACCCCTCCCAAGGCGCCAGCATCCAATTGATCCTTTCCGGTGTACTGGGCACAGGCTCCGCTCCACGCGGGGCCTCTGTGTTTGGCAGAGGCTCTCAGCCAATTGCATCGTGAATGTGGAAGTGTGGCGTGCCACCATGCACAGAGCGGCGTCTGGTGAAACGCGTTTGCGCTGAAGAATTCACGCGTTGCCGGTTTGACGCTCCTACCCCGCCCCCCTATAATCCAGTTAGTTCCTGCTGATGGCTCCGCTCGTGTCTTTCGCCGCCTATGCCCACCTGAAGCGGAGTTCCTCTTAATCCCGGGATCCCCGGCGACGGGTGTTCGTCAATGGGTTGGAAGAAAGACCGTCTGGTTTCTCAGGAGGCACAGGCTGCCCTTGCGCTGAAACGCGGGCGGCCACACAGGAATTCCGAAGGAGTTTTCGATTCAAATGAAGCGTTCGATTGTATTTGCTATCACGCTGGCTTCAGGCCTTGCCCTGAGCGCAGCCGCTCAAACACCGTCCGCACCCGCGACGCCGGCTGTTCCGGCCAAGGTTGCTGTCATCGCCTTCCAGGCGGCAGTTGGCCAGACCAACGAGTTCCAGCGCAACTTCGCCGACCTGCAGAAGAAGTACGAACCGAAGCGCAACCAGCTCAAGACACTGGCCGATGAAATCGATGGCCTGGAGAAGCAGTTGCAGGCGCAGGGCGACAAACTCAGCGACGCCGAGCGCGCCAACCGGACAAAGACCATCGAGGACAAGAAGAAGCAGGCCCAGCGTTTCGCCGAGGATGCGCAGAACGATCTGCAAGGCGAGATGCAGGAGATCTACAACACCGTCGCGTCGAAGGTCTACGACGTTCTGTCGACCTATGCGCAGCAACAGGGCTACACGCTGGTGTTGGATGGCAGCGGAAGCCAGCAACAGTCCCCTGTGGTGCTCTTCGCGGGCCAGAATATCGACATCACGAAGGCGGTCATCGACGCCTACAACGTGAAGTCGGGTGTTCCCGCGCCGCCGCCGCAACCGGCTGCCACGGCGCCCAAGCCCGCAGCCCCAGCAACCAGGCCTGCTGCCGGCCCCCACTAGAGCGATCGATCCAATTCCGACTGCGCAAAGGCCCCGTCTTCCGGGGTCTCTGCGTTTCAGGGCCTGTTGATGCTGTGACGCAGATGGCTCAAAGGCTCCATTCTCTTGTTTCGATTGCGGTTTGACGCTCCTCTCGCGGGACTCCTATAATTCTCCCTAGTTCCCGCTGACGTCTCCGTCCGCGTCTTTTCTTTGCTCCATCCACTTCGCCGTGGAGTTGCCCAACTTCCGGGGCCCCGGCGACAGTTCTTCGTCGTCAGGGTGGTAAAAGAAGACCGTGTGGTTTCTCAGGAGGCACAGGCACTGTTTTGCGCTGAAACGCGAACAGGCACACAGGAATTCCGAAGGAGTTTTCTATTCCGATGAAGCGTTCGCTGCTAATTGCTTTCACTTTGATCTCGGGCCTGGGTCTGAGCGTCGCCGCACAAACATCGCCCGGTCCCGCCGCTGCCGCCGCCGCGCCCGCAGGCCCGGTGAAGATTGCCGTCATCTCCTTTCAGGCTGCTGTGGCCAAGACCAACGAGGGCCAGCGCAACTATGCCGACCTCGAGAAGAAATACGCACCCAGAGAAGCGCAGGCCAAGTCTCTCAATGACGAGATCGAGACCCTGACCAAGCAATTGCAGGCGCAGGGCGCCACTCTGAGCGATGTGGAGCGCGCCAATCGAGCGAGTACGATCGACGACAAGAAGAAGCGGTTGGAACGCGACTCGGAGGATCTGCGCAACGACGGAAATCAGGACATCCAGGGAATGTACAACGCTCTGGCCTCCAAGGTTTATGACGTGATGTCGACCTATGCGCAGAAGCAGGGCTACACACTGGTTCTCGACGTCTCGCAGCAGCAGAGCCCGGTCCTCTACGCGCTCCAATCCACCGATATCACCCAGGCAGTTGTGGATGCATACAACGCGAAGTCAGGTGTGCCCGCGCCGCCAGCGCAACTACCGCCGGCGCCCAAGCCGGCTGCTCCCGCGGCGAAACCGCCCGCGCGGTAGGACCATATTCCTACGGTCGCAAGGGCCATGCCGAGGGTGGCTCTTGCGATTGCATCGGAGATGGTTCAAAGACGAAACAAGCGGCGGTGCGCCGACAGATGGGGAGGGGCAATGCGTCTGCCCATTTCTGTGGAAAAAATTGTGGAAAGCTTCCGCGAAATCCCCGCCCGAAGGACAGTTTTTCCTCTTGCCAACCGCTGTTAGGTTCTGATAGGCGACACAAACCCTTATTTATCAATGCCAACCCGGGAAATGCGCCGCTCGTCCGCTCGACAGACGCAGGTCAATCTGCTCGGCGTGGTTCGGGGACTTTCCCACATTTCTCCATAAACATTGCGTGACTCGACGGTCGAGTTTGATCAACGGAATGAACTATTTCTGCTGATCTTCGCCGACCCGCAAAACAGCCAGGAACGCCTCTTGCGGGATATCGACCTTGCCGATTCGTTTCATCCGCTTCTTGCCTTCTTTTTGCTTCTCAAGCAACTTGCGTTTGCGCGAGATGTCGCCGCCGTAGCACTTGGCCAGCACGTTCTTACGCAACGCGGCTACGCTCTCCCGGGCAATGATCTTTGAACCGATGGCGGCCTGGATAGCGACTTCGAATTGCTGCCTGGGGATGAGTTCGCGCATCTTCGAAACCAGCAGTTTGCCGCGCTCGTAAGCGAAGTCGCGATGCACGATGATCGAGAGCGCATCGACGGGCTCACCTGAGACCAGGATATCCATCTTGACCATCGGCGATTCCCACTCGCCGGCAAGCTGATAGTCCAGCGAGGCATAGCCGCGCGAGATCGACTTGAGGCGATCGTAGAAGTCGAGTACGATCTCGTTCAATGGAAGCTCATAGGTGAGCATCACGCGCGTGGGTGTCACGTATTCGAAGTTCAGTTGCCTGCCGCGTTTCTCTTCCACAAGCTTCAGGATGCCGCCGACATATTCCTCGTTGGTGAGGATCTTGGCCGTAATCACGGGTTCGCGAATCTCTTCGATGTTGGTGGGCTCAGGCCAGCGCGAAGGATTGTCAACCTCGACAACGCTGCCGTCGGTGAGCGTGATGTGATAGCGAACGCCGGGCGCGGTGGTAATCAGGTCGAGCTGGTATTCGCGTTCCAGGCGCTCCTGAATAATCTCCATGTGCAGCAATCCGAGAAAGCCGCACCGGAAACCAAAACCGAGCGCGACCGAGCTTTCCGGCTCAAAGAAAAACGACGAGTCGTTGAGGCGCAGCTTCTCCAGCGCGTCGCGCAGCAGCGTGTGTTCGTGCGAATCCACGGTGTAGAGGCCCGCGAAAACCATTGGCTTGATATCTTCAAAGCCCGGCAACTGCGCGGCTGCGGGGCGTGTGTCGTCGGTAACGGTATCGCCGATCTTGGTGTCGCCGACATTCTTGATGGTGGCTGCAAAGAAGCCCACCTCGCCCGCGGTGAGCACGCCAATCTCAACCGGTTTGGGCATCAAAACGCCCATTGACTCGACCTCGAACGACTTGCCATTCGACATGAGCCGAATGCGCTGGCCCGTGCGCATGGTGCCCTGCATGACGCGCACCAGCACAATGACGCCGCGATAGGAATCGAACCACGAGTCGAAAATGAGCGCCTGCAGCGGCGCATCGGGATCGCCAGTGGGCGGAGGCAGCCGATGAACTATCGCCTCAAGAATCTCCGCCACGCCCTCGCCTGTTTTTGCGCTGCACGGAATGGCATCCGTAGCGTCCAGCCCCACCGCTTTCTCGATTGCCTCTTGCGTGCGCAGGATGTCTGCCGACGGCAGATCGATCTTGTTGATGACCGGAATAATCTCAAGACCGTGGTTGATCGCCAGATACGCGTTGGCCAGCGTTTGCGCCTCAACGCCCTGGCTGGCGTCCACCACCAGTAGCGCGCCTTCGCATGAGGCCAGCGAACGCGAGACTTCGTAGCTGAAGTCCACATGCCCAGGAGTGTCGATCAGATTGAGTTGGTAGGTAACGCCGTCGTTGGCCTTGTACATCATGCGCACGGCATGCGCCTTGATGGTGATGCCGCGCTCGCGCTCCAGGTCCATGTCGTCCAGGATCTGGGCCTGCATCTCCCGCCCGGTCACCGAGCCGGTCAGTTCCAGCAGACGGTCGCTCAGCGTCGACTTGCCGTGGTCGATGTGGGCGATGATCGCGAAGTTGCGAAGGAAGCGTGCGTCCATGCGGGGGTCGATGAAAGAGGCCATTTGCGCCGTTCCGCGCGCATTGTCTCCATGGCATAGCTTATCATCGGGATAGCGCCCTCCGTCGGCTGAACGTGCTCATGGCGGCCGCATCCTTTCATGCGCAATCGTAAGAATTGGTATCGTCTCGTTGGTCCGGTCGCACTGGCATGGATGCTGGCGGGGTGCGATCCCTCGCAACTGGCTGCGCAGCCATCGTGCACGCCGCAGCAGCCACAAACAGCACAAACTCAGGTTTCCACGACTGCGCGGCCATTGACGGCCGTGCAGCAGCGCGTGCGGGTGCTCATCGAGCAGGTTGAAGCCGCATACAGCAGTGGTGAGCAGGACTATCGAAAAGGAAACCTGCCCGAAGCCAAGGTGGAATTCGATCGCGCCGTGGACCTGATGCTGTCAAGCGGCCTCGATATCAAGAGCAACGAACAGTTGCAGGACGAATTCGACAAAATCGTTGACGGCGTGAATGCGCTGGAGATGGAGGCGCTCAAGCAAGGCAACGGTTTTGTGCCCCAGGCGGAGCCCACTCCCGCCGACGTGGCCAGCGACGTGACCTTCGAAGTGGATCCGAATATCGTGGCCAAAGCCAAGACGGAGCTGGCCACCACCAAGTCCGATCTGCCACTCATGGTGAACGACTACGTTGCCGCCTACATCAACTTTTTCGCCAACACCCAGCGCGGGCACAACACGCTGCTGCACTCATTTGAGCGCGCCGGCCGTTACAAGGCGATGATCCAACGCGTCATGGCCGAAGAAGGCGTGCCCCAGGATTTGATCTACCTTGCAGTTGCGGAGTCTGGCTTTCAGCCGCGAGCGCTCAATGGCAAGTCCGGCGCCGGCGGCATGTGGCAATTCATGCCCCATGGCAACTACGGCCTCGCTCGGAATGCCTACGTGGACGAGAGATTCGATCCAGAGAAATCAACGCGTGCTTATGCCCGCTATATGAAGTTCATCTACGACCAGTTGGGTGACTGGTATCTGTCGATGGCAGGTTACGACTGGGGCGCGGGCAATGTGCAACGCGCGGTGCAGAAGACCGGCTACGCGGACTTCTGGGAACTTTATAGGCGCAACAATCTTCCCGCGGAGACAAAGAACTACGTGCCGCAAATCCTGGCGGCCATCATCATTGCCAATCATCCCACGCAATATGGCTTCGACGAAGTGACGCTCGATCCTCCCGTGCTCACTGACACCGTTACTATCAACTCCTCCGTCGACCTTCGCCTGGTCGGCGACATCGTCGGCGCACCCATCGATGAGTTGATGGCGCTGAATCCCAGCTTGCTGCGCATGGTCACGCCACCGGACGCTTCGTTCGATCTGCACCTGCCTGCCGGCACAGCCACGCTGTTTCAGCAGCGCGTAGCGCTCATCCCCGAGGGCAAGCGCAACGCATGGCGCTATCATCGCGTCGTCCCCGACGACACGCTTGAGTCGGTCGCGCGCACCTATCGCGTTTCGGTTGGAGAACTCGCCGCTGCCAATCAACTGGGAGAGAGCAGGAGCATTGCAGGGATGGAGGGTCTCGTGGTGCCGCTGGCGCCCACTCTCGCGCCGTCCACGCGCATGCTGATGTACACCGCACGCAGAGGGGATACCCTGGTCACCATTGCGGATCGGTTCGGCGTCTCGCTCAATCAGCTGCGCCGCTGGAACAGAATCGAAGGCGTCAAGGTGGAGGTTGGCCGTCGCCTGCACGTGGCCGAACCTGCGAGTGCGCCGGGTACCGCAGCGCGCACTCGTCAGCGCGCATCTTCCGGTGCGAAGGGCGCGAGAGGCAGCGCAAAGCCGCATGAAAAGGCCTCGTCGAAGACCTCCATGCAAGCACCCGCGCCTCAACGAGCGGTGAAGAAAAGCAGCTCGTCGAGTGCGAAGAACACTCATGCGGCGACGGCCACCTCGAAGAGAAAGTTAGCTCAGAAGAAACAAAAGTAGACGGGGACCTCATTACATACTTGTCAATTGCTATCATTTGCGTGCAATCTAGAAGTACAATTGCGTTCGCAAGCGGATTGCATGTATCCGCGGCGCGAAGATGCAAAAGACGAAACAATGTCAGCGGCAAGCCGCTGGAGGCAATCGGATGGAAGAAGTGTTCGGAATGTATGCGATGAGTGACGGCAACCACGATGGGGAGCCCGCAGAGCTGGACCCCGATCACGAAGAGGACTTCGAAGAAGATGAAGAAGTGGAAACCTCCAGTGTGCTGACTTCTTCGGACGACGATGAACCAGTGGTTGAAGAGACCCTGGTCGTGTTTGTGGAAGTACCCGAAGCGAAGCCGGCCCAAAAGAAGGCCGCGAAGAAAAAGAAACCCGTCAAGAAACCCGGTCCAATCAAGAAGAGCACAGGCGCCACGGGCGGAAAGACAGCGGCGGCAAAAGCCCCAGCCGGGAAGGCCGCAAAGAAGAAGATTGCGGCGAAGAAAACCGTAACCAAGAAGGCTGTGGTAAAGAAGGCAGCCGCGAAAAAAGTTGTGGCGAAAAAGGCCGCAAAGAAGTCCGCCGTAAAACCAAGAAGCACTGGCGCAACAGGCGGAAAGACCGCGGCCACGAAGGCCCCGGTGATCAAGCGCGCCAGCAAACCCACCAAAAGAGGTAAACCGTTGGCAGTTAAGAAAGCAGCAAAGAAGGCGCCAGCCAAGAAGGCAGCAGCGAAGAAAGTAGCTGTCAAGAAGGCTCCGGCGAAGAAGGCGGCCAAGAAGGCGCCTGCGAAGAAGGCAGCCGCGAAGAAAGCAACCAAGAAGTAAAGGCAACAAGGCAACGTAAGGCAAGCAAAAACGCCCGGCTGATTGCCGGGCGTTTTTGCGTCTGTACTCAGGAGCCGTTTAGCTTGTTGCGATATCTTTCCGCGAACCTGGTCCGCATAGCATCCTGCAATGAACACGGCCCCGTCGCCGGGGCCGCTTCGGCGTACTCCTCAGATCGAACTATTTCTTCAACTCGGCCAGCGCCGCCAACACTTCTTCAGAGTGGACCTGGGGGTCAACCTTGGTCCATTCCTTCACTATTTTTCCCTTTGGATCGATGAGGAAGGTGTTGCGGTTGGCGATGGTCATGGGGCCAAAGTGGCCCAGCGAACCGTATTCGTCCACTACCTTATGCGCAGGGTCGGCAAGCAGGCGGAAGGTGAGTCCTTCCTTGGTGCAGAACTCTTTGTGGCTATCGGGAGTATCGACACTGACGCCGAGGATCACGGCGTTGTCGGCATCGAACTTGGCCTGATCGCGCTGGAAGTTGTGAGCTTCGATGGTGCAGCCTTTGGTCATGTCCTTGGGGTAGAAGTAGAGGACAACCCATTTGCCGCGGAAGCTTTTGAGCGAAATGTGGGAGCCATCCTGCGAGGGAAGGGTGAAGGTGGGCGCGGCCTGCCCGACAGCGGGCATGACTTGTTCGTCAGCCGCATGAACTGTGACGAATGCAACCGCGAGTACAAGGATCGCGGCCAGGGCGAAGAGAACGGGCTTTCTTGGCATTTTCACTGGGGACCTCCAATAGATTCGACGGGGAAAGGGTGGTCCGGGACTCGAAGCGTGTCCCGGTCATTAGTATCAACGCGGAGTGGCCACAATGGCAATGCCTTCCTGATTGGCGCGGCTGAGCAGCGCCTCGCGTTCGAAGAGGAGGGTGCGGCCGGCGTCGACGGAGAGGCAACTGGCTCCCGCCTCGATCATCGCCTCCACAGTCCGGATGCCGATGACCGGGACGTCGAAACGCATGTCCTGATTCGGCTTGGCGACCTTGACCACGGTCAGCCGCCGTTCCAAGGTCGAGGCGTCGCCGCCGAGCGTGCGCATCAGCTGGCCGGCGCGAGCAATCGTTTCGTCTGTGCCTTCCATGGCCTCGACGGCCACGCAGGCCTGTGCGGCCACCACTACCGTCTGGCCGATGTCGAAGCCGGCGACGGCGCGGGCCACGCCAAGGCCGTACTCGATGTCCTTGCGCTCGTCGTCTGTTGGAGCGCGCGCGGTCAGCACGCCTTCCTGGGCCAGCAGCGGTTCAAGGAAGGCAGTGGAACTGATCAGCTCGATCCCCTCGTCGCCCAGAACCTTGGCCACAGCGCCGAGCAGCATGTCTGTGTTCCGCGTGCGCAGGTTGAGCAGCAGCTTGGCCAGGCGCCAGTCAGGACGGATGCTGGAGAAGATCTGCTTGTGCTTTACCTGGCCCGCCATGACGGCGATTTTTACTTCATGCTTGTGAAAG